>Ga0193739_1000448_pt1 | contig 11549 bp, 11 predicted proteins | sample L2a2metaG_FD_144926 | JGI IMG/M metagenome (GOLD analysis project Ga0193739, IMG submission 144926) | Soil microbial communities from a riparian zone of the East river system, Colorado, United States - L2a2 | ecosystem: Environmental > Terrestrial > Soil > Riparian zone | place: USA: East River...
GAACACCGCGGCGTTCACCTCAGAAGGAATGCCCTGGAACAACGCGAGCACACCCGCGAGGAACGCGCCGATGGCGCTCCAGACCGCGAGCGGCACCACGTAGCGTATCACGCCGCGAACCCCGCGCTTCCACCATTGGCGCAGCGAATCGACAATCGGGGGCGGGGGACGGCGGTCGAGCTCGCGCAGGCGGGAGGCGAGCACGGCGAGCAGTATTCCGGGGAAGCCCATGACGATAAACGCCCAGCGCCACCCGTACCGCTCCGCGATGACGCCGCCGAGCCAGATGCCGAGCACGCCACCGAGCGCCATGCCGACGGAGTAGATCCCGATGGCGAAGGCGCGGCGCCGGCCCCGGTAGTATTGGGCGATGATCGCTTGCGAGGCGGGGCCATAGCCGGCCTCGCCGACGCCCACGAGGGCGCGACAGGCGAACAACTCCCAGAACCGGTTCACGAAGCCGCCGAGCGCGGTGGCGGCGCTCCAGATCGCCACGCCCCAGGTGATGACGCTGCGCCGCGAGCGCAAGTCGCCAATGACACCGAGCGGCAGGGCCGCGAGGGAGAGCACGATGATGTAGGCGGAGCCGAGCCAGCCCAGCTGCACGTCGGTCAGCTGCAGATCGCGTTTGACCGGCTCGAAGACCGCGAACACGACGTTGCGGTCCAGGTAGTTGAGGAAGTTGATCAGCGTGAGCAGTCCCAGGACGTACGCCGCGTACGCCCGGGAGCCGCTCGGAGAGCTTTCGCCGTCAGGGCGCGCGTCCGCCAGTGGCTGCCTCCGCGCGCGCGTCGCGATCCGCCTTCGCTTCGAGATACGCCTCGGTCAGCGCGCGCATCAGCTCGCCGCGCTGGTGGTACAGGCGCCGTAGTGTCCGCGGCTTGTGCCGGGCGAGCGCGTACGATGCGAGGATCGGGAAGCCGACGGTGTTGTCGAGGTAGCACACCACCGTGTCGGGCAGCTTGTCGGGATCCACCTTGCCCCAGCTGACCGCCTCCGACGGTGTCGCACCCGACAAGCCGCCGGTGTCGGGCCGCGCGTCCGTGAGCTGCAGGTAGTAGTCGTGGCCCTTCTCACTGATCCCGAGGACTTCCTGAATCTGGGGCTCGGTCTGGAGCACGAAGTTCTTCGGGCTGCCGCCGCCGATGATGAGGATGCCGCTCTTGCCGCCGTGCGTCTTGGCGGCGAACACGATCGCCGACGTCTCATTCACATCGGCGCTGACGTCGAAGCGCAGCAGGCTGCCGCTCAGCGCCTGTTCGGCGACGTTCATCCCGATGGACGAGTCGCCCGGGGACGAGGTGTAGATCGGCACGCCACACCTGTGCGCCACGCCGAGCACGGACTTGCGCGAGATGCCGAGCGCCTTCTCCCGCTCCACGACGTAACCGCCGAGCAGGTAGTGGTACTCCGCGGTGCTCATCGGGCGCTGGAATTCGGGGCGCGCGGAGACCTCGCGGATGAAGCGGTCGGTCGAGAGCAGGACGTCGTAATGGAAAAAAATGTCGTAGATGCGGACCACGCCCTCTTCACGCAACACCACGTCGTCGGCGAACGGGGTGCCTTTGTGCATGGCCATGCCGAGGCCGAAGTGAGCGTCGTGGTAGAGATTCGCCCCCGTCGAGACGATCCAGTCGATGAATCCCGCCTCGATGAGCGGAATGATCGTGGACATGCCGAGCCCGGCCGGCGTCATCGCCCCGGTGAGACTCATCCCGACCGTCACGTCGTCGGCGAGCATGCGTTCGGCGTAGAGCCGGCACCCTTCGGCCAGCCGTCCCGCGTTGTACGCGAGGAAGGCGTTCTCCACCAGCTCGGCAACCGTCTCCTTGCCGGTGATGGGCTTCGGGTTGATGCGCGGTCCGCGCAGGAACTCGTTGGTCATAGGGCTTCGTACGCGCGGCTGCGGCGCTCGCGCGCTTCAACGATCCACCGCACCGCCTCCTCGGGCTGATCCGTGACGCGGAACAGCTGCAGGTCCTCGATGGCGATCTTCCCTTCCCCGGCCACGCGCTCCCGCAGCCAGTCAACGAGCCCCTGCCAATAGTTCTGGCCGAACAGCACCACCGGGAACTGCTTCACTTTGCCCGTCTGCACCAGGGTCAGCGCCTCGAACAGCTCGTCCATCGTCCCGTAGCCGCCGGGGAAGACCACGAACGCGGTGGAGTACTTCACGAACATGGTCTTGCGGACAAAGAAGTACCGAAAATTGATCGACCGCTGGACGTACGGGTTGGTGCCCTGCTCGAACGGGAGCTCGATGTTGCAGCCAATGGAAAGGCCGTTTCCCTCCTGGGCGCCGCGGTTCGCGGCTTCCATAATGCCCGGGCCGCCCCCGGTGATAATGGCGAATCCGTCTTTGGCCAGGAGTCGGGCCGTTTCGCGGGCCCCCTGATAGTAGGCGTCGGTCGCCGGTGTGCGCGCCGAGCCGAAGACGCAGACGGCGTTGCGCACGTCGGCGAGGGTGTCGAACCCCTCCACGAACTCCCCCATGATGCGCAACACGCGCCACGGATCGGTGCTCGTGAACGTGGCGCGCCGCTCCGCCGGAACCGGCGGCGTGGGCGTGAGGAGCCGTTCGTCCTCAGTGACCGCGGTGCGTTTTGAGGAGCTCGAGCGCTGTGACATGGTCATCCTGGACGTTATAGAAGAAGGGCGAGAGCCGCACGTGGCCGGGGCGCGCATCGGCGATCACGCCGCCCGAGGCGAGGTACCGCACGGCCGCCGCTGGGTCGTTCATCGGGAGCATGACGATCGCCGAGCGGGTCGCGGCCTGCGCCGCCGCCTTGGGCGCGAACCCCGCGGCGCGGGCGCGGGCGATGAGATCCTCCGCCAGTCCCGCCGTCACCTGACGGATCGCGGGGACGCCGATCTCCTCGATGTACTCGAGACCGCCGAGCTGCGCGTAGATCGCGGCGAGGGAGGGCGTCCCCAGCTCGAAGCGCCGCGCGTCGTCGTGGAAGGCGAGCGCGTGCGGATCGAACGCGAACTGTTCCCGGTGCCCGAACCAACCGGCTGTCGTGGGCTCGAGCCGGGGTGCCAGCTCCGCCCGCACGTACAGGAACACGATTCCCGTGCCGCCCAGGAGCCACTTGAGCCCGCCACCCGTGAGGAAGTCCACCCCCGCCGCGTGGGCGTCCACCGGGATCTGGCCCACCGACTGGTACGCGTCCACCAGGCAGAGGGCTCCTTTGGCGTGCGCCACATCGGCAATCGCGCGGATGTCCTGGATGGCGCCGCTGGTGAAGTAGACGTGCGACGTCGCGACGAGGGCGGTCCGCTCGTCCACCGCGCGCGCGATGGCTTCGACCGGCACCGTCACCCCGTCGGGGCTTTCCACCACGACCACCTCGATGCCTCGCCGCGCCTTGGCGAGCCACTGGTAGGCGACCGTGGGAAAATCGAGCGACGTCACGACGACCTTGGGCCGCTTGGAATAATCGAGTGCTTCGGCGACGGTACCCACCGCCACGGAAATGCTCGGCGCCAGTGCGATTTCCGCCGGGGCGGCCCCGATCACGGCGGCGTAGCGGGCGCGCAACTCGCCCAGGGCGGCCCACCAGACATCGTACCAGGCGGAGGCGCCGCGGCTCTGCCAGACATCCAGGAATTCGGCTACTTTGCGGCGGGCGCGCTCGCCTAAGGGACCGAGCGAACAGGTGTTCAGGTAGACGCGCTCCCGGAAGATCGGGAACTCCGTCCGGTAGCGAGCAAGGGGATGTGCCGCCTGGCCGCGTGCGGCGAGGCCGCTTGCGAGCGTCATAGGCGCTGAATATACAGAAGGAATGCAGGCTATCGCGAGTTGGTCCGCGCTGTATCTGCGATTGTCGCTGAGGGCGCTCGTGCGTCCGCGGCTCGCCGTCGATCTCGTCCGGCTCGTGTGGAGTTTTCGGGCGCGCGACTGGTGGCGGCGCCCGCCGTTCCTGCCTCTGCCACCGCGCGAATACATGCGTTGGCGCATGTTCACCGCCTACGGCGACGAAGACGCGGTCCCCCCCGTGGCCGACGTCGTCAACTTCGCGCGCTGGCGGCGGGAGACGATGGGACTATGAGTCGTCCAGCGGAGGCGTCGAAAAGAAGCGTTGAAGTAAAGCGTCAGGCGACGGCGTTGGGTTTCGCCGCCGTCGGAGTCACGACGATCGAACCGAACGCGCACGCCGCGGAGCTGGACCGTTGGCTCGAGGCGGGGTACGCCGGCACGATGACGTACCTGAACCGTCAAGCCGAGAAACGAAAGGATCCGCGGCGTATCATGCCCGAAGCCCGGGCCGCGGTGGTGACGCTCACGAACTACTTCCATGGACCTGCTGACCCCGGGGCGCCGCCCCGGGGTCAGCCGCGCGTTGCCCAGTACGCGTGGAGTAGCGACTACCACCACGTCCTGGGGACTCGCCTCGAGCGGTTGGCGACAGCCATCCGTGAAGTTGTACCCGGGGCCACGACCCGCTGTTACGTGGACGCCGGCCCCGTGCCCGAGCGCGAGCTGGCCCAGCGCGCCGGGCTCGGATGGATCGGCAAGAACATGATGCTGATCCACCCCGAGATCGGCTCGTTCACGTTCATCGGCGTGGTGCTCACCGACGCCGACCTCGCGCCCGACCTGCCCTTCGAGGTCGACCGCTGCGGCACGTGCCGGCGTTGCCTCGACGCCTGCCCGACGAACGCCTTCCCCGAGCCGCACGTCCTCGATGCGACGCGCTGCATTTCGTATCTCACGATCGAGCACCGCGGAGCATTCAACGACGAGCAGCGTAGGGACGTAGGGGATTGGGTATTCGGCTGTGATGTTTGCCAGGACGTCTGCCCCTGGAATGTCAGTTTTGCTCGCGGGACGGCCGACGCCGAGCTCGCGCCGCGCAGCGACGTCCAAGCACCCGATTTGCCCGCGCTGCTCGAGATGGACGAGGACGCATTCGTCCGCCGCTACGGCGATACGCCGTTCGCGCGCCCCGGACGGTCGGGGATGCGCCGCAACGCCGCGGCGGTCCTCGAAGGAGCGGGCCCACCCCGTGAGTGAGGCGATCAACGATTTGCAACGGCGTCTCGCAGACGGACTCGCGAGGATCGACCCCCACCACCGGCTCTCCGGCCGGCCGGTCAGCTACCGCGTGATCGACGGTCAAGCGCTCGAGGTCACCTACCGCGACGTGGCGGGGATCGCCGACGCGGAGGTGCAGGGCGTGAAGCGCCTGATCGGTCGTGATTGCTCCTGCACCGTGAGTCCCCAGACCGCCGAGAGCATCACCGTACGGTTCGTCGTGCCCCTCAAGTAGACGGAGGATTTCGTGGACGACCGCGTCACCGGTATCGGCGGCATCTTCTTCAAGGCCAAGAACAAGGACCGCCTCCTCGACTGGTATCGCGAGCACCTCGGCATCGACGTGCAGGAGTGGGGTGGGGTGACGTTCGAGGGAAAGGGCGGCCATACCGTCTGGAGCGTCTTCAAGCATGATTCCGACTACTTCGGACCCGGCTCACAGCGGTATATGATCAACTACCGGGTCCCGAGCCTCGCGCGCATTCTCGCGCGGCTCAAGGACGAAGGCGTCACCGTCGACGCGCGGATCGAGGAATCGGAGTTCGGGAAGTTCGGCTGGATCGTGGATCCGGAAGGCAATCGGATCGAACTGTGGGAGCCGCCCATTGGAGGTTGATCATGCGCCGCCTGTTCGCCTTTAGTCTCGCCTGCCTCGCCTGCTCGAGCGTTGCGGCCCAGCAGCCCTACAAGCTGCCGCCGCCGGTCATCGTCGACATTCTCGATACGCCGCCGCTTCCGGCGGCCAGCGTGTCACCCGACCGGCAGTGGCTGCTGCTCCTCGAGCAGCGCAGCATGCCGTCGATCGCCGAGCTGGCACAACCGATGCTCCGCCTCGCGGGGAGCCGCATCAACCCGCGCACCACGGGCCCGCAGCTCCCGGGCGGAATCACCGGCCTGCTCTTGAAGCGCATCGCCGACGGCACCGAGCGCCGCATCGCGGTACCGGCTCCGGCGGCGTTCTCCTTCATCAGTTGGGCACCCGGCGGTCGCGTCGTCGCGTTCGTTCAGACGCGCGACTCGGGCCTCGTGCTCTGGGTGGCCGATCCCGCGACCGGCCAGGCGCGCGCCCTCACCGCCCGAGGGCCGGGACTGAACGCGGCCGACGGCCCACCCTGTCAGTGGATGCCCGACGGGACACGACTCCTGTGCCGCTTCATCCCCGACGGCCGCGGTCCGGCCCCGGCTACGCCGGTGACGCCGCTCGGCCCGACGACCCAGGACGCCACCGGGCGCGCGTCGCCCGCGCCCACGTTCCAGGATATGCTCGAGAACACGCACGATGAGGCGCTGTTCGACTACTACTTCACCGCCCAGCTTGCGTTCGTCGACGCGGCGACCGGCGCGCGCAGCGCGCTCGGCCGGCCCGCGATCTTCGACGACGTGGACGTGGCACCCGGCGGCGAGTTCGTCCTCGTGTCGCGCACCGTGCGGCCATATTCGTTCCTCGTGCCTGCGGGTCGCTTCCCCAAGGAGATCGAGATCTGGAGCCTCCGGGGGGAGGTCGTGCACCGGGTGGCGCAGGTGCCGCTGGCGGAGAACATCCCGATTCGGGGCGTGCGCGCAGGGCCACGGGGCGTGAGCTGGCGTCCCGGCGTGCCGGCCACGCTGGCCTGGGTCGAGGCGCTCGACGGCGGCGATCCCCGCCGCAAGGTCGCCCATCAGGATCGGGTCGTCACGCTCGCGGCACCGTTCGTTGGGGAGCCGGCCGACCTCGTGCGGCTCGCCAGGCGCAGTGCCGGTATCCTGTGGGACGCCGCTGGCCTCGCCTTGGTCTCGGAATACGACCGCGAGCGCCGCTGGATCAAGACGTGGATCCTCGATGCCGCCCGGCCGGCCGCCGAACCGCGGGCGCTGTGGGACCGAAGCACGGAAGACCGCTACGGCGACCCGGGCTTTCCCCTGATGCGGCAAACGGCCACGGGTGACAACGTGTTGCTGCGCAACGGCGACTGGATCTACCTCTCCGGTACCGGTGCCTCACCCCAGGGAGATCGTCCGTTCCTCGATCGTCTGAACCTCACCACCAGGAAGACCGAGCGGATCTGGCGAGCTGACACGGTCCATTACGAGTCCGTGGTCGCCCTGCTGGATGAGGCTGGCCGCAGCTTCGTGACGCGGCGCGAATCGCGCACCGAAGCGCCGAACTACTTCGTGCGGCAAGGGACGAAGCTCCGCGACCTGACCGCGTTCAAGGACCCTGCGCCCCAGCTGACGGGCATTCAGAAGCGCCTGATCACGTACACGCGCGAGGACGGGGTGCCGCTGGCGGGCACGCTCTATCTCCCGCCCGGCTACACGCCCGGCACCCGCCTCCCCATCGTGATGTGGGCCTACCCGACCGAGTTCGCTTCGGCGACCGCGGCGGGCCAGGTGTCGGCGGCGCCCAACCGCTTCAGCATCGTCCGGGGTCCCTCGCACCTGTTCTTCTTGACGCAGGGGTACGCCGTGTTCGACGACCCGAAGATGCCGATCATCGGGGGCGACACGGCGAACAATCATTACGTGGCGCAGCTCGTGATGAACGCCCGGGCCGCCGTGAAGGCGGTCGTGGATGCGGGCGTCGCCGATCCCGAGCGGATCGGCGTCGGCGGGCACAGCTACGGCGCTTTCATGACGGCGAACCTGCTGGCGCATTCGGAGCTGTTCCGCGCCGGCATCGCACGCAGCGGTGCCTACAATCGCACGCTCACCCCATTCGGCTTCCAGAACGAAGACCGCACGTTCTGGCAGGCGCGCGAGGTGTACCTGCGCATGTCGCCATTCGTGTACGCGGACAGCATCAACGAGCCGATCCTGATGACGCACGGAGAGGCCGACAACAATCAGGGAACGTTCCCGATCAACTCCGAACGGCTGTTCGCGGCGATCAAGGGACTCGGTGGGACGGCGCGCCTGGTGATGCTGCCCAATGAGGCGCACGGCTACGCGGCGCGAGAATCGGTGCTGCATACGCTCGCCGAGATGATCGACTGGTTCGATCGGTACGTGAAGCAGGCGAAGCCGCGAGCAGCGGGAGTCAGCACGTCGGGCGGAACTTGATCGCCCGGGCGCTGCGCGCCCGGTGTATCACCCGTCCATCAATCGCGCGAGCGATTTACCACACACCTGCGCCGTACATGCGTGCGGCGCAGGTGGCGTGCCAGTGGCCCGGTTCATGCAATTGGACAGCCGCGTCGCTCCGGTGCAGCTTCTAGGTTCCTGCAGTCCCGCCACCACAGCATAGGCGGTGTCCGATGAAAGTGTTCGTCCCCCTTGTCGTCCTGGCCCTCTGCGCGTGCGCATCCCTCAACAACTACGCTCGCTGGCCATACCGCGGCCCGATGTTAATGGTTCAGAATCCGACGCAGCAACGGCTGATCGTCAGCGCCCGCGACGGCGTGGGACGCGAGTGGGTCACCGCCACGATCAAGCCCCACGGCAAGGCGTGTTTCCGGTGGCCCTTCATTCACACCATCGGTTACTTGGTCGCTGCCGGGTCGGACACGCTCACGACGGAGCCGTTCGAGCCCTGGTCTGCCGACGGGTGGGAGTGGTCGGGGGAGTTCGAGCCGGTGGCAAATCCCCGAGTGTGCCGCTGACAGCATTACCTCGCGGCGACCCGCTTCACGACATCGTAGAGGAAGCGGACCCCGAAGCGTAGCGCCTCGAGGCTGACCCGCTCATCGTTGCCGTGGACGCCGCGCGAATCGGACACGGTGAGCGGGAACGGCCCGATCCCGTAGCTCGCGATCCCCATCCGCCGGAAGTAGTGGCTGTCGGTGAACCCGGCGAGCATCGGCGTCGTCACGAGCGCCTCGGGATGCCGGGCGTGCGCCGCCGCTTCGATCGCCCGGAACAGGTCCGTGTCGGTCGAGCTCTCCGTCGCAGGCCAGCTCGGCCCCTGCGGCCGGAAGGTCACCTCCGTATCCCCCACCACCCGTTGCAACTCGGCGAGGAACGCCGCCGGCTCCTGCCCCGGAAGCAGCCGCACGTCGAGCACCGCCGTGGCGAGCGGCGGGATCACGTTGGTCTTGTCGCTCCCCTTGAGGCCCGTGATCGAAATCGTGTTCCGGAGCAGGGCGTTGTAGGTCAGGTCGCTCGTGATCGTCCGGACGGCGACGGAGTCGCGCAGCGCCGCGCGGATGTCCGAGAACCAGCGGCGCCGCGTCGAGTCCGTCTCGAGCGTCGCGAGGTCCTTGAAGTAACGCTCCACTCCCGGCGTCACCACCAGCGGTGTGCGCCACTCGGCGATGCGGCCCAAGGCGCGGATCAGGCGATGTACAGGATTGTCAGGCGTGGGACGGGAGCCGTGACCCGGCGTCCCGCGCGCGATCATGTTGAGCCAGAACGGTGACTTCTCGGTGGTCCCGACGCCGTAATAGTCCACCCCGCCCTGCTCGTTGACGCGAGTCGTCCCGCCCTCCGTGATCAGGAATTCCGCGTCCCGAATCAGGTCGGCGTGGCGCGCTGCGAACGACCCCGCCCCCACGCCCGCCCCAATCTCCTCGTCCGACGTCGCCAGGAAGATGACGTCGCGCTTGAGCGGCACTGCCGCGCGTTTGAGGATCAGCAGCGTCATGAGCTGCGCGATCCCCTCTCCCTTCATGTCGAGCGCGCCGCGACCCCAGATGTAGCCGCCCCGGACGGCGCCGCCGAACGGATCGACCTGCCAGTACTCCGGCGACGCCAACACCACGTCCATGTGATTGAGGAGGATCAGTGGCCGCGCGCTCCCGTCACCACGCAGTCGCGCGTACAGGTTTGCCTTGCCGGGGGCCGGCTCGAAGACCTGGGCCTCAATGCCATCGCGCCGCAACACGGCCGCGAGCCACCGGGCCGCGACGATCTCGTTGCCGGGTGGGTTCGTCGTGTTGATACGCAGGTACTGCGACAGCAGGGCTCCGGCCTCGTCGCCGAGGGCGTTCCATTCGACGTCGCCGCGGGGCGCCGAGATGAGCGCGACCCGCGCCGGCGTCTCCATGACGGGCGCCGATGCGGGACCGGCGAGCGGGGCAATGGGCCGGGCCGCGCAGCCGGAAGCCGCGACGACCGAGAGAGCAGACAGGAACAGCGACGCCGCGCGGCGGCCCGTAGTACTCCGGAAGGAAGAGAGCGCGAAACTACGGGCCGCCGCGCGCCGCGGCTAGAGCGTGAACGTCTCGCCGTGCGCGAGCTGCCGGAAGCCATCCGCGGGCAGGCCGGCGGCGCGCCACGCGGCGCGCGCGCGTAACGGCGGCTCGTCCATCGCTTCGTCGGTGAGCTTGAACGTGCCCCAATGGATTGGGATCATCGGCGGCGCGCCCAACGCCCGGCACGCTTCGACAGCTTCCTCGGGGTTCATGTGCACGTAGCGCATGAACCAGCGGGGCTCGTAGGCGCCGATCGGCATCAACGCCAGGTCGAACGGGCCATGGCGCTGGGCGATGGACGCGAACTCGGGGTGGAACCCGGTATCGCCCGCGAAGAACACGCGCTTCCCCTGCACGGGCGCTGCGAGCGCCCACCCGCACCACAGCGTCGCGCCACGGTCCCTAAATCCCCGGCCGCTGAAGTGCTGCGCCGGCGTGCACGCCACGCGCACCGGACCAACGTCCGTCTCGTCCCACCAGTCGAGCTCGGTGACGCGGCGCACGCCCCGGCCCTGCATGAACGGCGCGAGCCCGAGCGGCACGAGCCATTCAGCCTCGGCGTGCGCACGAGCCAGGCGGCGCACAGTCCCGTCGTCGAGGTGATCGTAGTGATTGTGCGACTGCAAGACGAGGTCGATCGGCGGCAGGGCCTCGAACGCGATCCCGGGCGGCGCCCAACGCCGCGGTCCAGCGAACGAGACCGGCGAGGCCCGCGGACCCCACATCGGATCGGTGAGGATGTTCAAGCCGCCGAGCTGCAACAGCAGGCTCGAATGACCGACCCATGTCGCGGTGAGCTGGTCGGCGGGGGCGCGCGGCGATGGGAAGGTTGGCTCCACGCGGCGGAGGAACGTCGCCGGGTCGGGGTCCCGGGGTCGCGGCCGCGTGGTGCCGTGGACGAGCTTCCATTTGATGACACCGCTGAACGCGGGGGCTGAAGCCCCGACCCACGGGTTTTGGAATCCGCCACCGGGGCGGTAATGCGAAAGTGTCACCTCCGGCCTCCCGCCAACCGCTCCGCCTCGGGCCGCCGCCGCAGGGCCAGCATCGCCCACACGCCGAAGATGGGCCCAAGGGCAAGCACGCTCATGCTCCAGCGCCAGCCGATTGCCGTCGCGACCGCCGGCACCAGATAGATCGTCGCGCAGGTCAGCAGGAAGCCCATGCTTGTTTGCAGCGTCAGCGCCGTGCCCACGAGGTCGGGCGGGGCAAGCTCGCTGACCGCGGTCGAGAACTGCGCCGAATCGGCCACGACCGTGACGCCCCACACGAGCAGGAGCGGCACGAGCAGGGCGAGCGGCCCTCCGAAAAACAATCCCGCCAGAAGGGCGCAGCAGCCCGAGACGACCATCGCGACGCTCGTCACCAGCGTCCGTCCCCAACGATCGGCGTATTTGCCACCG
>Ga0193739_1000450_pt1 | contig 11539 bp, 9 predicted proteins | sample L2a2metaG_FD_144926 | JGI IMG/M metagenome (GOLD analysis project Ga0193739, IMG submission 144926) | Soil microbial communities from a riparian zone of the East river system, Colorado, United States - L2a2 | ecosystem: Environmental > Terrestrial > Soil > Riparian zone | place: USA: East River...
CGGGTGAGGAAAGCTGGGTCAACGATCGACTCTTAGACTCCTCACCTGTGACCGAGTACCGCGCCCACTTCGACGCCGACGTTGAGTTCGCCAATGGGGGCCGCCTGACTGCCGAAAGATTTCGGCTCGATCTTCCCGGACCCAACCTGTCGGCTGAGCAGATCGGCGAGCTGTTCATCCAGCACCTCGGTTTGGCACTGGTCGGCAGCGTGGAGCTTCAGGCAATAGAAATCGTCGCCGAATCCCACAAGGGCTCCCGTGGAGTGACATCGTCGCCGAAAGCAGCGCCAAGCGACAGGCTCGTCGACTTGAGCCACACCATCTCCGCTGGTCTGGTTACCTATCCCGGCATTCCGGTGCCAACCGTCCACCCGCACCTGACAAGGAAGGAATCGCGGTCCCACTACGCGGAGGGCACCGAGTTCGCCATCGACGTGATCACTTTGGCCGGGAATACCGGTACTTACCTAGATAGCCCCTACCACCGTTACACCGATGGCGCGGACCTAGCTGATCTGCAACTCGAGACGCTGGTGGACTTGCCGCTGCAGCTGTTCCGGCTTACCGATGTGACAGAGCGAGGGATTCCAGCGGGGGTGTTCTACGACCGCGAACTAACGGGAACCGCCGTGCTGTTACACACCGGCTGGGATCGGCACTTCGGCACCCCTGCTTACGCCGCGGGCGCGCCGTACCTCAGCGCCGATTCCGCGGCGTACCTGATCGAGGCGGGTGTCGTTCTCGTCGGCATCGACTCGATCAATATCGACGATGCAGAAACCAGCCGCGAACGCCCAGCACATTCCCAACTGCTGGCAGCCGGTGTACACGTCGTCGAGCACCTGACGAACCTGGCTGCGGTGCCGCCCAAGGGCGCCCGATTCACCGCGGTGCCACCCAAGGTTCGTGACTTCGGGACGTTTCCGGTTCGCGCGTTCGCCCGACTGCCGTGACCTCGATAGTCAGCCGGTAACCTCTCTGGGTGACCCTCACGGGACTCGTCGAGCTTTTCTGCACCGAACCCACCCTCACCGAGATCATCGCCGACGCACGCGCACGGCGACTGCCGGTGCTGGATGTCACCGCGCCTGCTCCGATGCGGCCGCTGATCGCCGCCGCATTGGGCGAGGGCACCGCGCCCGGCGGCGGGGGTCGTCCGGTGCTGCTGGTCAGTTCGACTTTTCGGGAGGCCGAGGAGCTGACGGCTGCGCTGCAGTCCCTTGTGGGCGATGACGCCGTGGCGTATTACCCGGCATGGGAGACGTTGCCGCACGAGCGATTGAGCCCTCGGTCCGATACGGTCGGCCGCCGGCTCGAGGTGCTGGGACGGCTCGCCGGCAACAGTGAACTTCCGGCGCCGCGGATCGTCGTCGCGCCGGTGCGCAGCGTCCTGCAGCCGCAAGTCAAAGGGCTGGGGAATCTGAAACCAATACGGCTCGTGGTCGGGGAGGACGTCGACTTCACCGACCTAGCGACGGCCCTGGTAGCTGCTGCATACACCCGCGTCGACTTGGTCGAGCGGCGCGGCGAGTTTGCCGTACGCGGTGGCATCGTCGACGTCTTTCCGCCGACCGAGGAGCATCCGGTACGGGTGGACTTCTTTGGTGACACCGTCGAAGAGATCCACTACTTCTCCGTCGCGGACCAGCGGTCCAGCGACCTCGCACTGACCGAGATCACCGCATCACCGTGTCGCGAGCTGCTGCTGACCGAAGACGTACGCGCCCGCGCCGCAGCGCTCGCCGATCGACATCCCGAGCTGATCGAGATGCTCGACAAGATCGCCCAAGGCCATCCGGTCGACGGCATGGAGGCATTGTCGCCGGTCCTGGTGGACGGCATGGAGCTGCTGATCGAGCTGTTGCCGACTGACACCCATGTGCTGATCTGCGACCCCGAGCTGGTGCGCGGCAGAGCGATCGAGCTGGTCAAGACCAGCGAGGAATTCCTCCATGCGTCATGGGCAGCCGCGGCAGGCGGAGGTAAAGCCCCGATCGACCTGGGTGCGTCCGCATACCAGCCGCTCGCTGAGGTTCGTGCCGCGGCGCTGGCCCGAGGCATGGCGTGGTGGACGCTGTCGCCGTTCAGCGCTGGTCCGGTTGATCAGACCATGACCGACAACGCGCAGTCGGACCCCATCCGGACCGCGGATGGAGAGATCATCGATCTTTCGGCGATCGTCGGCGGGCCTGGTGTCGAGTCTCGGACGGTGTTCGGCCAGGTCGGTGAGACCTATCGTGGCGACACGGAGGCGGCGGTCAACGAAATCACCAAGCGGGTCCGGGACGGCTGGCGGGTTGTCGTCATGGCGGAAGGCCGGGGTACCGCGGATCGCATCGTCGAAGTGCTCAGCGAGCATGCCGTACCGCTGCGCAAGCTCCCAGCGCTGGATGAGCCACCCGCCGTCGGAATTGCCACGGTCGTCACGGGCCAGCTCAGTCACGGTTTCGTGGCCGATGAGATCCGCCTCGCGGTCTTTACCGCAACTGATCTTTCCGGCCAACGCGCCGCTGACCGGGCCAGCCGAAAGCTGCCAGCGCGCCGCAAGAATCAGATCGACCCACTCGAGCTTGCCTCGGGCGATCCCGTGGTGCACAGCCAGCACGGGGTGGGTCGCTATGTCGAGATGATGCAACGCACGGTGGCTAGCGCGACCCGCGAGTACCTGGTCATCGAATATGCGCCATCCAGGCGCGGCCAGCCGGGGGACCGGCTCTATGTCCCAATGGACGCCCTTGATCAGGTAACCCGCTACGTCGGCGGAGAAAACCCGAGCCTGGACAGGCTGGGCGGTGCCGATTGGGCTAAGCGTAAAGGCCGCGCCCGAAGGGCGGTCCGCGAGATCGCCGCCGAGTTGATCAAGTTGTACGCGGCTCGACAGGCGACCCGCGGCCACGCATTCTCGCCCGACACGACCTGGCAGAGAGAGTTGGAGGACGCCTTCGCCTTCGTTGAGACTCCAGATCAGCTCGGAGCGATCGACGACGTGAAGCGGGACATGGAACAGATCGTGCCGATGGACCGCCTGATCTGCGGAGATGTCGGCTACGGCAAGACCGAGATCGCCGTCCGCGCCGCATTCAAGGCAGTGCAGGACGGCAAACAGGTGGCCATTCTGGTTCCGACAACTTTGCTGGTGCAGCAGCACTACGCCACCTTCGCCGATCGCTATGCAGGCTTTCCGGTCAACGTCGCACCACTCAGCCGCTTCGCCTCCGAGGCTGAGGCGAGCGCAACCATCGAAGGTCTCGCCGAAGGCAAGGTCGATGTCGTCGTCGGCACTCATCGACTGCTTTCGGGCGAAGTCACCTTCAAGAACTTGGGCCTTGTGGTGATTGATGAGGAGCAACGCTTCGGTGTGGAGCACAAAGAGCAACTCAAGCGCATGCGCACCCACGTTGACGTGCTGGCCATGTCGGCGACACCGATCCCGCGAACGCTGGAAATGGCGATCACCGGCATTCGCGAGATGAGCACGATCGCGACTCCACCGGAGGAGCGCCATCCGGTGCTGACCTTCGCCGGCCCGTACGACGAAGCTCAGGTGGTCGCAGCAATCCGGCGCGAACTGCTGCGCGAAGGACAGGTGTTCTACGTGCACAACCGGGTGCAGAGCATCGACAGGGCATCGCGTCGGATCGCTGAGCTGGTGCCTGAGGCACGGGTGGTGACCGCACACGGCCAGATGAGCGAGCAACGCCTGGAACAGGTCATGATCGATTTCTGGGAGCGCCGCGCCGACGTGCTGGTATGTACCACGATCATCGAGGCTGGGCTGGACATCTCGACCGCCAACACGCTGCTCATCGAACGTTCCGACCTGCTCGGCCTGTCACAGCTCCACCAGCTGCGCGGCCGGGTCGGTCGGGGACGGGAACGCGGCTACGCCTACTTCCTCTACCCGCCCGACAAACCACTGACCGAAACCGCGTACGACAGGATCACCACCATCGCAACGCACAGCGACCTCGGTTCCAGCATGGCCATCGCGATGAAGGACCTCGAGCTTCGTGGCGCCGGCAACCTGCTCGGCGGTGCGCAGTCGGGTCACATCGCCGACGTCGGTTTCGATCTCTACATCCAGTTGGTAGGCGAGGCGGTCGCGGAGTTCCGAGGTCAGGAGACCCAGCCCGAACCCGAAGTACGGATCGAGCTGCCCATCGACGCCCACCTGCCCACCGACTACATCGAATCGGAGCGGCTGCGGTTGGAGATGTACAAGCGGCTCGCTGAAGTGCGGAGCGAGGCCGACGTCAAGGCGGTGGACGCCGAGCTGCACGACCGCTACGGGACGCCGCCGACAGAGGTTCTCAATCTCATCGAGGTGGCAAGGTTCCGGCTGCGCGCCCGGTCTGCTGGGCTGACTGAGATCGTCGGGCAGGGCCGGTTCATCCGCTTCGCTCCGGCCCATCTACCTGAGTCGCGGGTGCTGCGGCTGCAGCGGCTCTACCCGGGCAGCGTGGTCAAGGACGCTGTCGGCTCGGTGCTCGTGCCACGGCCAACGAGCTCGACTAGCGTTGGCCAGCCGCTGCAAGACACCGATCTGCTGCTTTGGGCCACCGAGTTGATCAACCAGATCTTTCGACGTCCTGACACGTCGGTTTGACCTGCAACATCCCACGCAGCGTGGGACGCTAACGGTGCACATGGCGTGCATGCCATGCACAGCGTGCGCAAGCTGGGTACAGCTCGTGGCCAACCGCAGCCGAGCACCTCAGACACCCGGGGGTTCGGGCAGCTGTCGTAGGATCACCTGCGGTAGTTACGGTTCGAAGGACTGTTCATGAGGTTTCTAGCTCGCCGCGGGCTGAGCGCCCGACGCTCGGTCGCGCTCGCGGCCCTGGTCGTGATGACATTGTTCGCGGCCGGCTGTGCCGAAGCAGACCCCAGCGTTGTGGCGTACGTGGGGACCTCGAGGATCACCGAGCAGCAAGTGGACGACGCTGTGGAGGGAGTCTCCTCCATCTTGCAAGAGGGTCAGGCGGTCTCCCGCGCGGCCATCGTCAACTCCCTGATCCATGGGCTCATTGCAGAGAAAGTCGCTGCCGCCAACAAGATCACGATCACCGATAGTGAGCGCGATGCGCTGATCAAGAACAGTAACCTGGCTGGTCTGCTCAAGGTACCCGAGGGGCGACCAGTTGCCTACGACTTGGCCGACCAGCAGATTGTTTCGGGCAAGGTCGGCAGCCAGGCTTATCTCACCGCTGTCAGCGAACAACAGGTCACTCTCAACCCGCGCTTCGGTGTGCTGGATCCCAAGCAGAAGTTGATCATCACAGATCAGTCGGCGTCCCTGGCCGAGCCAGCGCCTACCCAGACGCCCTAGTGTCGTGTCTCCTAAGTCTCTTTACTGTTCGCACCGCCCAGGCACGCACCTCGCGGCGTTCTCCTCGGTCGGCATACGACTCGGTATTCCTCCCTCGTCGGCCTTGCGATGCACGCACCTGAACGACGCCAACAGCAAAGGAACTTAGGAGACACGACACTGGTGCCGCTACCCGAGCTGGAACGACTGGTCTCCGTGATGGCACGGCTGCGCCAGGAGTGCCCGTGGGACGCCCAGCAAACACATCGTTCACTCGTGCAGTATCTGATCGAGGAGACCGCCGAGACGATCGAGGCGATTGAGCTCGCAGACCAAGATCATCTTCGAGAGGAGCTCGGTGATCTGCTGCTCCAAGTGATCTTTCACGCTGAGATCGCCAGCGAACAGACGCGCGGCTTCACTGTCGAGGAGGTTGCCCGCGGCATCGCCGACAAACTCATCTCCAGACACCCCTACGTCTTTGCGACCGCCGAGGTACCAGTTGACCTGCACTACACCTGGGAGCAGCGTAAGGCGGCTGAGAAAGGCCGTACCTCCGCGCTGCAAGGAATTCCTGAGCAGCTCTCCGCCCTCGCCCGGGCCAACAAGATCATCGGCAAAGCCCGATCCCGGCGCGTGGAGCTCGTGCTACCGGACGAGCCGACGACAGCGGAGGAGGTGGGCGCCCAGATCCTGACCCTGGCGGCCCGTGCTCAGGCGTCCGGAATCGACCCAGAGCAGGCGCTTCGTGACGCGGTACGAGTCCTGGAAGCGCAGGTTCGGCACGCCGAGTCGGCTCGCCACGACGCGACTCCGGCTTAGCAGTCGTCGCCTATCCTGTGGACATGTCCGAGCCCCCGCAGCAACGGCCGGCCCCTCAGGAGCATCCGCCCCAGAACTACCCACCCCAGAACTTCCCACCGCTGAACTACCCACCCCAGAACTACCCGCCACGGAACTACCCCCAGCAGAATCCGCAAGCTCAGCCATACCCGTTGACTCCCGCAGCTCCGTATCCGGTGCAGCCGCAGTATCGTCGCGGGCCGCATAGGCCGGGCGAGGAATTACGGCGCGACACCGAGGCTGCGTTGGCGGCGCGCATGGAACTCGGGCCTGAATACACCGAATCCGTCGCTGCTGGCCTTGCGGAACGGATGGAGGATCTCGCCGCGCTGCGTGCAGCAGAGCTGCGGCAGGAAGCAGAGCTCGCAAACCGCGAGCAGGCCGCCGAGCAGAGCGGCCGCAAGCGGCAGACGGCGCTGGCGATCGTCTCTTTGGTCATGGGTATCCCGATCACCGGCATCACTGCATCCGAAGTCGACCCAGCCATCGTCGGGGTGGCCATCTCATGGGCCGGCATTGTCGGGGTGAACTGGATCCACGCCCGGTCCATCCGCAAGCGGAAGTAGCCCAGCCGCTCGAGCAACGGCGCCTGCCGGACGAATCTGGCATTCGGGCGTGCGGCGCCACTATCTGAGGCCCGACCCGCCGATAGGCTGAGGCCACCATCGGTTTGTGCCCGGGCGTGGATTGTCGGCGATTCGGGACGGCATCGGAAAGGCGACGCTCGTGGCGAGTATCGAGTTCATAGGCGCGCGAGAAATTCTGGATTCCCGCGGCAACCCGACTGTCGAGGTGGAAGTCATCTTGGACGACGGCTCGGAGGGCAGGGCCGCTGTTCCCTCAGGTGCGTCGACCGGCGCGTTCGAAGCGGTCGAGCTTCGCGACGGTGAGGCTCGCTACGGCGGGAAGGGCGTCAGCAAGGCGGTGCTTGGCGTCATCGACCAGCTCGGGCCCGAGCTCATCGGGTACGAGGCCAGCGAACAGCGGCTGGTTGATCAGGCGATGCTGGACCTCGACGGGACCGACAACAAGTCCAAGATCGGCGCCAACGCCATCCTTGGGGTTTCGCTGGCGGTCGCCCACGCGGCTGCGCACTCCGCGGATCTGCCGCTTTACCGCTATATCGGCGGCCCGAACGCCCACCTGCTGCCGGTGCCAATGATGAATATCGTCAACGGCGGAGCACATGCCGACTCCGATGTCGACGTTCAGGAGTTCATGATCGCCCCGATCGGGGCAGCGACCTTCCGCGACGCCCTGGAGATGGGTGCGACCGTCTATCAGTCGCTCAAGTCGGTGCTGCAGAAGCAGGGACTGGCAACCGGTCTCGGTGACGAGGGTGGCTTCGCGCCCAACCTGCCGGCCAATGTGGCCGCGCTCGAGCTGATCTCTTCTGCGGTGCAATCCGCGGGCCTCACGCTGGGGAGCGATGTCGCGCTGGCGCTTGACGTCGCAAGCACCGAGTTTTTCGACGCCGGCACTTACACCTTCGAGGGCACCCCGCGCTCAGCAGATGAGATGACGGGGATTTACGAGCAGTGGATTTCCGACTTCCCGATCGTCTCGATCGAAGACCCGTTGGCCGAGGACGACTGGGCCGGCTGGAGCGCGCTGGTCAGCAGGATCGGCGACAAAACCCAGGTCGTCGGCGACGACCTGTTTGTCACCAACGTGTCCAGGCTGCAGCGCGGCATCGCGGAGCAGGCCGCCAGTGCGCTGCTGGTCAAGGTCAACCAGATCGGCTCACTGAGCGAGACCTTGGATGCCGTCGATCTTGCCCACCGGTCCGGCTTCCGCTGCATGATGAGCCATCGTTCCGGCGAGACTGAGGACACCACGATCGCTGATCTTGCAGTGGCGACCAACTGCGGCCAGATCAAGTCCGGCGCTCCGGCGCGTACGGACCGGGTAGCCAAGTACAACCAGCTGTTGCGGATCGAAGAGGATCTCGACGACGCGGCCCGCTACGCAGGCGCCTCGGCATTCCCGAGGTTCAAGGCCTGACGCATGACATCCGGTCCGCGGCCAACTTCTCGCCCGGGCGGCCCAGGCCCCGGCCGGGGGAAGCCGCGGGCCCGCAGCCAGGCACGTAAGCCTTCCTCCTCGGCGCGTACGCCGAAGGCAGAGACACCGCGACCAGGTGAATCCGCCGCTCCGCTGCTGCGCCGCAGTTCCAGCCTGACCGCCCGAGCCATCGCCCTCGCGGTCGTGCTGCTGATCTTGACAATCTCGTACGCCACATCGTTGCGCATCTACTTTGCCCAGGCCCACGAGATCGCTTCGACCAGTGCGGAGATCAGCGAGCGGCAACAGCGGATTCGTGAACTGCAGGGCGAGTTAGCGCGCTGGGGAGATGAGACGTACGTGCAGACCCAGGCCCGGGAACGGCTGGGTTGGGTTGTACCGGGGGAGATCGGCTACACAGTAGTGGGCGCCGATGGCAAGCCGCTTGGCGGGGGAGCCAAGATCACCGCGGAAACTGCGCCAGATGAGGCTGCGCAGGACGCGTGGTGGTCCAAGCTCTGGGGCTCGGTGCAAGCCGCCGATCGTCCGGCGCCGGTCAAGTCCGAAGTCAAAGAGAAGACGATCACCGTCAACACCCAGCCAAACCGCTAACTCTGACAAGTCAGGGATGCGCCGCCAAGAAGGCATCGATCGCGGCCGCCGTGGGCAGGCTTTGACTCGCCCCTCGGACGGTGACCGCCAGAGCTCCGGCCGCGAGGCCGCGCCGCAGCGCATCCGGAAGGGGAGCGCCACTGGCCAGGCTCGCACCGAGCGCACCTGCGAACGCATCGCCGGCCGCCGTCGTGTCAACAGGCGTCACGGCGAGAGCCGGATACTCCTGTGCTCCCTCTCGGCCCATGACGAGCAAACCATGTTCCCCCCTGGTGATCACCGCGACGGTGACACCACGGTCGAGGAACCATCGCGCGGCGCGCACGGCCGAGTGGTGGCTCGTGACCGCGATACCGGTGAACACCTCTGCTTCGAGCTCGTTGGGTGTGACCAGTGAGACACCTCGCCAAACGGCCCGAGGCATGAGCTGCGCCGGTGCCGGATCCAGCACCAGCCGAAGCTCGCGGGCTCGGCAGACCGCTGCCACTCGCTGCACGACCGGCCGGGGAATCTCAAGCTGAACCAGTACGACCGAGACGCGATCGCTTAATGCCAGAAGCGAAGCCTCGGCGTCGTCCGGACTCAATCTGTGGTTGGCGTTCGGAATGATCACGATACTGTTCTGGCCGGATAGAGCCTCGACCCGGATATGGGCGATACCGGTGGCGCCCTCCGCGACGCGTACCGCGGTGATGTCGACACCCTCCCGGTCCAGCGCGTCGAGTGCCACATCTCGCAAAAGGTCGTCGCCGACCGCGCCGATCATGTAGGTGGGCGCACCGGCACGTGCGGCAGCAACCGCCTGATTTGCGCCTTTTCCGCCCAGCATCAGGGAGAAATCGGTGCCGATGACCGTCTCGCCCGGCCGCGGAAGGGGGGAGCCAAAGGCCGCCAGGTCAACGTTGATGCTGCCCACCACCGCGACACCCGTGCGGCCCTCCATACCCGAATAGCCTATCGGTTTGCTGCCTGAGCCGACATTGATCATCTGCCGCGACTGGCTGAGAGGATGAGGGTGTGCTCGAGCCCATGACCTCCGCCGACGAGGTTGCTGTCAGAGCGCAGCTGCAGCGATCGCCACGCGGCATCATCGGAGTCGCATACCGCTGTCCATGCGGCAAGCCCGCGGTGGTCGTCACCCGACCGCGGCTGCCGGACGGTACGCCGTTCCCGACGACGTATTACCTCACCTGCCCGCGGGCAGTCGCAGCCTGCTCGTCTCTGGAGTCGCTGGGCCTCATGGCCGAGATGAATGATCGACTGAGACGTGATCATGATCTTGCGCTGGCCTATCGGCGAGCTCATGAGCGATACCTGGCTGACCGGGAGCGGCTGGAATCGGTACCGGAGATCGCCGGCATCAGCGCCGGGGGAATGCCTGATCGGGTGAAGTGTCTGCACGCGCTGGTCGCTCACTCGCTCGCCGCCGGAACGGGCATCAACCCGCTCGGTGACGAGGCCGTGCAGACCATGGGCGCGTTCTGGACTCGTCCATGCTTGGAGGCGACCTCGTGACGCGCGTCGCCGCCATTGACTGCGGGACGAATTCGATCCGTTTGTTGATCGCGGAACCCAACGGCTCCGGTGGTCTGAGAGATCTGGACCGGCGCCTGGAAATCGTGCGGCTCGGCCAGGGCGTCGATGCCAGCGGTGAGTTCCATGTCGACGCCTTGCGGCGTACGTTCGCGGTAGTTGATCAATACGCGGAATTGATCAAGAAAGCGGACGTGCCCGTGGCCAACGTTCACTTCGTGGCGACGTCGGCGGCACGCGATGCGAGGAACCGCGACAGCTTCTTCGCCGGCGTCAAGCAACGGCTGGGCGTGTTGCCCGACGTGATCAGCGGAGCGACCGAGGCACACCTGTCCTTCGTCGGAGCCCTCAGCCGGATCAACCCGGAGGGCGAGCCGGTCCTGGTGATGGACATTGGCGGCGGTTCCACTGAATTGATCACCGGCAGCGCCGCTGGTGAGATGTCCAGCGCGATCTCACTCGACATCGGATCGGTGCGCGTCACCGAACGGTTCCTGAAACAGAACCCCGTCGCTGAGGATGATCTTGCACTTGCCAGCGAGTACGTCGACGATCTTTTGGCGGGCAGCGGGGTGGAGTTCGCCTCGATCGGAAGGTGGATTGGGGTCGCAGGCACCGCGACGACACTGGCTGGGGTGTATCTGGAGCTGGAGCACTACGACCGTGAGCAGGTGCATGGTGCCGTTATCCCTTTGCCGGCTCTGCAGGAGCTGCTCCGCCGCCTGGCCCGGATGACGGTTGACGAGATCAGGGCGCTGCCGTCAATGCATCCCGGGCGCGCTGATGTGATCACTGGAGGTGCACTGATTGAGGCCCGCATTGCCGCCCGCTTGAAGGTAGGAGACCTGATCGTCAGCGAGTCCGACATTCTCGATGGGATCGCTCTGCAGCTCATCCACCGGTGACACAATGCCCCGATGACCTCCCTTGCCATCACGGTTGTCGGCCATGACCGCCCCGGCATCATCGCTCAGGCGGCGGAGGTGTTGTCGCAGTACGGCATGAACCTCGAGGACTCTTCGATGACGCTGTTGCGCGGTCATTTCGCGATGACCCTGATCTGCGCGGGTGAGGCGAACGCCGCCCAGATCGAGGCCGCGCTGCAACCGCTCGTCAACGGCTCGCTCGACGTCACCGTACGCGAGGTGCCCCAAGAACCGCAGTTCCCACCGCTCGGCTCCACTTACCTGGTGACCGTCCACGGCGCTGACCGGCTCGGGATCGTCGCGCGGCTGGCCA
>Ga0193739_1000452_pt1 | contig 11492 bp, 13 predicted proteins | sample L2a2metaG_FD_144926 | JGI IMG/M metagenome (GOLD analysis project Ga0193739, IMG submission 144926) | Soil microbial communities from a riparian zone of the East river system, Colorado, United States - L2a2 | ecosystem: Environmental > Terrestrial > Soil > Riparian zone | place: USA: East River...
CGTTAATATTACTATAAAGCGTCTGAATTTTGTTGTAGATTTACTCATGTAAGAAAAGACATTCTATTAACAGAAAATGCAAACACGTATGCTAATAGTAATATTAACGATAACGCCGATAGCAGACAGAGATTAAGTAAGAGCATTGACATAAAAGGTGCTATAACATTATCGGTTGCAATAATCTCGTTTCTTGTTACACTTCAATTTTTGGAAAAGGCTGGCTCGAATGATTTAATACAAATTATCATGTTTTCAGTTGCATCAATTGTCTCTCTATTCCTATTTATAGCAATAGAGAAGAAGGCATTATCTCCATTGATCGACTTTAAGTTACTGAAAAATAGGATCATACTCCCTGCAAACATAATTAGTATGACTGTAGGACTCACCACGCTAATGGTTGTGTATCAAAGCCTTCCTATCTTGATACGAAGTCCATCGCCTCTGGGTTTTGGAGGAGACGCATCAAGTATAGCAAATGTTCAACTTCCCTATATGACAGTATCGTTGATATTCTCCGTAGCTTCTGGTTTTGTTGTATCCAAATTTGGAAATCTAAGACCTACAATAGTGGGAACCATCATTACTTCTATAGGTTTTTTTGTTCTTTTTATGTTTCATTCAACAGAAGCTTCAATAGCCGCGGTTCTTGTCATAGTAGCTGTTGGACTAGCATTAATGCTGATCGGATCTGTGAATGTCGTGCTGACCTCAACTCCAAAGCAATTCAGTGGTATATCACTTGGAATGAATCTTCTAATTTACCTTATTGGATCCTCAGTGGGACCTGTGATTGCAGGAATATATCTGCAAGCAAACCAGGTATTTGTAGAATCAGAGATAGATGGTATTTCGGCCTCGTTCCCATCTCCGGAATCATATAATCTAATCTTTCTTACAGCTGCCTTAATTTCAGTGTCGTCTATCGCATTTGCAATTTTTCTAAGTAGAAGTTTGTCGGACCGGAATGGAGGTATTAAAGAAATAGGGGTCCCAATTTAGCTTTGACTCTAAGATGTTTTGCATCCTACTCTTAACAAGAAACAATATATCCCGCAGGGCAAATTCTAGATCTCGTTTAAGTCTTCAATACTCTAGCTAGATAGCCGATGCGTCAGTCTAGAGAGCTTATACGCCATAACATCGTTCCAGGATTTTACTATGAGGAGAGATAAAAAGAGTTCCGAATCTATAGAATTTAATGATAAGTGTCTGGTAATTATCTGAAACATTAAGAGGTATTATAGTACAGGAACAGGATCACGAAATAGATCTAAAAGATGCTCTCGGGCTACGATAAACGAGAGTCTTTAATGCTTTTTCCCTTTTCTCAATATCATAATCAGCTCCTACCTTAATACTAAGTCATCTTGTGATGATAGTTTGAATCATCCCAGTTATAACAAAACTTTGACTACTTCGGTAAAAGAGATCGTGGAAAGAATACAGAATCGAAAGTGGTTATTTTGAAATTGATGCTAATGACATGGTACACCTTACCGATCTTGGCCTTTGCCTATTTCCATTCCCAGGTTTTAGAGGAGCAATTTCCGTTCTCGTCAGTCTCGTATTCAAACACTCCCACCAAGTTATTGAGATTTGACAGTTTTCCTCCCTCAATTGTTGAAGGTACTTTAAGGAATATTGAGCCACGGAAACTGACTTTTCCTGGACCAGTAAACTTGCCTATTCCCTGACCTTTCCAAGTTGTCATTCCCTGACCATCTTTAGATGTTATTATCCCATATCCTTCACCTTGTAATATTCCCCCCTCTCCAAGCACAGCCGTGTAGGACCCAATTTCCGTGCAAAGGGTTCCCTTAAAGTTTCCTTCCATTTTGAAGGATGTTACCACTTTGGGTGGATCTACATCCAAAACTCTTTCATTCGTCGTTTTTCCTCTAGACTCTTCAATTAATTCTCCTAGTGCCATGGTGTCTCTATTTCAGATTCATATATTTAAGGAAAATCGAGAGTTGGATCTCCTGCAGTCTTTACCCTGTAAATTCTGTTAGACTTGTTTGTCTTATTTTGCCTTTCTTACTAAATGTGAAGTTTGAGTTATTAGTCAGTTGATCTTTTTCCTGCTCTTTTCGTTGTCGAAGTTGTTCTTCTATTTGAGGTTGATTTTCCCAGGATAATTCTGACAGACCAACCATATTCCTAAATATGTTTACTGTTCCAGGTCCAAAACCTGCATAGTGATTATTGGCAGCAATCATCGCATCTCTAACTTCACTTCTTCTACCTCTCTCTTTCCCGATTTCGACATTTTTTATTTGTTCCGCCCAATTGCTCATTTCGGAAACTCTGTCCTTCTGGATTATACCAAAATCCTTTTCGTCTATACTTCTATCTCCAATAAATCTGACGTACAGAAAATCTGTTGTAACAATTGGGGGTGTTCTTATCTTCGCAAGTTGGCTCCATACCAAACAAAGATCATTGTCAGCAAAGAAATTGTATGCTAGATCCTGGAACCAACTCTGGTGTCTTACTTCTATGGCATACCTAAACCTATCATCCAAAAGTGGAAGGAGATTTCTTAGATTCTCAAGTCCTGGTGTTATCTCTAACGAAGGAGGTAATTGAATGAGAAGAGCAAGAGTTTTCTTCTCCAGTGGTTCAATATTTTCAAGAAATCGTTCTACATCTTCCTCAACATCGACTAGAATTTTATCATGAGTTATTACCTTGGGGAATTTAGCTGTGAATCTAAAGTTATCTGGAGTCCTTTTAACCCAGTTTTTTACCATAAACTGATTTGGTATTCTATAGAATGAAGAATCAATCTCTACATAATCAAATACTTGGGAATAAAATCTTAACCAGTCAGAACTCTCAAGGTTGGGAGGATAGAATGGTCCTTTCCAAGATGTATAACTCCATCCTGAACAACCTATATGGTATTTCAAACTACTAAGTTATTCTCATAAATCGGATATAACAGATATTCTTAGGTTAGGAGGTTGCTTTGTCGTTCCAGCAGGGAAGGTAGATATATTTTTTAAATGTATTGCTGGTACTTGTACACTTGTCCTCTAGTGAAATTTTGAGTTGCAAGGATTGTGGACATCGTTTTGCCACAGATGATGCCCTGAGAAAACATAGGGGATTGGGAAAGGAAGAAGGAAAAAAGAGACTTTGTAAAACAATAGATTGGACCAGTAAAGCACGGAAGACTGGAAATGCCCAAACCGGAACCGTTAGCAAAAATAGGTTAAGTTCTGATTAATCTAATGTCACTACACCAGTTTCTTAAGTTCTCCATTAACTAACGTTATCGTATTTATCGTCCTACATCTAGGCACTTATAATCAAAGTCAGCTATATTCCATTAGAGGTTTTTGAAAAGAGAAAAGATGAACTTACGCATTACAAGAAGAATTTTAAGAAGTTAAAGGGAGAACCATTATTCGGAGTACTAGTATCGCTAACGATAAATAATGCAAGAACGATGTAAAACAAATGACAGATCAAAAAGCCGCTATCATAACGGGTGGCAGTTCTGGTATTGGAAGGGCAGCCGCAGTTGCACTTGCAAAACAAGGAGTTAAGATTGCGATAGCCGCACGTCGCGTCAAAGAAGGAGAGGAAACTGTGCGCCTAGTCAAGGAAGCCGGAAGTGAAGGAATTTTTGTGAAGACCGATGTGGCAAACGAAAATGATGTCAGGTCATTGGTAGAGAAGATAGTCAAACAGTACAATAGACTGGATTATGCATTTAATAATGCTGGGATAGAAGAAAAGACGACACCGTTAGTAGATCAGACATCAGAAGTTTTTGATCAGATCATGAATGTAAATGTCAAAGGCATATGGTTATCTATGAAATATGAGATTCCGGAGATGATTAGAACAGGAGGTGGAGCAATAGTAAACACGTCTTCCGGAGCTGGCGTGGTAGGATATCCACTACAGCCAATATATATCGCAAGCAAACATGCTGTGCTTGGACTGACCAAATCAGCTGCACTTGAATATGCTAAATCTGGAATCAGAATAAATGCTATTGCTCCAGGTGTAACTGAAACTGAAATGGTTGAACGAGTCGACAAGCAGCTTATAGAACACCTTAAGTCCATAACGCCGATAGGACGCATTGGAGACCCACAAGAGATTGCTGATGCAGTAGTTTGGCTATTGTCTGACAAAGCATCTTTTGTCTTAGGTCACACGTTGTTAGTTGATGGAGGAGTAGTCAGTCGATGAAGAGATCTAAAGGGACCATTTGTTGATAGAATATCAAACATCTTAGACAATATTCCATTAGGATAGATCTCACGATTTATTACAGCTTTTCACATCCGGTAAAGATCTGAGTTTTTGTATTCCAACCACTTTCCCTTTCGAAATCTGCCAATATTCCATTAACATTGGCATCTTGCAAGCTATGCGACTGCTTAAGCCTAAATCTAAAGTGTAATTCCCAGTAGTGCTTAATAAAATGTATAGCAATAAAATTTAGATCCACTTTCAAGGTATTGCCATCCTTGAAAAGCCATTGAAATCCTGGATAATTTTGGTCGTCGTGATTTGAGGTAGCAAGGAGACTTTTAAGGAAGATCAGCTTGTATGAGCTCGATAAATCGGGTTTATTAAAGAATCTGCTGAACCATAAAATGTATCTTTCTGATGTGGTATTCGATTTTCTAGTTGATCTTATTAAAGATAGTAGTAGCTACCGAGTATGTATGATGAAAGAGGGTGACTGATACTAGCTCTTTAAGTGCTAGGTAACCAAACGAATATCAAATAAGGATATAGATAAGTTGTTAAGACTAGTTTTTCGATTGCAAGAGAGCATACGTTCACTAGCTAGTATTTAGTCCACACAGATTCCAGGTACTGCAACCTTCTTGAATATGTGAGGTGATGCTACTGTGCTGGCGGGATAATCCGATAGTAATTTCTGCAAGTCAATTTTGCTAAGTGCCTTCTTGAACAGCGCAGTAGATTCCCAAACAGCATAGTTGACGAATACACCGCTACCGCCAATTCCTTGATGGAGCTGAGCGGAAATGAATCCAGGCTGACTCTTAAAATATGCAGCGTCTTTTTCCCAAGCCTTTAAGAACTGGTCGGCTTCCTTAGGCTTCACATTGAACTTGTTGATGAGAATGACTGGACCAACATCTTCATCTAACTGTTCTGATAACTTTACCTGTTCGTCCGTTTCAACGACCTTAGCCATATCACGTTGATATATGAATCTTATATTTCAAACTTTAGCGATGATTTTGGTTTTTGCATATTACCTCTATCTAGTATGGAGTAAAGTAATTCGGTTCACCGCATTTCTTACATGTGTATACGACCGTAGAGTAGTATCCAGATTGTACTCTGAATTTCGTTATCTTGTTATCTTGCTGACCCTAGATTAATCTTACCACAGATTATTTTTACGAGTGCATATGGGTTGACAAAAATGACTTCGTACTTATGCATTCTTTGAAGACCAGAGAGAAATGGTTATATCCATCATTTTAATACATGTTTGCCTAGATGCCTACTTATGTTCTATTAATTAACTGGACAGATCAAGGAATAAGAAATGTTAAAGATACCATAAAGAGAGCAGAAGCCTTTAAATCTGCTGTTGAGAGGTCAGGGGGTAAAATGCTAGATGCGTATTATACAATGGGACAACATGATTTTGTAGCAACAGTTGAACTCCCAAACGATGAATCTGCAATGTCTATTCTATTAGCATTAGGAGTACGAGGAAATGTCCGTACTACAACACTTAAAGCATTTTCATTATCTGAAGTAGAAAAAGTAGTTTCAAAATTAACTTAATCATTTCTATTCTAAGTGGTCTTCTTAACATAGGTCGTTATGGTCAATTAAAGGAGCTAGGAAGACAAAAGCATACCCGGATTTTTAGTTATCCCTTCTCGATTCCTCTATTACTGAAAAAATCTAAGTTCCTTCATCTCTAGTTGTCCAAAATCAACCGATTTTCACCTCACTAATCCTCCAAAGTTAAATACAATGGTTAATGTAAATATTGTCAATGAATAGTGGCATAAACTTTGCACTACATTCATCGCTCTGTATAGTAATCGCACTTTTCTTATTTGTTTCAACTGGCATTTCTATAATGGGTATTGGTCTAAATTCACCCCAGATCGCATTGGCACAACAGCCGCAACCTCCATCCAATCTTACTTCTGTTGAACAACAACAGCTAATGGAAGGGATTTCTTTTGAAATTGATAATATGACCTTTTCACATCATATGGCAACTGTAAATGGTATTCAATTGCACTATGTAATTGGAGGTCAGGGAGATCCTGTAGTTTTATTGCATGGATATCCACAATCATGGTATGAGTGGAGACATATCATGCCCGCATTAGCCAAGAATTATACAGTAATTGCACCTGATGTTCGAGGGTTTGGTGATTCCTCAAAGCCAATCACAGGTTATGATGGCAATACTACTGCAGAAGACATCTACCAATTGGTATCCCAACTGGGATTTGACAATATTTTCTTAGTAGCACATGATGTAGGAGCGCAAACAGCCTATTCGTTCGCTGCGGCTCATCCTAACAATGTAAGTAAACTAGTGCTCATGGATTTCCCCTTCCCAGGTTTCCTTCCTCCAGCGTTTGGTCAAAATGGACCATGGTGGTTTGCTTTTTATCAAACACCTGATATAGCAGAGACTCTTATAGAAGGTAAAGAACGAGAATATTTATCTTGGTTTATGAAAGGATTGGCTTATAATCCGTCTGCAATTTCAGAAGAAGCCATAGATGTATTTGCAAATCATGCTAAAGCACCTGGTGGATTGCGTGGCCCAATTGAACATTTCCGAGCCTTCCCTATGGATGCTGAGCAAAATAAAGAATCAGCCAAATCAAAGATAACAATGCCTGTATTAGTATTAGGTGGTGATATATATCCTGCTTTGGGTGGCGATTATCCGGGGAATTTTGCACTAGATTCAACTAAAGCATTAGCTACCAATGTAACTGGCATTACAGTTCCACTTTCAGGGCACTGGATTCCAGAAGAGCAGCCACAATTTGTCATTGAGCAACTAGCAAAATTCTTTACTGAATAAACAAAGAAGCAATTAATTAAGTGAAATTCTGGCAAGCCGAGTCGTGGAATGACAAATGCTGTGTGATGTATATTTGTAAACTACATTGACAGCTCAAAATATGTAAGGTCTGGCTCTCAATTCATCTAGTCCATTTCGTGATTGATTAATTCTATAATAGACTTCATTGTCGGTTTTGCTAGATTAATATTCACCTAGGATTAGATAATTATTTATTGATTGTTTATGGCCAGTTGATTAGTTACCATGGAGCAGGTGCTCCATCATAGAAAAAGCCTCCACTTGGACCATTATCAGGCAATATTGCAGCCCATACTATTCCTTTTGCTCCTTCTTCTACTGGGCGTCCTCCATGCCCACCCATATCTGTAGCTACCCATCCTGGATCAACAGAATTTACCAAGATTCCAGTTCCATGAAGGTCAGCCGCTAGAATGCGACTAAATGCATTTAGCGCAGCTTTGGAGACACTATATGCTGGTGATCCACTACCCATGTAATGAAGAGAGCCTGCTCCACTTGACACATTTACGATGCGTCCATATTTGTTTCTCTTCATTAAAGGAATACACACTTGAGATAGTTTCCATGGCCCAAACAGATTAGTTGTTAAGGCTTGATTAACGACCTCCAAGTCAGCATTGACAGCACATTGCCAGGTATCATAAAGGATTGCGGCATTATTGACAAGTACATCTAATCTTCCAAATCGCTGTTCTATTTGATGTGCTATCCTGCTAATATGACTTTGATTTGACACATCAAGCTCGTAAAATATTACGTCCAATCCTCTTTCAATTAATTGTTTTGCAGCCGCCTCGCCCTTGGTAATACCCCTTGCACTCAATATAACTGTAAGACCTAATTGTGCTAGCTGACGACAGGTTTCAAACCCTAGACCTCTGTTGGCTCCTGTCACAAGAGCGATTCTCTTTCTGTTCTTCTTTTCAGAAGTCATTATATATATCCCAAGTGATCCAATGAGGAAGGCAATATTTCAAGGCTGTTCTCAGATTTGACAAGCTAAAATAACTATGGAAAAAATTAACGAAGTATAAGATACCGCGTTAGTTTGGGTTCTCATTCTATTTGTTGTCGCCTCAAAAAATATATCGATTACTCAGTAGAGGACTGACTGCCCTCTAAGACTATCATAGTCACAGAAACTCTTTAGTGTATATATTTCAAAGAAATAATGTGAAGATCATAAGTGCTATTCCCGGCACATCTTCTATGGACAAAGAAGAGGTAAACAAATTCCTAGAAAGTAAAATCCTCTTGCAGATTGGAACCATTGATGAGGAAGGCGATCCTAATATTCATCCTGTTTGGTTCAACTATGACAAAGATAGAGAAAAACTTTTAGTAATTACACCTAAAATTACAAAGAAGGTTAAAAATCTAAGAAGTAAACCAAATGTGTATTTCTCCGTAGATGATGTGAATATTACATACAAGGGAGTAAAAGGCAAAGGCACTGCCACAATAATAGAGGATCCAAAAAGAACTGTCTCGTATGGAGAGAAAATATATATGAAATATCTTGGCACACTAGATCACCCTGTACCTAAGATGATATTGGACAGCGCAAAAAAGGGAAACCATGTAGTTCTTGAAATTAGTCCTAAATTTTTTTCCACATGGGATTTTCCTAAAGTGCAATAAAAGTCCTACCTTATTTCTTCGCCTTTTCTTTTAAACTCTATGGGCGGAATGCATATGGACTATTACTATGTTTAGGTTTCTAACTTTATTCTTATAAAATTAGGTTCATAAATAGTAATAAATGTAACGGCTAAGATTACAAATTATACAAATTATATGACATGCCATACAGTTTCTATAGAGTATCCATAAATTATGAATGATCATGAGATCTATGTACGAATGTTTAATTAGAACTTGGATACCTCTAGTCCTTCTTATGAGCGAGCCTGATGAAGATTTAGAGATACTTGTTTCACCTAGTAAAATGTGTAATCATTGTCGAATAAACGAAGCAGAGATATTCCAAGAAAGTGGTGAGTTCTGTTTGCATTGTTGGCAGGAGAGAACTAACCCTAATCTCTAACTATATCACTTATCTCAATTGGCCTGTTCCTTGTTTTTTTATAAGAATTATAGGCTTACAATCACTTGGACTTGAACGTAAAAAATATAGTTGCTCTAGGTTTTTCTCGAGATTTTTAAATATAATGACGTAGGATAAAATACTACCCTCGACCGATATGGCGTTAGGAGAAAAACTCTGAAGAAACTGGCGAGATGGTCATGCTTTATCTCATGAGCCCTTAGCAATTGTATTGCAATCCGATCTTAAACACAAATTTATCGTGATCAGTAAAGATTTTTCTGCTGTTAAGTAAGGTACATAATCAAACCAATATTGCAAGAGAACATAACACAACAAGACAGACGGTTATGAGAGACATGGTCAGAGAAAAAAATTGGGGCTCAAACGGAGTGGTAACTACTACCTGAGACGGCGGAATCCACCTGTGATAAGGTTTTTTCCTTGGGTGATTAGACCAAGAAATTCATTTCCGAGTGGTTCAAGGCTTTTGTCTTGCATCATCTTTGCATACACTTCTTTAAGGTGGTTGTGATCTCTGAAGTATTGTAACTCCACCCAAATGTCCTCGTCCTCGGCTACAAGAGTTTTGGCAATACTTTCCATGCTCTCCATGCCTGCTGCTTTTGAAGATTCTATTACCTCTTCTGTCTCTCTCCCAGCAAGTTGGTATAATTCAACTCTTACTCCATTAGTCTCGAACCATGGAACGAATTTATTCAGATTCTGCGTAATCGCATCATGATTCTTTTTTGGTGCCCGGTAGAGGAAGGCCTCAATGTAGCTTCCACTCCCCACTTCCGTTGCGAAATCTGTTTTTTTCATAAATACCATATATCATATGACTTCCTATAATTTTACATTTCTTTTTGTATTTGCTTCATTAGCAAAGCGAGGACTTTTTTTGGTTGGCAGCAATTCTTGCATCTGTCACTAATTTAGCTATCTGCAATGCATGCGTATAGAATCTAGAAAATACTGCAAAAAAGAATTGGAATAGATCTATTTATCGGTTGACTAAATCTTCTATTTTTGTTGACAATATATGTAGTAGCATATCTTTGTTATGCCATTTATTCCTGAAGAGAGACTTCTACGGGGGTTGGATTAGAGATTATGTCAAATACAGGTGATCTCTTTTGTGCAAGCTCTACAAGTTCTCTTATTTTTTCCTTAGGAGCTTCAGATTTGACTTTGAATGTAACCTTTATTTTCTCATATCCATTTCTAACATTCTCAGACATTCCAAGATAGCCCTGAAGGTCAACGTCACCTGATAAGGTGGATTCTACCTCATCAACCATTACTCCTAGAGCTGCCGCATGGTAGATGAGAGTCGTAGTCAAGCAACTGCTCAGAGCTGCAAGGGCATACTCGCCTGCATTTGCTCCGTGATCTTGTCCTAGGAGAACTGGTGGTTCGTCTTCGTCATACACGAAAGGTCGGCTTCTGCTGTGAGTCTGACAAGCGCCGTAAAAGTCATTGATAGTTGTTTGGTTATAACCACCATCAATCCATTTTCATTTTGCACGGAAATTGAATTTTGAGATTATAGGGCTGTTCTTTATGGCATCCATCGTACCATACAGTTTTGTGACATTTACCCCATTTACGATTTTTTGCTCTATTTGTTCTATTTTATTTTCGACTTGATATATTTTGTTCATTGTATATGATATCATGATATCGTCCAGGTATTGGAAAACCATATATATTATTACGTTTGCAAGATTAAAAACCAGTTGGTTTACAAATTATATTGATTCTGTACCAACCACGAATTGAGCGTGAATACTATCACAGAATGTGGCAAATCCCATATTTTCTAATAGGATCAGGAATTTTTGTCATTTTGATAATGAAGGAATCTAAGGGAATGACCTTCGGGTGAAAGTATGCTAATAGTTTACAGATTCGCACTAAGTGCAATTGTTTACCCTTGATAACTTAAGTAGCTTTGATTGGAAACAATACAACGCAAGAACAATAGATCGAAGATAAGATAACTGAAAGGTATGGCAAATTGCATTAAAGGTTCACACCGACTATGATGAGATATTTTGAGCGTCAAAATCTTGATAGCAGAAATCGTATTTCTGGCTAATATCTGGGAGTATGTTTTTCCGCTTGATGTTGTTTCCAATGGCTGGAACATAACCAAACATTGCCGCAGTTAATACAATGAATATTAGCAAACCCTTGACATGTCATACAAGTGGTCTTCATATTTGAGGTGAATGAGGGCACAATACGTAGATCTTCCTTTTTGATTTTGTCCTTTATGCTCATTAACAGGTATATTATGAATTCTTTCTTAGACAAATATTGTTCTTCTAGGCCTTG
>Ga0193739_1000453_pt1 | contig 11490 bp, 17 predicted proteins | sample L2a2metaG_FD_144926 | JGI IMG/M metagenome (GOLD analysis project Ga0193739, IMG submission 144926) | Soil microbial communities from a riparian zone of the East river system, Colorado, United States - L2a2 | ecosystem: Environmental > Terrestrial > Soil > Riparian zone | place: USA: East River...
TAATCATTCCTGAATTTACCGCACCTAGAAAAACAGGTATCTCCTTTCTTTGCGACGGGTGCATTATCTTTATATTTTTTAATTTGAAGAAATTTCCATCAAAGTTGATTGTTTCTCCACTAGAGATAATTTTAAAACATGTTACATACTCTCTCATTCGCTTTAGTGGATGTACAAATTTGATACCGTGCCAGTTTTCGGCAAGAATGGGAGTACTAGCTCCAATTCCAATTATAGTACGATTTAATGAAATATTGTCTAAAGTGGAGGCGGCCATTGCTAGAGTAGCAGGAGGTCTTGAAAACATACTCACAATAGAAGTTCCTAGTTTTATCCTTCTTGTTATAGCTCCTATGGCACCAAGCATGACAAAGGCTTCACGACCCCAGGATTCTGGTATCCATATGGAATTTACTTGTGGTTTGAAATCTAGTTGTTTGGCGAATTCTAAAATATCTTGGGTGTTAAATAAACTGCTTGGATTGTAGCCAATTTGACCGATCTCATCAGTCATTTTTTGAATACTTCTTGAATTTCTTTTGACGCTTCCTCTACATCCTTATGAGAATCTATAGATCGCCAATAATTATTTGAAAACCTTTTTGCATTTAATTTATGTTTCTCTACCAGCATAGGCAAAGTAACAGTCTCAAGATTCCCATTATCGGGCAGGTAATCAAAAATTTCGTTAGAAAAATAATATACACCAGCGTTTATCCACGTATCCTTAATAAATGGTTTTTCTATAAACTTTGATACAACATCACCATTTGTTTCTACAATTCCAAACGTACTTTTTAGAGGAACTAACGCAAGTGTCATTGATCCTTTTTCAGATATCGTGAACAGGTCCAAATTAGTCAAAATATCTCCATTAATTACAAAAAAGCCAGATTCCGTATTTCCATTCCGAATAATGTGGTCTTTTGCATTCTTTAGAGCACCACCTGTTCCCAGTGGTACGTTCTCTTCGATATAGCTGATATTAACTCCAAATTTTTTACCATCAGCAAGATGATGCTTTATTTTTTCTTTGAGATGACCTACTAGTACGATAATATCTGATATCCCGCATTTTTTTAGCCAGTTTACCTGCAACTCTATAATTGGAATATTGTTAATTTGGATCATGGGTTTTGGCCTGTCAGACGTTAATGGCCTTAGTCTTTTTCCCAAGCCGCCAGCAAGTATAACTGTTATCACTTAATCCTCACTCCCACAAATATTCTATATAAAAGTCATCCAAAATTAATAGCTGTTGTACACTATTCTCGAGAATAGATGTATACGCCATCAAGAAAAACTCTCTGATCCTTGTTCTTAACTCTTGTTGATAACTCTATGTTGGCAGCTGTTTGAGAAACATGCTCAAGGTGGAGCCCTGAGATCACCACATCATCGCCTTCTATCGCTACCTTTGTAGATTCTCCTACAATCTTTGATATTCTGGCTTTTCTCTCACCGAAAAAGTTCTCTACATATACTTTGCTGTCTTTTACCTTGACTGTTATTGGAAAATGTGCGAAGACTACTTTCATTTTATATTTGTAGCCGTTCTGAACACCTTTTATCATGTTGTTAATTATGCTTTGTGCGGTTTTTGAAATGGCAAAATCCTTCCTTCTGGTGCCATAAGGTTGAATCTTTACAATATTGTTTTCAATTGTTAAGTTAGCTGGAAGTTTTGTAAAATCCTTCTTAATTGTACCGAGTTTACCCTTAACTGAAATAATTCTATCTTCCAAGGCTACTGAAATGCCTTCTGGTATTTCTAATGTTGAATCATGCTCATTAGTAGACATATCCGACCAATACTCCTCCTATTCCCATTTCTTGCGCCTCATGATGTGTCATGACACCCTTGCTTGTTGAAACTATTAAAATGCCCATATTATACGCAGGTAAAAATTGTCTCTCCCAATTCAGGTATTGGTTCTTTCTAACGCTGAATTTTGGAGTTACTATTCCGCATTTGTTTATTTTTGCTAAAAGTTGAATCTTAAATTTGCCAGCCCTGGAATCATCTATCTGTTCGAATTCTCCGATATATCGATGTTTTTGCATTACTCGCAGTACTTCACTAGAAAATCTTGAAGATGGACTAACGATGCATTCTTTTTTTCTTCTAACTTCGTTATTATACAAAGTGGTAAAAAGGTTTGACAGTATGTTTAATGCAGGCAACTCATTCACTCATTTTCTATTCATATTTCTTGAAGCCTAATTTTATTGCTACTTCTCTGAAGCATTGTCTACATAGCATAATCTTGTAAGCTTGAATTAAACCCGAATAGCAACCACATCGCTTGCACCATCTGGTACCCTTTCCATGGACACGTTGCCTTCTACCTGTTACATCATATTCTCTTGGTTTTGGCACTAAATCATCTCAACTCCCAGATTCTTGAAAAAATCCATGGCCTCATCTTTTGAAATTCTATGCTTCTTTCCCATTTTACTTGCATTACTCTTTTTAATTATTCTGTAGCCGGGTCTTGACAATGATATGCAGACATTCATTCCAAATATTCCAATATCTGGATTATATTTTGCTCCTGGAATATCAATATGTTCTCGTATCCCCAAAGAAATATTTCCAAAGTTATCAAATGATGATATTTTCAATTGATTATTCTTTGATTGTATTATTCTCTTGGCAAATTCCATTGCCTCAGTATTTCTAAGTGTAACTTTTGCACCAATTGGTTCCCCTTTGTGGATACCAAAATCCCTTACATTATTTTTTGCGCCACATTGAGTGGGTTTTCTAGAGGTTAATTCTTCTAGTGCATTCTTGGCTCGCTCTAAAGGTTCACCTGATTTTCCTACGCCAATATTAATTACAACTTTTTCCAAGCTGATTTGTTTCATATTATTTACGGTATTCATATTACTTGCTTACCTGAATTAATGAAGTGTCAGTCCCAATTGCCATGACAATGTCTATTGGTAATTCTACAGTTTTCTCACCCATTGAGACCAATATGCGCTTAGGAAGAGAAAATGATCCCAATTTAATTCCTTCTACCTTTCCAATATTACCCGCGTTCTCTCCTCTAGTCACAATAACACTGCATCCTTCTTTTAGCTGTACATGATTTTTGATACCAAATTTAGGTAATTCGATCAGACATGTGTCATTTACATTATAAGACTCTTCACTTAGAAATGTTCTGCCGTCATGAAGACTATATTGATATACATTGTTCTTTGAACTAACTTTAGATTTGATTTTTTCCAATTTTAGATTTTTTTCATTTGCACTTATTTTTATAGGTAGCAGCGAGTGTCCATTTGAAGGCACAAATCTGTAAAATTCATTTGAAGGTTTTATTTCTACGGTATCCATTAAACCAACCGGAAAGTTTGGATGATGAATCATTTTGCCATCGACACTAATTAATCCGTTATTTAAGGACTTTTTTACTTCTCGAATATCGGAGCAAACATGTAAAAGATCACGCAATACCACACCGATAGGATAGGAAAATTTTCTAGTATGTGGCCCAGGCATTGTGTTGAGAATAAACCTTGCAGCTTTTCTATTGATTTGCCAGAAACGCGGGGCAAGTTGTCTTTTTAGTCTCTTATCTCCTCCTTTTTTAGCCATGATTATGATTCTTCTCCAACCAATTCCTTCTTAACAGCTGTTTTTTTTATATCCTTCCCTTTTTTTATGTTTGTGTCCTTAACTTTTGATTTCGGGATACCTTTTATTCGATAATCGTCATCAGTATGGAGAGAAATGATCTGAACATTTGAAGCATGGACCTGTACTTTGACTTTACCTCCTCGTATTTTCTCTCTCTGAACACCTTCGATAGAGAGTGTCGATTTTTCAGTATTCACTTTCTCTACCTTCCCTTCTATCCCGACATATTCTCCTCTTAATATTCTAACAGTGTCACCCTTAATGACTCTCATACTTCGCTTACTGTGTTGTTCCCTTAAGTTATCAGACAGGTTGGCCCCCAAAAATTTATCCCTTTTATTTTTTGAAATCAGTTTATAGAACATTATCATTCCCTCATATTATCAATGACGCCAAATTTGCTATCCTCGGCCACTTTTCTGCGGCTTCGGCAGCTACCGGTCCTTTTATATCAGTTCCTTTTATTTCCCCTTCAGGTGTAACCAATACCGCTGCGTTGTCTTCAAATGATACTCTAACACCATTTAATCTCCTGATGGCATATTTTTGTCTGATAATTACAGCTCCAAACATTTGTTTTCGCAGCTCTGATTTTCCTTTCTTTACAGTTACATTTACAAAATCTCCTACCGCGGCGGCTGGCGTCCTTGAGTGTCGGCCTTTGATACGTGTTACTTGAGCAATTCTTAATATTTTCGCACCCGTGTTGTCAGCGCAAACTAGGTTTGCAGTTATAGGTAATGCCCTTGTGATATATGGCTTGAATTCCTCTACTCCTTTTGCAGAGACTGCTCGACTTTTAGACGCCACTCTTTATTACCTCCACAGTTACAAATGATACTGTTTTTGATATCGGTTTACATTCTGCAATCTTTACTTCGTCACCTTCTTTTACGTCCATACATGAAGGAAGAAATGCGTGAACCTTTGAACTACTTCTCTCGTATCTTTTGTATTTTCTCACCAGTCTTGGGAACTCTCGAGATACTACTATCATTTTGTGTGCCTTTGAGCTTACAGTAATCCCTGTCAATATTCTTCCTCTTATTGAAAGTTTACCATGAAAGGGACACAATTCATCATCGCAAGTTCTTTTTGGTTGTGAAACTGTTACTCCAATATTTCTAGTCATTCTCTATCAACCATCACTTCAGTAAACGATCTTCCGGCCTACCTATTATCATAGAACCATTCATTAAACAAATCTCATCTTTGAAAATCAGTCCTAATCTATTGATTGATTTTTTAGGTATAACATATGTTTTCAAATCATTGGCAAGTGAAATTGTATTTTTAGTTTCAAACACGATTTTACCATTAATCTTTCTTTGACTGCTAACCGGTCCATACTCTATTTGTGCATTACGTCCTATGAATTCATACTTCAGCATGTAATCCTTAAACATCATTTTGCTACCTCCCGTTCCTTTAAAATTGAAAGTATCCGGGCAATGTCTCTTCTCTTCCATTTCATATTTCCAGTTTCCTTTTTAAGAGTGCCCTTTGAATTCTCAATTCTCAATTTCAGCAGATCCGCTCTAATTTCAGACAATTTTGATTCCAAATCAACGTCATTAAATTCTCTTAACGTTTTTAATTTAAGTCTAGCCATTACGTTTCACTCTTATTCACGGCTATTTCCTTAACTTCACTATTAATAATATCTTTACTCTCTGGCTTTATCTCTAAATCAGTTGGAATTTTCTCCTCATTGGTTTGACTCTCGCCTGCACTTTGACTTTCCTTTTGACTCTCGCCTGCACTTTGACTTTCCTTTTGACTCTCGCCTGCACTTTGACTTTCCTTTTGACTCTCGCCTGCACTCTCGCTTGGATTTTCAGTCTCGCCCTTTGGCTGAGATTCAATGTCTAAATCAAAATCACGATGAATTTCTTCTCTTATTGAAATCTTCAGTTTTATTCCTACTAGGCCCATTTTTGTTAACAAGTTATTTGTGCTACTTCTTACCACTTCTTCAGCAACCTTTCCGCTCTTAGGGATGATTCCAGCTGTATGTTTTTCGAAATGAGCCCGTTCACCTCTAAGTTTACCAGAAAGTGTAATCTCTACACCTAAGGCGCCAGCACCCATGATTGTATTTATTGTCCATAATGAAGCCCTTCTAAATGCTGTTCCCCTTTCAATAAGTTGTGCAATTCTATTTGCCATAATATTTGGATTTAATTCAGGTTTTGTAACCTCGGTGACAGAAACCTGTGCATTCTCCAAGTTAAAATTCTGTTCTAATCTAGCTGTCAAATCTCTAATTCCACTTCCTTTTCTTCCAATAACGAGACCAGGCCTAATAACAAAAAGTGTTATTTTAGTCCCTATAGGAGTTTTTTGAACTTCCGCTCCCCCATAGCCAGCTTCATGTAAAGTAGAACTCAAGTATTCATTGAGTTCCATATTTCTGAAATTATTCTTCATTACGTTTTTTATTGCACTCAATATACTTTACCCTCTCTAGCAACAATCTCTACATGTGTCAATGTGTCAACTTTAGGACTTGACCTTCCCATTGCTCTGGGAATAAATCGCTTAAGTTTAGTCCCCTTGTGGATAACGCAAGACACTATTTCTAACCTATCAAGGTCCATACCCTTGTATTCTGCATTTGATTCCAAATTATCTAAAAGTCGTAAAAATTCTTCAGATGCCTTCTTTGGAAACCTTCCAGAAAAAAAACCATCCCTTATATTTGATCTGTGAGCCACTTCATTATGATATCTTCTATAAGGAACAGCAACCTTTTTTTCTATGGCTTGATCTAAAACGTTTCTTGCTCTTTCAATCGACAGACCCTTTATGGCAAGAGCAATTTCTCTGGCATGTTTGTGTGAAATGTCGGTTTCTCTCAATGAGGCTCTGACATGTTTGTTCTTATCAAATTGTGAAAAAGAGTATGAATATGTTGGCATCTAAATCACTTCAATGGAACATAGAGACTTGATCTGGAAGCTCCTACTCCAGGGGCACCGTGTTGAACTCTTTTGTTTGTAATAGCATACTCTCCTAAATAATGTCCAATCATCTCCGGTTTTATGGTAATTGGAGTAAACTCCTTGCCGTTATGAATATTGATAGTAATGTCCACCATGTCTGGAAGAATTATCATGTCTCTAACATGAGTTCGTATAGTATCTTTGGAATTGCCTTCTCTGACGCTTTTAATACGCTCACGTAATTTTCTCTTTTGGTCATCCATATATTTTCCAACTCTTTTATCCAAGGACCGCCTTTGTCTAGCATTTAACAAAGGAAGAAGGGCTTCTATTGATAAATTCTTTAATTGATCTACGTTATAACCTCTAAATCTAAACTCACGAACCAACTAACATAAACAACTCCAAAATACTCCTTTTAAATTTAACTAGATGAATCAACTTAGACCAGACCTAATTTCGTAGCTAGTTGGCGCGCCTCGTCATCTTTGGTGAATTTAACAATTGCTTTTTTTCCTCGAATTGTCCTGAAGATATTTACTTCTTTGACGTTACCTTCATACATTGTCTTAATTGCTTCACTTACATCTTTTTTACTTGCACTTTCTGCGACAATAAAAGTTAACTTATTTTCCTTTTCTATCAAATTGAAAGTCTTCTCTGTGATATAAGGCCGTAGGATGATTGAATGAATATTATCCGCTATTTCTTTACTCATTATTCTGTCACCATACTCTCTACTCTTGACCAAACTGTATTTATCTTATTCATAGAATCAATTGCATTTTTTGTATAGATAGTCAATCTAACAGGTTTTGTTCCAGGCACTAGATCCATGATACTGAGGTTTTCTATTAAGACTACATTAACACCAGGCAACGATTTTTTTAATTTACTTAGTGGAGAGCCTTTTGACACAACTATTAGACAGCTCAACGCCGAGTGTTTCTTTCTTCCACGTCGTCGCGATTTTCCCGATGGCACCCTTACTATATTTGTAGATCTTTTGAGGTCATCTTCCAATCCTAATGAAAGTAATGTTTTTCTTAATTCTGTAGTCTTTGTTATTTTCTCTAAATCATTTGAAACCACAATTGGAAATTCAGCGATTTTTCCCACATTGTGACCGCGTTTTTCAATTATATCTTTATTAGAAGTTGCTGCAATTGCAGAACAGAAACCTAGCTGCTTTTCCTTCTTGTTTATTTTTTTGTGATTTTTCTTCCAAGAAACTGGAGGATGAGTTAACCTACCACTTCTGACGCCTCCAACACCCGCGGCCTGACCAGCACGTTGAAATCCTTCACCTCTAGCTCTTGCTATTCTAGCTATTCCCAAACCAGTATTACGTGATTCTGCGCTTACCATTTCTCCTGCTGCAGGATATCTTCCCTGTGGTTGGAACTTGTTTGAAAGTACGTTAACGTACACTTTTTTAATAATCTCTGGTCGATAAGGGGTATTGAAAACAGATGGTAGTTCTAAGGATTCCATTTCCTTTCCTCGAAGGTCTTTAAGAGTAACTTTCATTTCACCAATACCTCCAAAACTTTAGGTTCGAGTACTTTCTTACCAACAGATCTAATTGGAAAACGCATCTTGACCAATCTTTTAGGAACTCCCGGCACAGAACCTCTGACAATTATATAGTCATTTTTAACCACACCATAGTGTTCAAATCCACCTTTTGGATTAATTTTGAAATCACTATCTTTTTCAGAATCTGAGATAATCAAAATTCTCTTGTTGTATTCAGTCCTTTGATGAAATCCTCTCTGACCTTGTCTCGGGACAGTATAAGTAACAACTGCAGGAGAAATTGGGCCCAAAGTTCCAAGAGCTCTCACACTTTTTCTTGACTTATGCTGTTTTCGCTTGACTCCAAATCTAGTAATGGGACCTTCAACTCCCTTTCCTCGCGTTATGCCCGAAATGTCAATAAACTGTCCTGTTTCAAAGACATCCTTTATGCTTACCTGTTTTCCAAAATTGTTAACAACATAATCGATTTTTGATTTTGTATCTTTTCCGCCTATGGCTATTTCCCAAACGAATGGTTTCTTTTGAGATAGAGAAGCACTATTGGGATAAGATGACACAATTGCAACTACATGCTTAATCTTATCAACATGAGAATTGATTTCCTCTAATTTACCTTCCTTGAAATTAAACGATGCCTTTTTTGAGAGATACTTGTCAGTATCTTTTGCATAAGCGTAAAAAATTACACTTTTTCCATATGTTGTTTCTGCGTATGCTCTTATTCCAATTATTTTCAATGGAGGAGTAGATATTAGAGTGGATGCATTCATTATATTTTTGCCATAGTTTGGAGTTTTTTCTCTATCGTCGACAGATAGTACATTTAAATTTGTAACTTTATACCCAGCAAAACCTAATAATGATGATTTCTCCAAATTAGGATCCGCCCAGGTTCTAATCCTAGATTCGAGACTTCGTGCACGCACTCTCGGGTAGAATGCCATACTTCCACGTCTAGGTGCACTATATTTTCGGTGACCCATGATTAATCGGTTTTTTGCGATCCCTTTAATAAATTAATAACTTTAACACAGCAAGCAAATTATGAAAACCAGCCTTCTCGATTTCAATAATCCTGATATAGTGTTGAATCAAGCGTGTAAGTAATTATTGATTATGGATAATGTACCCAAAATCGCCTCTTCAAACCTTACCGTTTGAGTACCTTGCATAGGAAACATGTTCCTGAAATTGTCATTGGATGAAATTTTCTTGTTTTCACATTCCAGTATTTTTCTCAATCCAAATTTGGGGCCACCGAAGACAACAAGAAGGTTCTTTGACGCTTTTATCTTACTCATAAGATCATTTACATGTTTTGTAAATTGCGAACCCTCCACCGAAGTCATCAAGACTTCGCTTTCAGTATTCTCCAGCAATGCTGATAATGAATCTGCAAACTGGACATCATATCCCCAATAGCCATCAACATTCTCTTTTGAAACGTCTTCTGCTAGCAACTGAGCATTGTTAGTAATCCTTACTAGGACCTTTTTTCCTAATTGGTTTCCCTTATACTTTATCAACTTTTCAAGACCGACATCCACATATAACGAATCTTTTTGCTTTACGACTAATCCAAACCGTATTTCCTGATCCCTGATTTTATTTATGTCTATCAATGTTTTGTGGTGAGGGGATTTTATGGGTGGTAAAATTCCTGCATGTTTCAATATCCACATCTTGGGATAAATTTTTTTTCTAAGATATGGCGGCGTATCCAGGTATTCTAGTATTGTTTTGAGTATTTTTTTATCCATTTTTTCTGCTTTTACGCTACTATCGTGGTAAATGATGATCTTATTAACACAAAATATCGAACATGAACGAGAAATTTGGGAAATCTTGTAACTTTTGTCTAAAATTGTTTGAGACTCTATAAGACATGAGTCAGGAATTGCAATCCACAGGTTAGTCAAGTGACTTGTAGACCGCTCATTCTGATAATAATTTTTCTACAGTTGTTGCCATTAGACCTGTGGATCCAAATGTCGTTTCACGAAGAATTCCTTTTTTGTCAATGAACATTGTTGAAGGAGTGCCTCTCAGGGAGTATTCTTCGAAAGTCAGGGGACTGTAAGGCTTTGTTTCTAAATATGATTTAACCCGTGAAATAATTTGCTCTTTATCCTTTTGGTGATACAAATCAAAATCAGGAACGTTTGCATTTACAAATTCCATAATTCTCTTTTCTTCGATAGGAAGTTTTTCTTTTAAAAGCATATCCATCCCAACTGGAAAACGAATGCTGTATGATAACTTTCCATCATTTAGTAACTTACTCTGGGATGTAAGAGTAGTAAGGGTTTCCCCAATGACCTTATTTTCATTCAAAAGCAATTTCAAATTTTCAAGTGTGTTCTTATCAAAATCTTCAAATGCTGTGGCAAGCCCCAACACCACCACGTCATTGTTTTTGTATTTCTGAAAGGTATCAATGGCTTCAGGTATTCCGTAAACAAAACACCCAGGGCAATTTACTTGAAAAACTTCTACAACAACCACTTTACCTTGATAATCTTTCAGACTAATAGGACCGCCCTGTACCCACTCGCTAACTTTCAGTTCAGGTGCAGGTGAACCCGCTTTAACTGTCACAAACTTCACAATATATCTTGAATATTTAAACCAATATTACATGAATTTAGAATCAAAAAAAATAAAAATTATTGAGGCGCCCTTTTACTGGCATTCTCTTTTGACTTTGAAGCATAGCTGTCAATATCATTATTTTCAACTCGCTTCATTCTCTTTACTTTGGTATCTATTTGAGCCATTTTTATGTGTCTTGTTCCAGTTTTTTCTTCGCTAACTAAGTAGATTGACTCTAAGGCTAGGCTACTTGCTTCATCCATGCTTATGTCTGCATGATAGTTTTTTTCCAAGAATTCATTTACTTGATCACTGCCATTACCAATAGAAACTGCATCATATCCAATATACGTTCCACTTGGATCAGTTTGGTAAAGTGATGCACCATTCTTGTCAACCCCTGCGAGGATCAATGCAACACCATACGGCCTGACCCCAGCGTACTGGGTAAATTGCTGTGCCATATCTGCAAGATTTTTCGCAACTCCTTCAACATCCACCGGTTCATCATATATCAGTCTATTACTTTGAGCGAAGAATCTTGCGTGATCAACCTGAGTTCTCGCATCAGGAATATACCCTGCTGCTGCTACCCCTATATGATCATCTATCTGAAATATTTTTTGAGTAACATCAGAAACTTGTAATTTCCTAGCTTTCTCTTCCACTGCTAATATCACACCGTCCTTACTTTTGATTCCGACGGCTAAGGTTCCTCTTCTTACGGTTTCTATGGCGTACTCTACTTGGTATAATCTA
>Ga0193739_1000454_pt1 | contig 11490 bp, 10 predicted proteins | sample L2a2metaG_FD_144926 | JGI IMG/M metagenome (GOLD analysis project Ga0193739, IMG submission 144926) | Soil microbial communities from a riparian zone of the East river system, Colorado, United States - L2a2 | ecosystem: Environmental > Terrestrial > Soil > Riparian zone | place: USA: East River...
CCCAGATCGAGCAGGGAATCGCAGGGCTCGCCGGGGAGTAGCTCCACGAAGCGCTCCGTGTCGTCGGTCAGCCCCGAGAACACGATGTCCTGCATCCGCTCCATGGGGGAGCCGTCGATGCTCCGGGGTCGGTCCGACGTGAAATAGAGCCCCCCACGGGGATACAGCATCACGGGTGCGGCCCACAACTCGCGGTTGTGGATGCTCGGGACCAGCAAGCCCAGCGCGGCCAGCGTGTCAAGCGCCCTCGGCGACAGCAACGACTCGATCTGATCGCGCGCGGCGTAGTGACCATCGACGAAGAGCTGGGTCAGGAGCTCCAGGCCGTCTTCGACCGATTCCGCACGCGTCCGGCGCGACTGCAGGCGGGACAGGGCGTCGATGCGATGGCGAGTGAGGAGCGCGGCCTCGGTGTAGGGGACGTCCTGCAGCAGCAGCCGGCCCGCGGCGAACTGCTCGGGCGTTCCGAAGCGCAGGGGCAGGGCGGTCAGGGGAGCCTGACCGAAAACGCGGACGAAACCTGGCCCCGGATCCGCGCCGCGGACGGGAGCTCGATGGTCGTCGTTACGTTGTACGATCCCTCGGCCGCGTCGGGAGGGACGGTGAGCCGCTGCTCGCTGGAGTAGGTTCCCGGAGCTACCGTCACCGTCTTTTCGAGGCGCCGCAGATCTTGATCGCCGAATCTGATGGTCCGCGTCTCCTTGACCACCAGCGGCGGGACCTCGGGCGGCGCCAGGATCGTATAGGTGACCGCAAGAATGACCTGGGATCCGGGACGGAGAGAGGCGGGCGCGGCTGCTCCCCGCTCCACCTTGAGGACGATTCCGTGCTCCGACTGGTAGTGGTACGCGAGGTAGACCTCGGCGGTGCCCTTCAATCGAGAGATGTCCGCTCCGACCGGTGGCGTGTCCCGTCGAGGTGGCGGAGATGGTGGCCGGACGGGGGCCGCCGCCTCGGGCCCGGGGGCGCTGGCCGGGGTCCGTTCGCGTACCACCACCTCGCCCCGCCTCGGAACGAGCGAGACCCCGCTGCGGCTGAGCCCGGTAACGGTATACGGGTAGGTGCCCGCCGCGCCGAAGCGAGCGGTGTAGACGCCGGACTTCGAGGACACCTCCGGCATGCTCGATACGCGGTCGAACTCGAGTTGGATCTCACCCCGCGCGGGATCCCCGTTCACCCACGTCAACTGCTCGCCGGGCTCCGCGCCGATCGGGTCGGCGGAGAGGGGGTAGCCTGGAACAAGCGGGATGATCCGGCCGGTCGGGGCCGGGGTCGTGCACGCGGCCAAGCTCGATAGCCCAACCACCAGAGCGCCGAGTAGTCGGCTCACGGACTGCCCGTTCCTGGACGTTCGCATGGCGAAACCGCGCCTAAGCTAGCACAGAGCCATTCTCTTCCAGCAGCTACGAGAGAGCCGCCAAGAGAACGCATTATCGGCGTGGGTTTCGAGTTAAGCTCAGACCCGGGACCCGATCGGCGGGAGGAGCACTCGATGAAGTATTGCCCTGTCTGCGAAACCGACTATCCGGACGATGTCAAGGTGTGCCCGCAGGATGGCGCGACGGTGCGCCGGCCCGGCGAGCGGGCCGATCCGTTCCTGGGCCGGGTCATCAAGGGCCGCTATCGCGTCGAGCGCCAGCTGGGTCGAGGCGGGATGGGCACGGTGTACCTGGCCGAGCAGCTCAGCGTGGGCCGGAAGGTCGCCCTGAAGGTCCTCCGAGGCGACTTCGCCCGCGACGACGGCTTCGAGGCCCGCTTCCAGCAAGAGGCCAAGCTCGTGGCGGGCCTGAACGAGCGGCGCAATCCCCGGGTCACCCTGGTCCACGATTTCGACCAGACGGAAGACGGCGCCCTGTTCATCGTCATGGAATGGCTGGAGGGCCGTGTGCTCAGCGAGGTGATCCAGCGCGACCGAGCGCTCGATTTGCCCCGGGCCGTCCGGCTCGCCACCCAGATCGCCGAGGGGCTGGAGGCCGCGCACCGCGCCAATGTCATCCATCGCGATGTGAAGCCGCAGAACATCATGGTGCTCGAGGCGGGTGACGACATCAAGTTGATGGACTTCGGCATCGCCCGTCTCCGCGACGCGGGAACGAGCATGACCCGGGCCGGGACGATGATGGGCACACCCGACTACATGGCGCCCGAGCAGATCGAAGGGCAGGACATCACCGAGAAGACGGACATGTACTCGTTCGGCATCGTGCTGTACGAGATGCTCACCGGGACGGTGCCGTTCCGGGCCAGCACCCAGGCCGCGGTCCTGACGAAGCAGCTCCAGGAGCAGCCGGTGCCGCCGTCACGGCTGCGGCCGGAGATTCCGCGCGAGCTGGAAGCGGTCGTCCTCAAGGCCCTCGAGAAAGATCCGGCCAATCGAGAACGGGACATGGCTGCCATCGTGCGGGCATTGCGCGAGGTTTCACGCCATCTGGGCGACGCGTCCCAGGATCCGTCCACCGCTGGGGCCGCAACGATCGTCGTCGATCGCCCGACGCGGCGGCCACCTCCCGAACCGGCCGCGCCCACCATGCAGGTCGCGCAGACTCTGGCCGGGGCGCGCCCCGCCGTTCCGTACGAGCCGGTGCCCGGCGCCACCGTGGTGCAGCCCGAGCGGCCACACGAGAGCCACACACCCGGGCCACCAACCCGGAGGGTGGGGCACCTGCGCAAGAGCCTGATGATCGCTGGGGCCGTCGCGGCAGTCCTGGTCGCGGGCGTTGCCACGGTCGTTCATCTCGTCCGGGTGCCGCCACCGCCTTCCGAACCGGTGACGAACGCCCCGGCCCCGACGACGTCGAAGCCGGCATCGGGTCTTCCCCAGGTGGGTGCTCTGGAGATCGTGCCGCCGAGGCTGCCGGAGCCGGTCAGCCCGCCCGAGCCGGTCGCTCCGCCGAAGCCCAAGCCCGTCCCCGAGGCCAAGTCCCCGCCCGCTCCGTCGAAGCCCGCTCCACCGCCGCGCCCGGCGCCGCCGGCAGCAAAGCCGGCCCAGCCGCCGCTCGCCGTCGCGAAGCCCGGATCGGACACCGCGAGCTCCGACGGTCTCCGCGCGCAGCTCGAAGATCGCCTCCGCAGTCGCGGGCTGCTGCGCGGGAGCGGGTCCGATCCCAATACCGGCGTGACGGTCGAGGTGGGCCCGAATGGCGTCGTGACCCTGCGTGGAATCGTCCGGGACGTCACGCAGCGTGACGAAGCGGCGAACCTGGTGCGCCAGGCCGGGGTGAGCGAAGTCCGCCTCCGGGTCAACGTGCAGAGTAGCTGGAACTAGGAGCGGCGTGACCCCTTCGCCGAAGACCGTCGACGCGCCGGTTGGCCCGGCCACGCCGCTTCGCCATCTCTTCACCGATCTCATCGCCTTCGCCCTGCTGTTCCGCGAGACCTGCGGGGAGCGACCGTGGGCTCCTGCGGAGCTTCGTGATCGCCTGACCGCGCTGATCGACGCTCAGGAGCGCCGCGCTCGTGGTGCGGAAGTGCCCTGGGATTCATACGTCGAGGCTCGCTTCGCCGTGCTCGCGTGGGTCGATGAGCTGATCTTGAACTCGCCCTGGCCGGGCCGGGGCGACTGGCAGCACCTGATGCTTAAGTACTACAGCACCCTCAATGCGGGGAATCAGTTCTTCGAGCGCGTGGAGCGGCCGCCCGCATCCGAGCGCGGTGTGCTGGAGATCTACTACTACTGCCTGGCCCTCGGGTTCGAGGGGAAGTTCGCGCTGGCGGAGAATCCGAGAGCCCTCCGGGAGCTCAAGCAACGGCTCCATAACCAGCTCGTCGCGGGGGGCGGCGGCGTGCTCCCGACCGAGGCCCGGCTCTTTCCCGAGGCCTACCGGCGTCCGCCTGCCCCCGCCCCGCCTCCGGGGCGCTCGTGGTTCGGCCTCTGGCTCGGATTGATCGCGATCGTGCCGGTCATCCTGTTCGTCCTCTACCTCTCCCTGCTCCGCTCCGCCGCCGACGCGCGCATCAAGCTGCTGGCTCAACCGGTGCCGCCTCCGGCCGTGGTGGCCGCTCCGGGTTGGAACCTGACACTCGTCGAGGAGCTGCGGCGTCGTGGGATAGACGCGCGGGATACTCCGCGGGGAGTCGTGATCACCCTGCCCGGAGTGTCGTTCGAGGTGAACCGCTCCGAGCTGAACCCGGCGGGAGATCGGAGCGTCCGCGAGGTGGCGGCAGCCCTCTTGCGCCTGGCTCCCGAGCGCCCCGTCGCCGTCGAGGGGCACGCGAGCCGGGAGAAGGGCACGCTGGACGAGCAGAACCAGCGCCTCTCGGACGAGCGGGCCCGGCGGGTCAGCGAGGTCCTCCTCGAGTCGGGTCTCCGGCGCGACCGGGTCACCGCCCGGGGGCTCGGCTCGAGCACCCCGGTGGCATCGAACGAGACCGAGGAGGGGCGCCGCCTCAACCGGCGGGTGGAAATGACCGTCGAAAAGGCGGATGGGCGGTAGCCGGCGGCGTGGCCATACAATAACTTTGCGCCTTCGGCGTTATCCGTGGTAATTACCCTTGCGCCGGTATACCGCGCGTCGGCTCAGAACCCTCGGGAGGAACGCTGCCAATGAGACGGATGCAGGGGATCGTGTCGATTGCTGTTGTGGTCGGCAGTATGCTTCTGGCACTACCAGTAGCGGTCAGCGCCCAGGGTCTGAATGACGTCCTTCTTCGAATCCTCAACTTCAACGGAGCGCAGGGCAACTGCGGCGAATTGGGAGGGCCGGGTAACACCACGGGTTCCCTGGCTGCCAGAATATGTCCCGGTATCCCCAATTCGACCCCCGGGAGTGGCGCTGGCGGTACTCCCACCCTGGATAGCCAGCTGGGCCAGAGCCAGGAGCAACGTCGCCAGGCTGATCGCCTCGCCGAGCGCCGCAACGGGCAAGGTGGTGCCGCCGATCAGCCGGGTACAGGGTTCGGCCTGTTCGTGAACGGGGATTACCAGTTCCTGAACAAGAACAACACCCAGTTCGAGACGGGCTTCGAGCAACACACCGCCGGGACCACGGTGGGCGCCGACTATTCGTTTCGCGGTCGAGCGGTCGTGGGGGCGGCGTTCAGCTACGCGCACGAGTTTGGCGATTTCGCCGGGGTTGGCGGTGGGTTCGACAACGACGCCTACGGCGTGACCCTGTACGGGACCGTTGTTCCCGTCAACAACCTCTTCGTCGACGGATTCGTAGGGTACTCTCGAAAGGAATACTCGATAGACCGGCGAGTCAGCTTCGTGCTTTCCCCGTTCGCGACGGCCGGGCGCATCGAGGGCGATACGCACTCCAACGAGTTCAATATCGGTACGGTCATCGGCTATGACTTCGTGATCAAGAACCTCACGATCGGGCCTCGGGTCGGCGTGAACTATCTGGATCGAAGAATTGCCGGTTACGAGGAGAAGGGCACCACCGGCCTCGAGCTGATCTACGACAATCAGAACATCTCCTCGCTGACGACGATGGCCGGCGTCTTTGCCTCGGTGGCCATCAGTACCCGCTGGGGTGTGCTGGTTCCCCAGGCCACCGCGGAGTACGTGCACGAGTTTCTGAACGATCAGCGCACCGTCGGATTCCGGCTCGTCGACACCCTCTCTCGGCCGCGGTTCCTGTTCCAGACCGATCATCCCGATCGCAACTTCTTCAACCTCGGGCTGGGAGCGGTCTTCGTCCTGCCGGGCGGGATGTCGACGTTCGTGAACGTCCGCGAGCTCGTCGGCTACAACACGCGGCGGGCGACCAACGTGACGGCCGGATTGCGGCTCGCCTTCTAGCGCGAAGGATCTCGCCGGCCCTCGCGAGTCGCGGCCTCGACCTCGCCCAGGATCCGCGGCCAGTTCTCGACCCAGCAGCACACGTGGTCGAACTCGGGCTCGACCACCAGTCGAGCCGTACCATTGAGGCCACCGCGCACGATGTCGGTCGGCACCAGCCGGTCGCGGCCTCCGGCGTAGTGGATCTGGACGAGACGGTCGGGGAGGGGTGGCTGCCGGGCCGGATTGAGCGAGCCGACCAGCCGCCGATCACGATGCAGATCCGCCCAGGCGTCGATGTCGAGGTTGGCCGCCACCGTGACCACCGCCACGGACTCCGGCACGCGCGCCGCGAGCAGCACGGCCAGGCTCCCGCCCCCGCTGTAGCCGAACCACACGAGCTCCCCGACGCCTTCCGCCGCGACGATCCGTCGCGCCGCCGCCGCCATGCTGGCCACGATGGCCTCGGAGAAGCGCTCCGAGGCCCAGAGGCTATCCACGCACGGCAGTGGCCCGCCGACGCCGTGGTAGCAGGGCCGGCCCAGATAGACGCTGGCCGCGGGGTCCTGCGCCATCAGCGCCAGCGCGAGAGGCGTGCGCGGGGTGGGATCGCGGGTGGGGACGCCGGCAAGCCACGGGGTGCCGTCCCCTTCGAGATACACGTGTAGCCGCCGCCCGGCAGGCCCCGGGCTCTTGAGGACCAGGTGGTCGAACGGCTCACCGTAGACGCGCCATTCCACGAGTCCGAGAGCCGCAACCCGTTGCGCGAAGTTGCTCGACGGGGTGACACACGCGGCCGAGACGAGGAGGACGGGCACGACCCACGGCCATCTCACGCCGTGAGGATACCAAGCCTGCACGGCCCCGTCGGGAAGCCTGGATTGACTCACCCCCGTATTCGTGATATCTGCCTGCCACAGCGCTTGGGGCCACCCGAGCGGATGTGCCGTGGATGGAGGGCTGCCAGATGGCTGGAATGCACCGGAACTCACGACTTCGCCTGGTCGTACTCGCCTGTCTCCTCGCGCTCGGCGCGACCGCCAGCGCTCAGACTCGACTGACGCTCCTGAATCCAGATGAGGCGTCCCGGCTCCGCCTGAGTCGGGACGAGCTCCTCGGGGTGGGGCCGACCCTGCGCGGGACGGCCGGCCCGCGCATCCTGTTCCAGGAACCGATCGTGAAGCAAACGCCGAACGGCCCGGTCATCGAGACCACGCCCTCCACCAGCTTTCTCATCCTGTTCGAGGCGAACGGATCCCCGGTCGACATGGAGTCCCTCGAGATCAAGGCGAAGAAGGGCATCCTGTCCATGTCGCTGACCCCTCGTCTCAGGCCCTTCATCGAGGGGACGAGCCTGAAGGCCCCCAGCGTGTCCGTCCCCGAGGGTCGCTTCCTGATCCAGATCGAGATTCTCGACAAGACGGGGGCCCGGGCCGTGGAGCAGTACCGTCTGGATGTCCGCCAGGTGAGCTCGTAGAGCCCGATTACTTGATCGGGATGGTCATGGTCAGGAGGGCCCCGTACTGGACGCCGCCCTCCTTCTGCGGGCCGGCCTTGCCCTCCAGTCCGAGCGTCACGTCTTTCAGCTTGTAGGAACCCCCGACCGTGCCGCTCAGCTGGTCGTCTGCGTACATCGCCCCGATCGCGATGTTGAACTTGCCGTTGGCGACCCGGCCGTCGTAGCCGAACTTCAGCCCGAGGTTCACCTGCTGCGCCACTGGCTTCGTCGTGCCGGTGAAGGCCAGGGAGAACCCGCTGGACTTCACGATCGCCTCGCCGGTCGCCTGCTGGATTTCGGTGCCTTCCGCGAGCACGCCGAGCTTGAGATCGACCGTGACCCTCTCCAGTCGGGCGCTGAGCGACACGCGGCCGCCCAGCACCCGGGCGTCCGGACGGAAGTCCCACAACCCGGCCTTCACGGTCAGCGCACCGATGTGGAGCACCTCCAGTTCCTTGTCCTTGAGCGGATCGACGGCGGTGCTCACGAGCTGGCTGCTGGACTTGGTGGCGTAGAGGACCCCGGCCGTTCCCACCACGAGCGCCGCGCCGACCACGTACAGGATTTTCTTGTTTCGGTCGATCCAGACTCCCAGCGTCGAGGATTCCGCCGCCTTCCGGAAGCCCTGGACGCCGGCCTCGAGGCGCCGGAACTCCGGAGTCCGCTTGACCTGGGCGAGCAGGTCCGCGGTCGCCGCGTCCTTGATGCCGGCTCCGAGTGCGGCGACGAGCTTGGTCGCGTCGTCGCCGGAGACCACCGTGCTGCCCGACTTAGTTTTCGTGTTGGCAAAATCCAGCAAGGTCTTCTTGATGGCCGCCTGGACCGGTGGACTTTCCAGCGCGGCGGCCACCTGGCCGGGGAGTCGCTGGATCTCCGAGTCGGCGAGATCGAAGGCGAGCACGAGTACCTCGTTCGCCGCGTCGATCGTGTCGGGCTTGCCGTCCGCCATGGTGATCGGCCTCCGGTTGGTTGGTGGCCGACCCGCCTCAGGGGTTTCCGGACAGGATCGCCATGAAGTTCTTGCGGAACACGTCCAGGGTGACCGCCTGCCGTCTCACCATCATCGGGTCGTAGAGCTCGATCCGGCCGTTCTTCATGCCGAGCACCGCGAAGCCGTGCCAGGCCGTCACGTCGGTGGCCTCGTCCTTCGACGCGGCGATCGTGGGAGTCCTGGCCGCGCTGTCGGCGGCGGCCCGGATCTTGGAGTCATCGGTCTTTCCGGTCACCTCGAAGCCGTGCCAGGCCGTCACGTCGGTGGCCTCGTCCTTCGACGCGGCGATCGTGGGAGTCCTGGCCGCGCTGTCGGCGGCGGCCCGGATCTTGGAGTCATCGGTCTTTCCGGTCACCCCGAAGCCGCCGGGCTTCGCGCCGACCACGACTTCCCAGATCGCGTTCGCGGTGAGCCCCTTGGAGTCGAGCGCTTCGTACCCACCCTCCTTCACCGCGTAGGCCTTCTCGATCACGCAGGGCCAGATCACGTTGCTCGGGGACCGCATGTAGACCGGGGACCAGTTGCGGTCGGCGTCGTCCGTGTAGAGCACGTCGCTGACCTCGAACGACTTGCCGCCCAGCTTCACCGTGAAGTACCGCGTCGACGTGATGCGGTTGCCGCTCGGTACCTCCTCGAGGCGGTCGGCCACCGAGGAGAGATCGGTCTCCACCACCGCGGCCTGCTCGGCGACGAGGCCCTGGAGGTGCTTCTGACCGGTCGGGGTATAGGCCAGAGCCGCGAGGAGCGACGCCAGTGGGCAGTTGGCGAGCGCGCCCTGGGAGACGTCCGCCAGCGCCGGGGTGTTCTTGCCGTAGAGACTCCAGGGCACCTCGCGCGCCACGATGGTCTTCGCGCCGCCCGCCGGCGGGGGCATCGTGAGCTTCTTGGTCGCCTTGGCGATCTGCTTCGGGGCCAGGAAGATGCCGGGCCCGACGCTGAGCGGGCCGGGAACCCGTCCGCCCCCCACGGGGAGCGGCCCCAGCGGGCCTGGAACGCGGAACTGTTGTGTCATCGGTCCCCTCGCGAGCGGTGGGCCTGCCTTGTGGGTCTCGAGGAGCATACTACCGGGGAATCATCCGACGAGCCAAGGGGAAGGTGGGCTCCAGGAAGCGCCTGTACCTGATCCGGCGCATTGACCCGTGGGTTTGTCGTCCCACGTACTTGCGCTGTCTCGCGTCCCGTCGGGCGCGCCCGGGTTGCGGATCGGTGCGGCGGGAGCGTCGTCCAGGGCGTTCACCGCTCGCCGATCGGCCCGGTGGAGTAGGTGACCGTAGACCTTGAGCGTGAACGCGGCCGAGTGATGCCCGAGCTGGTGCTGTACGTAGGTCAAGGGCACGCCATCGTCGATCAGCAGCGAGGCGTAGGTGTGGCGCCAGGGTGTGCGGCTTCCGGTAGCGCAGCTCGGCCCCCCAGCAGGGTGTCGAGCTACGAGGGCTGCTTTTTCCGCTCGATATCGGTGTTGTAGGGGCCCGCAACCAGTTGCCGGCGAACAAGCCGGCGGGCCGGCCAGCCCAGTCCTCCCCAGCGGCCTCGGAATCCCGCCGACACGGCGCTTGACTCTCAGCGTGCGCGATGAAAGCATTCCTTCTCTCCTCACAAATTTCGTCCTTTGTGAGTGTGCTGACCAACTTCCGCACCAAGGAGTATGGGATGCCAGACCTCGACCCGACCGAAATCACCGAGCCGATGCGCACGTTTCACGCTGCCGACGTAGCCGAGCAGGCCGCGTGGAAGCTGCATAGTCCGATGTGGCGGATGATCTCCGCTCGCTTCTACAACCTGCACACCATCGACCTTCGCAAGCACGTGAAGTGGATCGTGAAGGTGAATCCGACGATCAGTGCCGGCTTCGATTTCGTGGCGGTCGACGCCCAGCAGTGGGCCGACGCGCTGCTGCACGCGGGCTTTCAGCCCGACTCGCGCGAGCGGACGCTTGGCATCCTGCCCTCGGTCGGCAGCATCGCCGCGCTGGCGACCCATGGCCAGGGGTTCCGCGAAAGCACCGAGCCGAGCCTGCACTGCGCCGTCGCGAAGGACTATTGCAACGTCCACCTCGACAACATCGCGATCCGCCTTGGCAACTACAACGCCAACGCGCCACAGCACGTCGTCGATGAGCTCTTCTGGCAGGACAAGATCGTCCCAGCCCTCGGACGGATCGGGCTTCCAACGCCGCTCGTTGACATCCTGCGCCGCGCTCACCCGGTCATCCCGAATCTTCGCCAGGTGACGGCGGTGACGAAAGAATGGCAGCCGCGCGTCGGTGTCGAGTTGGACATCGCCCGTGTGCGCAGCCAGGACGCCTCGAAACAGGTTCGCGTCTACGTCGACTTCTCGCACGCCTGCAGCAACTCCACCTGCAAGCTTCTCAACAACATGCAGGGCAAGACCTACAACGACGACCGCGTCATGTTCATGATCGAAGTGACCGGGCTGTGATCGTTGCGCCGACGATCGCGCATCGCCTAGCGCGATAGGGCTCCGGACATCGGGTACTCCAGGGAGTCCCAGAAGGCCCGCTTCGGCTCCCGCGGCACCGATTCCATTGGGTCGGCGGAGCGGGAGTTCTGGGATGGGTACGGGCAGTCTGAAGGACTTACTAAAGCGAGTAGAGCCCGTTGGGGATTCGAATCTCTGGTGCCCGGCGCTCGGTATCCGCGTCTACGGATCCAAGCCTGCACACACCACCATAGTTGACTCGAACTCTACTCGGACCGAATCATTCGTCGCTATCCGTCCTGATCCGGGAGCATAAATCCAGGTCGATGGTCCGAAGGCTGCGGATCGCAATGGATCCCAGCAGATCATTCGTCCGAGCCAGGGGATGCTGCCGGGTCTGAAAATCCTGTGCTCGTCTCGAGCGACAGGCTCGTTGGACCACGAAAAATGTCACTTCACAACTGTTTAGCTATCAGTACCCCGCTAAGTTCTCACGTGCTTACGGGGATTTACGGGCTGGTTCCACGTGCTGGTTCCCGAGCCCCAGAGAAGCCTCCGGGCCCCAGCACGCGCGCGGATGATGCCGGAGGGCTCGCCTGGGGCGGCGTCGGTGAGCTGGGCATAGGGCAGAGTGGGAACCTCGATGTGGAAATCGATGCGGTCGAGCAGGAGGCGCGCGGGAGGGGCGGGCGAGGTGCCGCTCGGCGACGAGTTGGAAGCGCGGGAAAGGCCGCGGCTCCGGCGACCCGGGAGACGACGACGCGGGCGTCCTCGAGCGGCTGGCAGAGCGTCTCGATCAAGTGTGAGGAGAACCCAGCCTACTACGGTGAACAGACTGGC
>Ga0193739_1000455_pt1 | contig 11490 bp, 10 predicted proteins | sample L2a2metaG_FD_144926 | JGI IMG/M metagenome (GOLD analysis project Ga0193739, IMG submission 144926) | Soil microbial communities from a riparian zone of the East river system, Colorado, United States - L2a2 | ecosystem: Environmental > Terrestrial > Soil > Riparian zone | place: USA: East River...
TCTCCTGGCTCGCGCGTCTTCCTCGGGTCCCGCCTTCTCACCCCCCCTGGGGCAATGGCAAACTGGGACCGTCGTCGGCGCTCACAGTTGCGGGGCAGCCCTCGATTCGCCCCCGGCCACGGGCCGGCGGCTCGCGAGGTTCCCGTTACCGTTCCCGGGATCTCTGTCGCTCCTTCTTCTTCCTCCTTGCGCCTCCTTTCGAAATGTGCGCCTGGGCCGCGGCGACGAACCGGCCGGGCAGCTCGGGCGCGGACGAGAAATGCAGGTGGACGAACGACGCGTGGACGTTGTCCCGCACGAATCCCTCGCGGCGGGCCTCGCCGCCGCCGGGCGGCGTCACTTTGAACACCGAGAGCGGGCCCTGCTCGCCGGACCACGCCGAGATCCGGAATTCGTTGCCGCGGAACCGCTCGCCGGGGCGGACGAGGAACGAGCCCTGGGCGGCCTCGGCCGTGACGTAGGCGGCGGCCGGAAAACGCGCGACCATCCTCATCTCCCCGGGGACGATGCCGCACATCTCCCAGGCGCGGATCCCGGTGCCGACGAGATTGGTGGCGAGGTACAGCATCCCGCCCGATTCCGCGTAGACGGGCATCCCCGACTTCACGGCGGCCCTGATTTCCTCCCGGATCGGCTGGTTGCGCTCCAGGACCGCGGCGCAGCTCTCGGGGATGCCGCCGCCGAGGTAGATCGCCCCCACGTTGGGGGGCAGCTCCGCGTCGCGCATCGGGCTGAAGGGGACGAGCTCCGCGCCGGCCCGGCGCAGAAGGTCGAGGTTGTCCTCGTAATAGAAATGGAACGCGGGATCGCGCGCGACGGCGATGCGCGCCCGACGCTCCCCCTCCGGCGCCGCGGCGGGGAGGGTGATCGGGGTCCCCGGCGTGACCGCCTTGAGGAGCCGGTCGAGGTCGACCGACTTCGAGAGGCGTTCCACGAGCGCCGGGAGCATCGCCCCGCCGCCGTGGCTGTGTTCGGCCGAGGTCATGCCCCCCGGCGCGTTCGAAATCTCGAGCCCGGCCCCCGGCGGCAGGTAGCCGAAGACGGGGAGGCGCGCGTGTTTCTCGATGGCGCGCCGGAGCAGCTCGTAATGCCTCGGATTGGCGACCCGATTGAGGACGACTCCCGCCAGTTTCACGGGCCGGTGGGTGGCGTATCCCTTCGCCACGGCGGCCGCGCTCTCGGCCATGCCCGCGCCGTCCACCACGAGGAGGACCGGCACGCCGAGCAGGGTCGAGACGTCGAACGTCGACACGCCCCCCGTCTCGAGGTCCGAGCCGTCGTACAGGCCGCGGTTGCCGTCGAGGATCGCGAGATCGGACTCCGCGGCGCGCGCGGCGTACGAGGCGACGATCGCCTCGCGCGGCATGATCCACAGGTCGAGGTTGATGGAGGAGCGGCCGGCGGCCATTTCATGGTAGCCCGTCTCGAGCGAGTCCGCGCCGATCTTGAAGGGCTGGACGCGGAGCTCCCGCTTGCGGTAGGCCGCCATCAGGCCCGTGGCGAGCGTGGTCTTGCCGCAGCCCCGGTGCGTTCCCGCGACGAGGAACGCCGGGATGGTCCGTTGGCTCAAAGGGGGCGCCTCATGTATGGTCCGCAGATTCTACTCCGCCGCCCCCCGACCGGGTAGCTTCGCTAGAAACCGGCCCCGATCCAGATCCCGCCGCGGCGGGCGTGGCCGCATCCGGGTCCGTGCCGGTGGCTGCGGATGACGAACCAGGATCCGTCGTGGAAGTAGTGGTTGCAGTTGTCGTCGCACAGGTGCCCGTTCCCCACGGCGACGGTCCCGGCGAGGACCCAGCGCCCGTGCTGGCGATAGTGGCCGCAGCCCGGGCTGTGATAATGGCCCCGGTCGAAATACCATGATCCGTTGTACCAGTAGTGGCCGCACCGCTCGGTGTGGTTGCAGTGCCCGACGGCGACGATGCCGCGGGGCTCCGGCCCGTCGACCGTGACGACGGGCCCGCCGTGGGAATCCCTGGGCACGCCGACGCACCCGGTCGCCAGCGCGGCGGCGCCGGCCGCCAGGACGAGCATCGCAAGACTTCTCATAACCAGCCTCCGTACGAATAACCATACAATATTCGTCAGAAAACGGGGAAAAGGAGAGAAGAAAAGGGGATCTCGAAAAGGGAGATTGGACGAAATCCCCTTGTCCGGAAATGGGGGAATGGGTGAAGGGAAGACTTGGAGACCCTCCACCGGATTCTGTTGAAGGATCCGTCCCCTCTTCTGCCTTTCTCGTGTTCCCCTTTTCCGGACAAAAGTCTTCCCCCCCTCTCTCTCCTTCTCGAATTCCCCCTTTCGGAGGTTCTGAGTCGCCGCTAGAATAGGCGCCCTCATGATCCTCCTCATCCTCGCCGCCCTCTGGGCGGGCGACGCCTGGGAGTTCCGCCCGACCCAGGGGTTCGTCAACCTCTCGACCGGCGAGACGAAGTCCCCCGAGGCGTTCCTGGCCCTGGGGGAGACGCTCCACGCCGACAAGAAGCTCCAGGAAGCCGTCGAAACCCTCGCCGTCCTCGTCGCCGCGCCCATCGACCCCTCGCTCCGCGAGCGCGGCCTCTTCCTCCGCGCCCGCGCGCTGTACGAAAACGGCGAGCCCATCGAGGCCTATGCGGACTTCGACCGCTTCACCCTGGAATTCCCGGAGTCGCGCCGGACCTCCTCGGCCCGCGAGGGGATGATGGTCAGCGCCCTCGCGCGCGCCCGGCAGGGGGAATGGGAGACGCTCCTGGGCATCCCGATCTACCGCTCCGGCAAGGGCGGCATCCTCAAGCTGAGGGAGACGCTCATCCGCTTCCCGCGAGAGGAATTCACGGACGATTACTACCTGAAGCTGGCCCTCTTTCTCCAGGAGGAGGGCGACCCCATCGCCGCGGAGAGTGAGCTGACGATCATCTTGGAGAACCATCCCCTGTCGGACAGCGCCCCCCCCGCGGTGCTCCTGCGGGGCCGGATCCGGCTGGACCGCTACGACGGCGTCGACTACGACGTGAAGACCCTCGCGGACGCCAAGCGCGACTACGAAAAGTTCGTGGGAGACTACCTCCGGTACGCCGGCGACCCGGTCCGCCTCCGGGAGCTCGGGCTCGACAAGGAGCGGCTCGGGAAGATGGAGGCCGAGGCGCGCGCGGGGATCCGGTACATCGTCGGGCAGCTGGCCGAGAAGGAGCTGGCGCTGGCGCGGTTCTACCTCCACCGCAACAAGCCCCGGTCGGCGAAAGTCTACCTGCAGTCCATCCTCCGGTCCTATCCCGATTCCGCGGCCGTGCCGGAGGCGCGCCGCCTGCTGGAGAAGTAGGTCCGCCCATGACGCGAACTCCCGCCCTGGTCGCGCTCCTCGCCGCCGCCGGATGCGCCTACTCCGCGGGCGACCTCATCGAGCATGAGTCGGTGGTCGTCCGCATCTTCGACAACATCGACGAGCGGCGGACGCACGAGTTCGAGCTGACCCGGGCGGTCAACCGGGAGCTCGCCGCGCGGGGAGTCCGGGTGAACGACCCGGAGGCCCCCGTCGAGCTGCGGGGGCGGATCCTGGAAATCACGGAGCCGACCCTCGTCGAGAATCCCGGCGACGTCCCCATCGTCGGCGCCGTCTCGTTCCGGCTGGAGGTGACGCTCCTCGACCGGGCGTCGGGGAAGGAGATCTCCAAGGCGGAAAAGGTGGAGGCGGCCTCGTTTTCATCGGGGCGCTCCGAGAGCCGGGAGACGGCACGGCGGGAAGTTTACGACCGTCTCGCGCGTTGGGTGGTTACCCGGCTGGAAAAAGACTGGTAGAATGAAGTGGCGATGAACAAGGACGAAACCCGGTCGGAAGGCGAGGAAGCGAAGGCGCCGAAGCGCCCGCGGAGCGCCATCTTCTTCCTCGTCCTCATCTTCCTCGCCGTGATGTTCCTGATCTACGGCTCGCGCCCGTTCGGCCCGGAGGAGGCGGAGGTCGGCATCAAGGACTACGAGGCTGAGCTGGCCGGCGGGCACGTCGAGGAAGTCTGGATCGCCGACGGGATCGTCAAGGCGAAGCTGACCGGCGAAAAGCAGATCGTCGAGTCGGGAAAGCCTAAAGTCTACAAGCGGATCTGGGCGGTCATCCCCAAGGCGTACGAGTCCCACCCCGAGGGTTTCGACCGCCTGACGAAAGGGGTCACCGCCTCGAAGGTCCACAACACGAGTCCCAGCCTGTGGCCCGCGCTCCTGATCAACATCGTGCCCTGGATCCTGATCATCGCCGTCGCCTGGTGGTTCTTCCTCCGCCAGATCCGGGCCACGGGGGGGCCCGGCAGCGTCCTCTCGTTCGGGCGGAGCCGGGCGAAGTTCGTGGCGCAGGAAAAAGTCCGCGTCACCTTCGACGACGTCGCGGGCATCGACGAGGCCAAGGAGGACGTCCGGGAGATCATCGAGTTCCTGAAGGACCCGGCGAAGTTCACCCGCCTGGGCGGACGGATTCCGCGGGGCGTCCTTCTCGTGGGCGCCCCGGGGACCGGCAAGACGCTCCTCGCGAAGGCGATCGCGGGCGAGGCGGGCGTGCCTTTCCTCTCGATCACGGGGAGCGACTTCGTGGAGATGTTCGTCGGCGTGGGCGCCGCGCGCGTCCGCGACCTCTTCAACACGGCCAAGGAAAAGTCCCCGTGCATCGTTTTCATCGACGAGATCGACGCCGTCGGGCGGCGACGGGGCACGGGCCTAGGCGGCGGCCACGACGAGCGCGAGCAGACGCTGAACCAGATCCTCGTCGAGATGGACGGCTTCGACACGGACGAGGGCGTCATCGTCATGGCCGCGACCAACCGGCCGGACGTCCTCGACCCCGCGCTCCTGCGGCCGGGGCGGTTCGACCGCGAGGTCGTCATCGACCTGCCCGACGTCAAGGGCCGGGAGGAGATCCTCAAGGTCCACACGAAGCGGATCAAGCTGGCGCGCGACGTCGACCTGAAGACGATCGCCCGGGCGACCCCGATGTTCTCGGGCGCCGACATCGCCAACCTCGTGAACGAGGCCGCCATCCTCGCGACGATGAAGCGCAAGGACGCCGTGGAAACGGCGGATCTCGAGGAGGCGCGCGACAAGGTCCTGTGGGGCCGCCAGAAGAAATCGCGGGTGATCCTCGAGGAGGAGAAGCGGCTCACCGCGTTCCACGAGGCGGGCCACACGCTCGTCTCGGTCCAGCTCGCCCCCGACACCGACCCGGTCCACAAGGTCACGGTGATCCCGCGCGGCCGGATGGGCGGCGGGACGATGTTCCTCCCGGACCGCGAGCGGTACGGCCTGAGCCTGAAGCGATGCCGGGCCCGGCTCGCCGTCGCCTTCGGGGGCCGGGTGGGCGAGGAGGTCTTCGTCGGGGACATCTCCTCGGGCGCGCAGGACGACATCAAGCAGGCGACGGAGCTGGCGCGGACGATGGTCTGCGAATGGGGCATGAGCGAGAAGCTCGGCCCGATCCGGTACACGGAGAACGAGGAGCACATGTTCCTCGGCCGCGAAATCGCCAAGACGCGGACGATCTCCGACGAGACGATGAAGGCCATCGACGTGGAGGTGCACGGCCTGCTCTCCGAGGCGCTCGCGAAGGCGCGGGAAATCGTCACGCGCCACCGCGAGAAGGTCGAGGCGATCGCCGCGGCGCTCCTGAAGTACGAGACCCTGACGGGCGACGAAGTGACGATGATCGTCAAGGGCGAGAACTTCGAGGCGGCGAAACAGCGCCAGCTCAGCGAAGACCGGGCGCGGCAGGACGAGCGCGACTCCGAGGACCGGCGCCGCCAGGCGGCCGGCGGCTGGAAGCCCGCGGGCGGCCAGCATCCCCTGCCCGGCCCAACGCAAGCGTGATGTACCGCGTCGCCCGTGTTCTGCACGCCCCCAACCCCCGCCTCTCGAACGCCGCGAAGCTCCCCTGGGTCATCCACGACGGCCGGCGGATCCGCACCGGCACCGCGTCCGCCCTGCGGCGGGCGTTCGGATCGCTCCTGCGAGACTACCGGCGCCGGAATCTCGCCGTCCCCTACCCCGGCGGGACGCTCAGGTTCGGCGCGCGGACGCTCATCATGGGGATCCTCAACGTGACGCCCGATTCCTTTTCCGACGGCGGCCTGACCTTCGACCCGGATCGGGCCGTGGCGGCCGGGCTCGCCATGGAGGAGGCCGACCTGCTCGACGTGGGAGGCGAGTCGACGCGCCCCGGGGCCGTCTCCGTGTCCGCCGGCGAGGAGATCCGCCGGGTCGAACCCGTGGTGCGGGCGCTGGCCGGGCGCGGGAAACTCGTCTCGATCGACACGACCAAGCCCGCGGTCGCGCGGGCGGCGTTCGCCGCGGGCGCGCGGATCCTCAACGACGTCACGGCCCTCGCGGATCCGGACCTGGCGCGCGAGGCGGCGCGGGCGAAGGTCCCGGTCATCCTGATGCACATGAAGGGGACCCCGCGGACGATGCAGGAGCATCCGGCCTACCGGGACGTCGTGGCCGAAATCGCCGATTTCTTCCGGGAGCGCATGGAGGGGGCGTTGTCCGCCGGAATCCCCCGTGCTAGAATTCTGCTGGATCCGGGGATCGGATTCGGGAAGCGGCCCGAGCACAACCTGGAGATCCTGCGGCGGCTCGAGGAGTTCCGCTCGCTGGGACGCCCGATCGTCGTCGGCACCTCGCGGAAGAGCTTCATCGGCCGCGTCCTCGGGCGGCCCGTCGGCGACCGGCGCGACGGCACCGCCGCCACGGTGGCCGCGGGCATCCTGCGGGGCGCGGACGTGGTCCGGGTGCACGACGTGAAAGAGATGGCCGACGCGGCCCGGATGGCCGACCGGCTGAAATAGACGTCCGGAGTCCCGGTAACGGAAGGATCCATGTTCACGGAGATCCTGAAGCTTCAGTCGCTGGCGGAAATCGCGATCCTGACCGGGGTCTACTTCCTCATCCTCCGCTCCATCCGGGGCACGCGCGGCGCGGGCATCCTCAAGGGCCTCATCTTCTTCTTCGTCTTCGCCTTCTTCGGCGCGATGTGGCTGGCCGAGCGGCTCGACCTCCCGACGATCAAGAAGGTGCTCCAGTTCATCCTCGGAGGCTCGTCGATCGCGGCGATCGTGATCTTCGCGCCGGAGATGCGCCGGGCCCTCCTGCGGCTCGCGCAGTCGCGGATCCTCTCCCCGATCTTCCGCGGCACCTCGGTCAAGGTCGTCTCGGAGCTGGCGGACGCCGCCGCCCGGCTATCGAAGAGCCGGATCGGCGCCCTGGTCGCCATCGAGCGGGACGTGGGGCTCGGCGAGTACGTCGAGAAGGGCGTGCGCCTCGACGCGGTGGTCACGAGCGAGCTCATCGAGACCCTCTTCTACCCGCGCTCCCCCCTCCACGACGGCGGCGTGATCATCCAGCACGAACGGATCGCGGCCGCCGCCTGCTTCTTTCCGCTTTCCGACGACGAGAAGCTTTCCAAGTCGATGGGATCGCGCCACCGCGCCGCCCTCGGCCTGTGCGAGGAGTCGGACGCGATCGTCATCGTCGTCTCGGAGGAGACGGGGCGGATCTCGCTCTGCACCGGAAAGAAATTCACGCCGGACCTCGACCGAGACGGCCTCGAACGGGAACTGCGCGAGCTGTACGAGCGGGGCACCCTGCTCTTCCGCACGAAGCGGCTCTTCGCCCCCGCCTCGATCCCGTCGATGCCCGCCGCCGCCCCGGACAACTCCGGGAACGGCAAGCCGAAGGGCGCCGCCGAACCCGAGAAGAAGGAAGAGTCGAAACCATGAAGTGGCTCCCCCCCAACCTCGGCACCCTCGGGATGGCGCTCCTCCTGTCGCTCCTGACGTGGGCCCTCCTCAGCGACGTGCCGGGCGCGGCCCCGCCCGTCACCATCAACAAGTTCGATCCCGAGATCCAGGCGAAGGTCGGCTCGCTCCGCTACAACGTCGGGGACCTCCAGATCACCGACGAAATTCCGGTGACGGTTTCCCAGTTCATCCAGCTGACCTGCCGGCCGGTCCTCGACGAAGGCCGGTTCCCCCGCGAGAGCGACATCGGGGAAATCACCATCGACCTGACGGATCGGGACTTCAATATTCCCCCGGACACGGCCCGCCAGATCCGCATCAAGCCCATCAAGCTCCGGATCTCCTACGCCCGCTTCGTAGACCGTGCGCTGCCGATCCAGGTTTCGACGTCGGACATCGCGGACAAGCCGAGGCCCGGGTTCCGGGTGGACGCCGTGCGCGCCAATCCCCCCCAGATCAAGGTGCGCCTTCCCGCGGACCGGTTGACCGACACGACCTACCTTCCGATCAAGCCGGTCCGCGCCTGGGGACGCTCCTCCACGTTCACGGCGCAGGGGGAGATCGACACCCAGGTGTCGGGCTTGCAGGAAGTGCGGCCGCTGGAATCGTTCTACATCGAAGTGGAGATCTCCGCGGTCCAGTTCCAGATGGAGAAGGCGGACGTGCAGGTCTACCTCTCGATGCCGGTGATGAACGACCACTCGGCTTCCCTCGTGGAACCGCGCCCGGTCCGGGTCCTGCTCGAAGGCCCCAAGGAGATCGTGGAGTCGATCCGGACGGACCAGCTGCACGTCTACGTCAAGCTGGAATGGGGACCGGGGTCGCGCCCGGGGGACCAGAATCTTTCCCTGAGGTGCGAGATCGCCGACGAGACGCTCCGGCGGACGGTCAAGATCCGGCTTCATCCGGACGAGAAACCCCAGGCGCTCGTCCGGGTTACCCGGAAGTAGCGCAATCCCCATGGCCCTCTTCGGAACCGACGGCATCCGCTCCCGCGCGGGAGAGGGACCGCTGGCTCCCGAAAGCCTGCGCCGCCTCGGCCGGGCCATCGGCACGCTCCTCCGCGAAGAGCCGCGGATCTTCCACCCGAAGGTGAGCGACACCGTGCGGCGCACCCTGCGCCTGCCCGCGCGCGCGTCGGGCCTGCGGGTCGTGATCGGCCGCGATACGCGCGCCTCCGGACCGGGGATCGAGCGCGAACTTCTTCGGGGACTCGGCGCCCAGGCATTCCGGGTCGGCGTCGTGCCCACTCCCGGCATCGCCTACCTGGCCCGGCATTGGAAGGCGGCCCTCGGCATCGTCATCTCCGCCTCCCACAACCCCTCCCACGACAACGGCATCAAGGTGATTTCCGGGGAGGGATTCAAGATCCCCGACGCGGCGGAAGCGCGGATCGAGGAGGTATGGGCCTCGGGCGACGGCTCCGCCCGGCCCGGGACTTCGGTGCGGAAAGATCCCTCGCCCTATGCCCGCTTTCTCCGTTCCCAGTTTCCGGCCGGGCGTCCCCTGAAGGGGATGCGCCTGGTGATCGACTGCGCCCACGGGGCCGCCTCTCCCTTCGCGCCGAAGCTCTTCCGGTCGCTGGGGGCGACGGTGCGCGCGTTGAACGTGAAGCCCGACGGGCGCAACATCAACGAGGGGGCGGGGGCGCTCCACCCGGACCGCCTGGCGGCGGCCGTGCGCGAGGCGGGCGCCGACCTGGGCGCCGCGTTCGACGGCGACGCGGACCGGTGCATCCTCGTGGACGAGAAGGGCGAGGTGCGCGACGGCGACCACATCCTCGCGCTGTGCGCCGACGCGATGAGCCGCGACCGGACGCTCGGCGGGAACGCGGTGGTCTCCACCGTGATGGCCAACCTTGGGCTGGAGAAGCACCTCGAGCGTTCCGGCCTCAAGCTCGCGCGCGTCAAGGTCGGCGACAAGTTCGTCGCCGAGGAAATGATGAGGACCGGGGCGCGGCTCGGCGGGGAGCAGTCGGGCCACATCATCTTTCTCGACGCCGCCACGGCGGGGGACGGTATGCTCACGACCCTGCGGGTGCTGCGCGTCCTGCGCGCGGCGGGCCGTCCCCTGAGCGCCCTCTGCGGGGGGCTGACGAAGGCGCCGCAGGTCCTGATCAACGTGGCGGTGCGGGAAAAGCCGGCGCTGGAGTCGGTGCCCCCCGTGCGCGACGCGCTCGCGTCGGCGGAGCGCGAGCTGGACGGCGACGGGCGGATCCTCCTGCGCTACTCGGGGACGGAGCCGCTCTGCCGGGTCATGGTGGAGGGGATGGACCCCGCCAAGGTGCGCCGGGCGGCGGAGGCCGTCGCCGAGGCCGTGCGGAAGGCGATCGGGTCGTGAGGGCCTGGCTGCTGGCGGCGGCGTTCCTCGCCGGGTGCGGACGGCCCCCGGAACCCGAGGCCCCGCCCGATCCGCCCGCGCCGGAGCTCCCGGCGCTGCCCGATTTCGAGCCCGCGGGGGCGGGCGAGATCGAGCGGGACGCTCACGCCGTCCTCCCGCCCGCCGGGGGCGCGGCGTCGCTCGCGTGGGACTTCTCGGAGCGGGCGCACCACGTCTACGGCTACGCGCAGGAATCGCACCTCGTCGTGACGAGCGACGCGCGGGGCGACACGACGAGCGCGAGCATGCGGGGCCGCCACGACGGGATCGCCGAGTTCGTCGGCGGGGGCGGCGGGCGGGGCGTCCTGCGGTTCAAGAGCACGCCGCGGGAGCAGACCGTCAACGACCAGCCGATCACCGGCGAGGAGCTGAACCAGATCAAGCCCGTGCTCTTCGAGTGCCTGCTCCGGGAGGACGGCGACTTCACGTCGTGGACGAAGCACTCGGGGGATACCGACTATCCCCTGCTCGACCTCCTCTTCGCGCTGCCGGGGAAGCCCCTAGCGCCCGGCGATCGGGACACGCGCGAGGTCCATCGCGCCGGCGGCCGGAACGATTTCCAGTACCACGGCAAGCTGACGATCTCGCACGCCGGGCGGAGGAAGGTGGGGCGCTCCGAGTGCGTGAAACTGCTTTCGGAGGTGGAGATCGAGCTGACGCCCCCGGCGGATGGAAAGGGCCGGATGCGGGGCCGGATCGCGGGTTACTTCGACCCCGAGACGCGCCGGTTCGCGAAGGTGGAAGCGGTCTTCTCGATGGCCGCGCACACGCGGACGCTCCTCCGGCCCAAGGACGAGAAGATCGGCCCCTTCTGGAATATCGGAAAGCTGCGGTCCGACACGAAGATCACGCTCGAACTGAAAGACTGAACCCGCGGCATTGATTTCGTCTCCCCGCCCCCGTACCATCGGCTTCCCATGTTCCAAGGTTCGATGGTCGCGTTGGTGACGCCCTTCGCGGAAGGCCGGGTCGACCTGGCCGCCCTGAAGGAGGACGTCGCGTTCCAGATCGCCGGGGGCACATCCGCGCTCGTTCCGCTCGGGACGACGGGCGAGTCGCCGGTCCTCTCCGCCGCCGAGCGGGCGGAGATCCTGCGGACCGTGGTCCGGGAGGCGAGGGGGAAGGCTCCGGTGATCGCCGGCACCGGCACGAACGACACGAGGACCACGATCGAGCACACGAAATCGGCCGAAGACCTCGGCGTCGACGCGGTGCTCGTGGTCACGCCCTACTACAACCGGCCGTCGCAGGAGGGGCTCTATCTCCACTTCGAGGCGGTCGCGAAATCGACGAAGCTCCCCCTGTGCCTGTACAACGTCCCGGGACGGACGGGCGTCAACCTCCTGCCCGAGACCGCCTCGAA
>Ga0193739_1000456_pt1 | contig 11486 bp, 12 predicted proteins | sample L2a2metaG_FD_144926 | JGI IMG/M metagenome (GOLD analysis project Ga0193739, IMG submission 144926) | Soil microbial communities from a riparian zone of the East river system, Colorado, United States - L2a2 | ecosystem: Environmental > Terrestrial > Soil > Riparian zone | place: USA: East River...
GCGGTCCTTCCAGCCCGCCTCCGCCAGCAAGGCCTTCGCCTTCTCGGGGTCGAAGGGGAGCCGCTTCACGTCGTCGGTGTAGGCCCACGTGCCGGGACGGATGGGCCCGGTGGCCTCGCGGGCCAGGCCCAGCCGCACGCCGTCGATGAGCTCCTGCTTGTTGATCGCGTGGGCGAAGGCCTGGCGAACCCGCAGGTCCGCGAAGCGGGGATCCTTGAGGTTGAAGCCCACGAAGGTGTAGCCGCTCCCCGGATAGCGGAACTTGTGGTACGCCTTCCGGAAGGCGGGGTACTCCGTCTGCCGCGCGTACTGGATGCCGGTGAGGCTGCTGGCGTAGTCGACGCCTTTGGCCTTCAGCTCGAGAAAGATGGTGGCCTGGCTCGGAATGACGCGATAGACGATGCGGCTCAGATAGGGCCGGCCCTCGTAGTAGTCCGGGTTGGCGACCAGCACCACCTTCTCTCCCGGCTTCCATTCCTGGAAGCGGTAGGGGCCGGTGCCGACCGGCCGGCTGTTCTGGGGCGACTCCCGCAGCGTGCCCGCCTCCGCGAACGACTGCAGGAGGTGCTTGGGCAGGACGTAGGTACCCCACGTCTCGACCGCCCGCGCGTAGGGCTTGTCGTAGGTCACCCGCACCGTGTACGGGTCGGGCGCCTGCACGTCCTTGACGAGCAGGAAGCCCTCCTTGAAGGGCGCCGGGGTCTTCGGGTTGATCATGGTCTGGTAGGTGAAGAGGACGTCGTCGGCCGTGAATGGCCGGCCGTCGTGCCACTTCACGTCCCGCCGCAGCTTGAAGGTCAGCTCGAGACAGTCGCGGCTATAGGTCCACGATTCCGCCATCGACGGGACCATCTTGAGGTCTCGGTCGAGCTTGACCAGCCCGTCGTAGATCATCCCGCCGACCTCGTGCGAGGACTGGTCGGAGGTGAGGCTCGGGATCAGGCCGCCGATGTCGCCGATGGACGCCTGGATGAACGTGTCGCCGTAGGCGGGCGCGCCGCCGACTGCGGGCCCTTCGTCTGACCGGCTCTCGATCGGCCCGTTGCAGGCGGCCACGAGCAGGCCGCCGGCGGCCCAGGCCAGCCGGGAGTGACCGGGCGCGCGCCGTCTCGGCATTGGGGCCGGCGGCTACTTCTGCGGAGCGGGCGGGGCGGGCGCCGGAATGGCCGCCGGGGCGCCGGGCTGCGCCGGGATCGCGGGCGCGGGGGCCGCGGGTCCCGACGCGGGCATGACGCTCACCGCCCGATTATGCGACATCATCGAGAGCGCGAACGACGTGACCATGAAGGCGACCGCGACCACCGCGGTGGCCTTGCCGAGCACGGTGGGCGTGCCCATCGAGCCGAACACCGCCTGGCTGCCGCTGCCGCCGAAGGCGGAGCCGATGTCGGCGCCCTTGCCGGCCTGGAGCAGCACGAGCCCGACGATCACCAGGCTCACGATGATATGGATGGTGACGACGAGAATGAACATGGTGAGGCCTTACTCCTTCGAAGTGCCGCTGCGGGCGGCGGACTTCTTGGCGATGGTGATGAATCCGGGCGCCTGGAGGCTGGCGCCGCCCACGAGCACGCCGTCGATGTCCGGCTGCTCGGTGAGGGCCTGGGCATTGTCGGGCTTGACGCTGCCCCCGTAGAGAATGCGCACCGACTGCGCCAGCTCCTTGGACGCGACCTCGGAGACGAGGCCGCGGAGGTAGCCGTGGACCTCCGCGGCCTGGCTCGGGGTGGCGTTGACCCCGGTGCCGATGGCCCAGACCGGCTCGTAGGCGAGCACGCAGCGCGCGAGATCGTCCGGCGAGAGCCCGGCCCAGCCGGCGCGGAGCTGCCCCTCCACCACCGTGAAGGTGAGCCCCTGCCGCCGCTCCGCTTCCGTCTCGCCGACGCACAGCACCGGGCGCATCCCGTGGCGCAGGGCCGCGCCCACTTTGCGGTTGATCTCCTCGTCGGTCTCCCGGAAGACGTGGCGCCGCTCGGAATGCCCGAGCAGGACCCAGCGGCAGCCCAGCTCCGCGAGCATGGCGGGCGAGATCTCGCCGGTGAAGGCGCCCTGCTCCTCCCAATGGCAATTCTGGGCCCCGAGCGCGACCGCGGCGCCCTGCAGCACCTCGGCCACCGCGGGCAGCACGGTGAAGGGCGGGCACACCACCACCTCCACCCCGCGGGGGCGCTTGAGCCCGTCGCGGACGGATTGCGCGAGGTCGCGGGCGAAGGCCTGCGTGCCGTGCATCTTCCAGTTGCCGACGACGAGCGGAGTGCGCATCAGGGCGCCTCGTCGAGGGCCGCCACCCCCGGCAGCACGCGGCCCTCGAGGAACTCGAGGAACGCGCCGCCCGCGGTGGACACGTAGCCGATCCGGTCCATGACGCCCGCCTGCTGCACCGCCGCGATCGTGTCCCCGCCGCCGATCACCGAGAACGCGCCGGAGTCCGCGACCGCCCGCCCCACCCCGAGGGTGCCCGCCGCGAACGGCTCCTTCTCGAAGACACCCATGGGGCCGTTCCAGATGATGGTCCGGGCGCCCTTCAGCGCGGTGGCGAACTGGGTGACCGTCGCCGCGCCGATGTCGAGCCCCATGAGATCGTCCGGGATCTCGCGGATGGCGACGGTGCGGAGGCCGCTGACCGCGTCCAGCCCCGGCGCGGCCACCACGTCGACCGGCAGCCGGAGGGGGATGCCGCGGGTGCGCGCCCGCTCCAGGATGGCGCGCGCAGCGTCCACCCGGTCGGGCTCGAGCAGCGAGCGCCCGACGCCGTGCCCCATCGCTTTGAGGAACGTGAACGCCATGCCGCCGCCGATCGCGAGGCCGTCCACCCGGTCGAGCAGGTGATCGACCAGGCCCAGCTTGTCGGACACCTTGGCCCCGCCGAGCACGGCCCAGAGCGGGCGCGCGGGCCGCTCGAAGATCCGCGCCAGCGCGGCCAGCTCGCGCGCCATGAGCAGGCCCGCGGCCGCCGGCTTGAGATGGCGGGCGATGCCCTCGGTCGAGGCGTGGGCGCGATGGGCCGCCGCGAAGGCGTCGTTGACGTAGACATCCGCCAGTCCGGCGAGCGCGCGCGCGAAGGCGTCGTCATTGGCCTCCTCCTCCGCGTGAAAGCGCAGGTTCTCGAGGAGCACCACCGCGCCCGGCCGGAGGGCGCGGGCGCGCTCCTCCACCTCGGGCCCCACGCAGTCCGGGAGCAAGGCCACCGGGCGCCCCAGCAGCGCCTCGATCCGCTCGGCGATCGGGCGGAGCGAGTACGTCGGATCGGGCTTGCCCTTGGGGCGCCCGAGGTGGGAGGCCAGGACCAGCGAGGCGCCTCCCTTGAGGCAGCAGTCGATGGTCGGCCGCACCGCGGTGATGCGCGTGTCGTCGGTCACCCGCGTGCCCTCCAGGGGCACGTTGAAGTCGGCCCGCAGGAAGACGCGCTTCCCGGACAGATCGAGCTGATCGACGACGAGCTTCGCCACGGAGGAGGCGTCGCGGCCGCGGACCAGGCTACAGCGACCGGGCCATGTAGCGGATCAGGTCGCGCACCCGGGAGGAGTAGCCCCACTCGTTGTCGTACCACGCGAGCACCTTGACCAGATTGCCGTCCACGACCGCCGTCGAGGGCAGATCCACGATGGAGGAATGCGGATTGCCGTTGAAGTCCACCGACACGAGCTCCTCGTCGGTGGCGTCCAGGATGCCCTTGAGCGGGCCGGCGGCGGCGGCGCGGAAGGCGTCGTTCACCGCGGCCGGCGTGACCGACTTGCCGAGCTCCACCGTGAGGTCGACCACCGAGACGTTGGCGGTCGGGACCCGGATCGCGATGCCGTCGAGCTTGCCCTTCAGCTCGGGCAGCACCAGGCCCACCGCGGTCGCGGCCCCGGTGGTGGTGGGGATCATGCTGACCGCGCCCGCGCGGGCGCGACGCAGGTCCTTGTGCGGGAAATCCTGGATCGGCTGGTCGTTGGTGTAGGAGTGCACGGTCGAGGCGAAGCCCCGCTTGATGCCGAAGTTGTCGAGCAGGACCTTCGCCACCGTGGCCAGGCAGTTGGTGGTGCACGAGGCGTTCGAGACCAGCTCGTGCTTGACCGGGTCGTACTTGCCCTCGTTGACGCCGAGCACGACCGTGATGTCCGGGTCCTTCGCGGGCGCGGTGATCACGACCTTCTTGGCGCCGGCCTGCAGGTGCTTGGAGGTCATGGCCCGGTCCCGGAAGACGCCGGTGGACTCCACCACGATCTCCACGCCCATCTCTCCCCACGGGAGCGTGGCCGGATCCTTGGCGGAGCAGACGCGGACCTCCCGCCCGTTGACGAAGATGGCTTCACCCTTGGCCTTCACCTCGGCGTTCAGCGTGCCGTGGACGGAATCGTGCTTCAGCAGGTGGGCCAGCGTCTTGGCGTCGGCCAGGTCATTGACCGCCACCACCTCGAGATCCGAGGACTCGAGCGCCGCGCGAAAGAAGACCCGGCCGATGCGTCCGAACCCGTTGACTCCAACACGCACTGCCATGGGCGCTCCCTTTCCTGTTTGTCTCGGTTTGTTGAATACTTCCGGTCCACGAAGGACTCTGATTATAGCGAGCCCGGGCGGTGAGGCGCAAGCTTACCTCCGACCGGGCTAGACCACCCTGGCCACGGTCAGCGCCCCGACCGCGGCGGCGCCGCCCTCCCGGAGACAGCGAGCGCATTCGGAGAGGGTCGCGCCCGTGGTCAGGATATCGTCCACGAGGAGCACGTGGCGGCCCGCGATCAGCTCGGGACGGCGCAGCCGGAAGGCGTCTCGCACGTTCGCCCGCCGGGCCGGGGCGTCGAGCTCGGTCTGAGAATGCGTGGCCACCGCGCGGGCCAGCACGTCGTCACGGACCGGGCACTGCCAGGCCCGGCCGACCCGCCACGCCAGCAGCGAGGCCTGGTTGAAGCCGCGCTCCCGCTCGCGGCGCGGGTGCAGCGGCACCGGCAGCAGCAGAGCCGGGACCCCGGCCGGCAGCCGGCCCTCCATCGCCTCGACCAGCAGATCGCCGAGCGGAGCGGCCAGGGCCCGCCGGCCACGGAACTTGAACGCGTGCAGCGCCTCCCGAACCACGTCCTCGTAGCGCGCCGCGCTCCGCGCATAGTCAAAGCCCGGGGCCCGCCTCCGGCAGGAAGTACAGAGAAACTCTTTTATATGCGGGGGCCCAGAAATGGCCCCCGCACTCCCCCAGTCCGCGGACACTCGGTCCGGCGCAGTCATGGCCCCCGCGCTTGCCACCCCGATAAACTCCGCGCCCGGCGCACCGCATACGCGACACCACGGTGGCCCTAACCGCCCAATCGCCAACCAACAACCACCACACAGCGGATCCCGCCGCCCATCCCCAAGCCGCGCCTGGCACACGGCGCAGAACGGCGGGAAGACAAGGTCCAGCAGGGCTCCCGCCCACCCACGCCAGAGGCCGGCGTTGGGCCGCGCGGGGTCTAGGGCCGGGACGTGTTCCAGCGACGGCAGGCGGGACACCGGTCGACCCAGCGGGAGTGGGTGGCGCCGCACGCCGCGCAGCGATGCGGCCACTCGATGCGATCGCTCTGCCGGAGCGCGCGCCGATACTCCTCCATCGCGTCCCGGAACGCTCCCCGCCGCTCCAGGATCGCGCCGAGGTAGGCGTGGATGAGGGGCAGCTCGGGTGCGCGCACCTCCATCTTCTGGAATTGCTCCGCCGCCTCGTCGAGCATCGCGAGCTCGAAGTAGACGCGGCCCAGCCCGAAGGCCAGCGCCAGATTGTCGGGCTGGCGGGCGAGCGCGTCCTGGTAGAGCGAGATCATGCGGGTGGGCCGGCCCTCGGCCCGGTGCAGATGCTCGATACGCGACAGCACCGGCAGGGCCGGCTGCGGTCCCTCGGCCGCCCGCTCCCAGACCCGGAGCGCCTCGCGCGGCTCGCCCGCCTTGAGATGGGCCTCGCCCAGGAGCAGGGCCGCGGGCACGAAGTCGGGCTGGGCCCGCAGGGCGTCCTTCAGGTGCGAGATCGCGCCGGCGCGATCGTCCTTCTCGAGCCGCTCCCGGCCGATCTCGTAGTGCAGGCCGGCCAGCACGGTTCCCTCGGCCGCCCGCTCCTCCCGCGGGGCCGCCTGCACCACGCGCGCCTGGATCTCCAGGGCCTCGGTGAAGCGCCGGCGCTCGATCAGCGCGTCGCGGCCGGCCTGGGCCGTGGGCTCACCCGGAGCCTCGGCCGCCGCACGGGCGGGGGCCGCGGGCGCGATGCGCGGCGCCGCATCGAGGGGGTCGGTCCGGCGCGCGTAGGAGCGCGTGACGTCGCGGAGGATCCCGAGCACCAGGGCCAGGCCCGCGCCGGCGCCGAACACGACCGCGATCAGCGCCATCAAGGGGATGTCGAAGGCCCAGTCGCCGCCGAGGGCGACGTGCACGCGACTGGGATTGATGGAGGTCAGGTAGGTGACGACAATGGCGAAGAGAAGGCCGACGACGAGGCCGAAGCGGATCGACACGGAACAGGAGCGGAGCGGCGGCGCTAGCGGGCCGCGGTACGCTCTTCCTCTTCGATCGCGCGCTGGCACTCGATGCAGTAGCGCGCGTCCGGCACCGCGTCCAGGCGCTTGTCGGCGATGGGCTCGCCGCAGCGCTCGCAATCGCCGAACCCGCCTTCGGTGATCTTCTGCAGCGCCAGCGCGACTTCCTTCAGCCTCCGGCGCTCGCCGTTGCCCAGCTCGAAGAGGAACTCGCGATTGTAGGCGGAAGAGGCCTGGTCACCCAGGTCCTTGATGGAATCGTCTTCGGGGCCCTTCCCATAGAGGACGTTCCGGCCCACCTCCTCCTCGAGCTGGCGGTGCTTTTCCTCCAGCTTCTTGCGGAGCTGAGTCAAACGGTCTTTCTTCATCACTGGCCTCCTATCGCTTCACGCGGCGTCGCCGCTGGTCGCGCAGGCTACCATGGGGTCCTACGCAAATCAATCCCGGGCGCCTCCTTCGACCGAAACGAGCGGCGCGTCGCCCCACAACCGCTCCAGCGAGTAGAATCCGCGCGTCTCCTCGAGAAACACGTGCACCACCACGTCGGCGTAGTCGAGAAGGAGCCAGCCGCTCTTCTCCGCGCTGCCCTCGTTGTGGCGCGGCCGGACGCCCGCCGCGCGCAGCGCGCCGCGGACCGCGTCCGCGATGGTGTCGGCCTGGGGCGTGGACCGGGCGCTGCAGACGAGAAAGTAGTCGGCGACGCTCGACAGCCCCTCAAGATTCAGCACCACCAGATCGATCGCCTTCTTCTCGAGAGCCGCGTGGGCGGCCACGCGGACGACGGCTTCGGCGGACAGGATGGCCATCAGGCCTCCAGACGGTAGAGCTGCTGGTCGCGGATATAGGACACCACCGGCTCGGGCATGCGGAAAGCGAGGCTCCGGCCCTCGCGGGCGCGGCGACGCAGGTCCGAGCCCGAGATGGGCAGGGACGCCGCGTGCACCAGGATCGGAGCCGGGTCGTCCGACGGCTCGACGCTCGCGGGCACGAAGCCGGGCAGGCCCAGCTCCCGCATCACCTTGAGCGCGGCGGGGGTCTCGGGGTCGAAGCCCATGCCGTTGCGCGGGATCACCACCAGGCGCGCGAGGGTCGCGACGCGCCGCGGCTCACGCCAGTTGAGCAGATCGAGGAAGGTCTCGGATCCGATGATGAGGTGCAGCCGCCCGCGATCCTGCAGCGCGGTGAGGGTGTCCACCGTGTAGGACGGGCCGCTCCGCTTGACCTCGACGTCCGAGACCTCGAAGCGCGGGTGCTCGCGGACCGCGAGCGTGGTCATCCGGTAGCGATGGGCGGCGGGAGCCAGCTCGGTCGCCGGCTTGTGGGGCGGCTGCGCGGCCGGCACCAGGAGCAGGCGGTCGAGGCGGAGGGCTTCACAGACTTCGTCGGCCACGAGGAGGTGGCCGAAGTGGATCGGGTTGAACGATCCCCCGAAGACGCCGACGCGCGGCTGCAGGCGGCTACTCCCGGATATGCCCGTCGCCCCACACCACGAACTTGGTGGTCGTCAGCTCGCGCACCCCGACCGGGCCCCGGGCGTGGACGCGGGACGTGGAGATGCCCATCTCGGCGCCCATCCCGAACTGGCTGCCGTCCACGAGCCGCGTGGAGGCGTTGACGAGCACCGCCGCCGCGTCCACCTCCTGGGTGAAGCGTCGGGCGCGCCGCAGGTCGCGGGTGACGATGGACTCGGCCAGCCCCGAGCCGTGCCGCCGGATGTGGGCGACCGCCTCCTCGAAGCTCTCCACCACCCGCACCGCCAGGATGTAGTCGAGGTACTCCGCGTCCCAGTCCGCCGGCTCGGCCTCCCGGGCCCCGGGCATCAGGGCCCGGGCCCGCTCGTCGGCGCGCGTCTCCACGCCCGCCTCCGCGAGCCGGGCGGCCAGCCGCGGGAGGAACGCGGGCGCGACCGCCGCGTGCACGAGGAGGGTCTCCAGCGAGTTGCAGACGCTGACCCGCTGAACCTTGGCGTTGATCGCCACCGCCACCGCCATGTCGAGATCCGCGCCCTCGTCCACGTAGAGGTGGCAGAGCCCCTTGTCGTGCTTGAGCACCGGGACCGTCGAGCGCTCCGCCACGAGCCGCACGAACTCCTCGCCGCCGCGCGGGATGATGAGGTCGAGGTAGCGGTCCAGGGTGAGCATGGCGAGCACCGCGGCGCGGTCCGCCGTCTCCACCGCCTGGATGATCTCGGGCGGCAGGCCGGCCTTCTCGACGGCGCGGGACAGGATCTGGGCCAGCATGGTATTGGACTCGAGGGCCTCGCTACCGCCCCGCAGCAGCACCGCATTGCCCGACTTCAGGCAGAGGCCGGCCGCGTCCGCGGTGACGTTGGGCCGCGACTCGTAGATGAAGCCGATGACCCCCAGGGGGACGCGCACGCGCGCGATCTCGAGGCCGGAGGGCCGGCGCCAGGTCTCGACGGTCTCGCCGACCGGATCGGGGAGGCCGGCCACGTGGCGCAGCCCCACCGCCATCTCCTCGATGCGGCTCTCGGTGAGGGTGAGGCGGTCCACGAAGGCGCGCGGGTGGCCCGCGGCGCGGGCGCGCTCGAGATCCTGCCGGTTGGCCTCGAGGATCGCGCCCGACTTCTCCTCGAGCGCGCGCGCCATCTGGGCGAGGGCCTCGTTCTTGGCCCGGCTCGGGGCCAGCGCGAGCACCCGCGCCGCCTCCTTGGCCGCCCGCGCCTTCGCCTCGACCTGTGCCGCCGCGTCCATGCCTGCCTCTCCCATTCGTGAGCGGTTATTCCCGCTCCCCGCTTTCAGAGGATCACCAGGTTGTCCCGGTGGATGACCTCGTCGACACCCTTGTAGCCCAGCGCTTTCTCGATGTCCTTCGTCTTCGCGCCCCGGATCCGCCGTAGCTCGCCCGCGTCGTAGTTCACGAGGCCGCGCGCGAACTCCTGGCCGTCGAGCTGGGTCAGCGCCACCACCTCGCCCGCGTGGAACTCGCCGCTCACGTCCACCAGCCCGGAGGGGAGCAGGCTCGTGCCCCTCTCAGTTAAGGCCTTCTTCGCGCCCGCGTCAACCGTGAGTCGCCCCTGGGGCGGCACCGCGAAGGCGATCCACCGCTTGCGCGCGGCGAGGCGGTCGTCCCGCGGCTGGAAGTACGTCCCCACCGGCTCTCCCTTGAGCAGCCGCTGGAGGATCCCGGGCTCCCGCCCGCTCGCGATCACCATGGGGATCCCGGAGGCGCCCGCCTTCTGCGCCGCCTCCAGCTTGGTGCTCATGCCTCCCACCGACACCGTCGCGGAGGCGTCGAAGACCATCTTCTGGATGTCGTCGGTGATGGCCTCGACGGTCTCGAGGCGGCGGGCCCCCGGGTCGCGGCGGGGATCGCCGGTGTAGAGCCCGTCCACGTCGGTGAGGAGCACGAGCAGATCGGCGTCGATGAGGTGCGCGACCAGGGCGGCGAGGTTGTCGTTGTCGCCCACCTTGATCTCGTCCACCGCCACCGTGTCGTTCTCGTTGATCACCGGCAGCACCCCGTAGTCGAGCAGGGCGAGGAGGGTGTTGCGGGCATTGAGATAGCGCGAGCGATCGCTGATGTCCTGGCCGGTGAGCAGCACCTGGCCCACCGGGATGCCGTGCTTCTTGAACGCCTGCTCGTACTCCCACATCAGCGCGGACTGCCCGACCGCGGCCGCCGCCTGCTTTTCCGGGATCGACTGGGGCCGCCCCTTGAGGCCCAAGCGGGCCACGCCGGTGGCGATGGCCCCGGAGGACACGAGCGCGACTTCGCGGCGGTCTTGGACGAGGGCGGCCAGATCGCCGGCGAGGCGGGCGATCGTCTCGCTCGACGGGCCTTCCCCGGGCGTGGTGACCAGCCCGCTGCCGACCTTCACCACGACGCGGCGGGCTTGGCTCAGCGCGCGGCGGGCATCCATGGCTCGCTCGCCAGACGCCGGGCCATCTCGTGGACCAGCGCGGGCAGGCCTTCCCCGGTCACCGCGGAGATGGCGTGGAACACCAGGCCGTGGGCCGCGCAGAAGCGCTCGACGGCCGCGCGCGCCGGCTCGGTGCCCGGCAGCTCCACCTTGTTCACGGCCACGAGCTGCGGCCGCGCGGCCAGCTCCTCCGAATACGCGCGCAGCTCGTCCTGGATCGCGTGGTAGTCGGCCAGCGGATCGCGCCCGGTGGAAGGATCGAGATCGATGAGATGCACGAGCACCCGCGTGCGCTCCGTGTGGCGCAGGAAGCGGTGCCCGAGGCCCTTGCCCTCGGCGGCGCCGGGAATGAGCCCGGGGAGATCGGCGATGACGAAGCTCCGATCCTCGTCCGCCCGGACGATGCCGAGCGAGGGCACGAGCGTCGTGAAGGGATAGTCGGCGATCTTGGGCTTGGCCGCCGAAAGCCGCGAGACCAGCGTGGACTTGCCCGCGTTCGGGAACCCGATCACCCCCACGTCGGCCAGGAGCTTCAGCTCGAGATGGACCCAGCGCTCCTCGCCCGCGCGGCCCAGATCGGCGCGGCGCGGGGCACGATTGGTGGAGGTGGCGAAGCGTGCGTTCCCGCGCCCGCCCCGGGCCCCCCGGCCCACCTGCAGCCGTTCCCCGGGCGCGGTGAGGTCGCCCAGCGGCAGGCGCCCGTCCCGTTCGGAGACCATGGTACCGAGCGGCACGCGCAGGACGGTGTCGGCGCCGCTCGCCCCCTGCTTGTTGGAACCCTTGCCGTGCTGGCCACGCTCGGCCGTGTAGTGGCGCTGATAGTGGAAGTCCAGCAGGGTGGTGATGGAAGGATCCGCTTCGAGGATCACGCTGCCGCCGTCCCCGCCATCGCCGCCGTCGGGGCCGCCGCGGGGCACGTACTTCTCACGCCGGAAGCTGATGCAGCCCGCGCCGCCATCGCCACCCTTCACGAAAACATCGATCTCGTCGACGAACATGGCGTGGCGGCAGTCCGGCGGTGCCGGATCGGCTCAGGCAGGCTGCTGCTGGGCGATGCTGACGTACTTGTCGTCGCCCTTGCGCTCGAAGCGCACGTAGCCGTCGGACTTGGCGAAGAGCGTATGGTCCAC
>Ga0193739_1000457_pt1 | contig 11482 bp, 10 predicted proteins | sample L2a2metaG_FD_144926 | JGI IMG/M metagenome (GOLD analysis project Ga0193739, IMG submission 144926) | Soil microbial communities from a riparian zone of the East river system, Colorado, United States - L2a2 | ecosystem: Environmental > Terrestrial > Soil > Riparian zone | place: USA: East River...
GTCGCGGGGATGTCGAGGAACCGGCGACGCGACTGGCCGAACGAATCTCTGCGGCGGTTGCGATCACGTCCGCGTTGTCCGCCGACGAGCGACGCGCCAGGGCCGGGCTGGCCAACCGCCAGGTGACGATCCGGTGACCCTGCCATGACAGATGGAAGAACCTCGGCCGCTCTTGACGGGGGAAACAAGAGCGACCGAGGCCGTGGCAACACTACCGCGCATGAATGGCCGAACGGAAATTGTCGAGGGAAATACTTTCCGGACGGATCCTCACATTCCGGACATCAATCGTGGCTAGGGTCCCGGCTGACCGGACAGGACATGCATCGTGGGCCACCTCGACCGGAGCCGAGTTCGCTGCCGGAGATCCTGACGACCTCGATCCCCGCGTCCTCGAGTCTCGCGTTGGTCTCGATGTTGCGCTCGTACGCCACCGCGAGGCGTGGACCGATCGCCAGCGTGTTGTTGCCGTCGTCCCACTGTTCGCGCTCGGCAGTGACCGGATCGAGACCGGTGTCGATGATCCGCAGCGTGTCGATGCCCATGGCCTTGGCTGCCGCTACCAGGAACGGTGCCGGCTCGGCGATCTGGATGTCGCCCTCGTCGCCCGCGGTGAGACCGATCGCGGTGAGTTCGTCGGCGACGTTGGGGTACATCACGACAGCATCGACGTCGACCATGGTGCACACGGTGTCGAGATGCATGGTGGCCCGTTCCTGAGCGATGGGGACCGCCAGGACCGTGTTCGCCAGACCAGCGTCGAACACGTTACGTGCCAACCGCTCGACGCCTGCCGGGGTCGTTCGTTCACCCGTTCCCACCGCGACGACCCCAGCTGCCAGCAGCAGGACATCGCCTCCTTCCAGCGGCTCCAATGCCGGTTCGTAGACGTGCGGGGCACCGGCGAACCGGGGGTGGTAGGTGTAGATCGCCCCGGTCAGGGTCGTCTCGCGGCGCCGGGCCGGCATCGCCAGGCTGGTGATCGCCACCTGGTCACGTATCCACACGCTGGAGTCGCGGGTGAACAGCAGGTTGGGCAGCGGGTCCACGACGAAGTCGTGCGCATCCATCAACGCGAACGCCAGCCCGCGGCCGGTTCGCAGCTCCTCGTGCGCGAGGCCGGCCGTGAGGGCCAGAGCGAGATCGTCGGGATGCAGGTCACCGAGGTAGCTGCGCAACGTCTGGCGGAGGGTGTCGCCGTGCCGGGGGTCGTCGAGCACCGCTCGTACGCAGTCGGCACGGGCCGTCTCGTGCTCGAGCGTCTCGGCCAACAGGTCGGTCAGGTACAGCACCTCGACGCCGTGGTCGCGGAGGGTCTGCGCGAACGCGTCATGCTCGTCCTGGGCGCGTCCCACCCATGGGATGCCGTCGAAGAGCAGCTTGTCGTTGTTGCGGGGGGTGAGCCGCTTGAGCTCCGGTCCAGGGCGGTGCAGCAGCACCGTGCGGAGCCGCCCGACCTCGGAGTCGGCGCCCGGGTCGGCACCGGGCGATGCATCGGTCACGCGCCGAGGCTACGCGGACTTCTGGGGCCGACATGGGTGCTACGGCGACGGCTACGGCTCGGCCGCGACGTAGGCTCCCGCGCGTGACCACCGCGCAAGGACGCAACACGTCGCTCCCGGACGGCGTGGCCGTCGTCATCCCCGCCAAGGACGAGCAGACGCGTATCGCCGCCACAACGCAGGCAGCGGCAGCGCTGCCCGGCGTCGACCTCGTCGTCGTGGTCGACGACGGCTCCACGGACCGCACGGCCGCCGCGGCCACCCAGGTAGGCGCAGTCGTCGTCGGGCACTCGCGTAACAGGGGCAAGGCCGCCGCGATGGAGACCGGTGCTTCGGTCGTCGCAGCCATCGAGAGCCGTGAAACCGGGCGCGCCGGGCCGCGGGCGTTGCTGTTCCTGGACGGTGACTTGGAGGCCACCGCCGCGAAGGCAGCACCACTGATCGTTCCCGTGCTGGACGGGAGCACCGACATGACGGTCGCCACGTTGCCGGCACAGCGCTCGACCGGCGGTGGCCACGGGTTCGTCGTAAGACTGGCTCGCGACGGCATCGAACGCGCCACGGGCTGGGTGGCCACCCAGCCCTTGTCCGGCCAGCGCTGCCTGACCCGTCCGGCGTTCGTCGCTGCACTGCCGCTTGCCCACGGATTCGGCGTCGAGGTCGGCCTCACGATCGACCTGCTCCGCCAGGGCTACCGGATCCGTGAGGTCGAGGTGCCCTTCCACCACCGGGTCACCGGGACGGACTGGCGGTCCCAGGTGCACCGGGGCCGGCAGTGGCTGCACGTCGCTCGGGCGCTGGCGACGCGTGGGGTGCCACCGGTGCGACTACCGGAGGGGCTGCCGATCCCTGGGCGTGGGCGACGGCACTGACCACCAGCGGGATCCCGATGGTCAGCAGCAGCGCCGGCACGATGATCCCGGAGTCGTTCAACGCGAAGCCGGCCGCGCCGGTCACGAGTCCGGCCCAGATCAGGTGCCTCAACACCGGCCAGCGGTCCACGGCCTGCCTGACCCCCGCGACACCGGGAGTCCGGACCGCCCAGATGATCACGCCGTAGGCCACGGGGACCAGCCACCCGTAGTACGGGCTGCGCTGCAGTGTGCCGATCGAGGCCCGGGCCTTGCGCCCCACGACTGTCCACGCATCCCCGTCAAGGACGTCGGCGAAGAACTCGCCGAAGTGGGTGCGGCTGGCTGCGGGGCGTAGCCAGTCCAACCAGGCGACAAGGGCGAACACGGCGACCGCGAGCGCCACGGCGGCGACCATCCGCGCGATGGTCGTTCGCGCCCCGGCGACGCCGAGGACCAGGACGGCGAAGCCGGGGACGGTCGCCAGGATTCCGCCGACGTCGGCACCGGCCTGGGGAGCGCCGTCGATCGCGACCGTGACCAGCCCGACGACGGCGGTGACGATCGCCGCCCGGCGCCGCGAGACGCCTCGGTCGAGCAACCACTGGGCAAGCGCGGCGGCCGCGACGAGAGCAGAGGCGACGAAGATCGCGTAAGGGATGTTGCCGAAGCCGTAGAAGCGACCGGCCACCAGCGGCGAGAGGCCGAGCAGGCTCGCATGCTGGAGGTTCGATCCCGTCGAGACGTCGACAGCGAGCACTGTTGCAGTCAGGCCGGCGACGAAGCCTGGTGGGCCGTAGATCTTCCGGCGCCATGGGCCGACAAGTGCCAGAACCGTCACCAGGACCGTGATCGCCAGCAGCGTCGTCCACAACAGGGTCCCGGCGCGCTCGAACCGCCACCACTGGGCCAGGTTGGCCAGGAACGACGCGACCGGGAACGACGCGGCGCCGAGCGCCACGTACTGCACGAGGCGCGCCACCCGGTGCCGGTCGGCCGGCCGGCGGCGCACCCAGAGGAAGGCGCTCGCGAAGAACAACACCTGGGCCACGCCGAGGATCTGGAAGAAGGGCCCGGACTGAGTCCGGAACACCTGGGTGGCGCGGTCGGTCCCGACGAGCTGGTCGATGGTCTCCTGCGCGGACGGCGGATGCGGGCCGACGCTCTGCCATGGACGGCCGACAGTGCCCTGCGACGGGTCGTCGACACCGGCGTAGGAGGCGAGCGTCGATGCGACGTCGGTGAGCTGCACCAGCCCGGTCCACCGGGTCGAGGGGGAGCTCAGCCAGCTCCGGCCGAACGGCATTCCGTCCGGGCTCGGGCCGGCGGCCAGCGCTACCCGCAGTGCCGAGGGCGCGATCGGGCTGGGCTCGTCCTCACCCGGACTCGTTGTGGGTGCGCTGTCGGCCACCCCGGCGACCAGAACGGCGACATCGTCCGGAACCTCCGAGAGCAGCTCGCCGAGCCTGGCGTCGACCGCGGTTGCCGCGGCCTTGCGGTGCTCGACCGCGGCTTCCTGCGCGGCCTCATCGCTGCCCTCCACCGGCGAGGGCAGCGAGCCGAGATCGACGACCGTGACCGGGCACCTGGTGAACACGTCCGTGTCGAGACCGGTCGGGCTCGCGCGGTACTCGGCAACCCTCCCCGAGTCGTCGGCCAGCGCCAGGGCGGCACCTGGACCCACGGCCGTCGCACAGGCACCGGCCTCGGCGATCCGTCCGCCGAGCAGGCCGAGCCGCGTGTCGTACGACTCCTCCTCCTGTGCCTCGACCAGCGCGTCCCACCCCGGGACTGTGGCGCTCCCGCCCGAGCCCGTGACCGGTGCCGGCGCCTCCTGGCAGAACCGGTCAGGCTCGCCGTCGCCATTGGCGTCGACGAGATCGGTGGCCCGGCGTCCGGCCCCTACGGTCAGCCAGCCGTCGACCGTGCACGTCCTCGACCGGACCGTCCGTACGGTCATCGAGGCGGCGGCGTCCGAGCCCGTGAGCGAGAACAGGGTCGGGGTTCCCTCGGCGCTGACGTCGGACCAGGCCAGCCCGGCCACCCCGAACAGGACGACGCCCGGAGAACGGTCCTGGCTGGTCGCGGAGGCACCGGTCGGCAGCACGAGCAATCCGGCGAGGGCGGCCGCCGCGGCGAGTGCCGCGCGGTGGAGGGCGCTCATGATGCCGAACCGGGGTCCCGGACCAGGGATCTTGCTGCGGCTGCGGCGTCGGCCATGACCGACTTGACCGGCCGGCCGAGTTCGGCGGCGACCTTGACGACGTCGTCGTATTCCGGCTGGGCGTTGACCACCACGCCGTCCAGTCTGGCCGTCTTCACCCGAACCCGGCGGCCGTGGACCTGGACCGTGTGATCGGTACGGTCGAGAGCGCGCTTGTCCACCACCGTCTCCCGCAGCCCGATCGTCGTGGTCTCGGTGAACACGGCGCGCCGGACCACGGCGGCCACGTCGTGGTCGACGAGGACGGACAGCGTGAAGGCGGGCCGACCCTTCTTCATCACGATGGGGACCAGCCAGGCGTCCGACGCGCCGGCGGCCAGCAGCCGAGCCAGGATCGGTGGCCAGAGTCGCGGGTCCATGTCGTCGACGTTGGCCTCGAGCACGAGGGTCTCGGCGCGGGTGGCCACTGGCTCGCCGATCAGGAGGCGCAGGATGTTGGCGTGACCCGGCAGGTCGTACCCGCCTGCTCCGGAGCCTTGCTTCAGCACCGTCATCAGCGGCTGAGGACCCCACCCGGTCGCGATCGTCGTGGCCAGTGCGGCGCCGGTCGGCGTCGCGAGTTCCACATCGGCAGGGCCACCGAACGTCGGCACACCGCGGAGAAGCTCGACAACCGCAGGTGGTGGGACGGGGAGGATGCCGTGCGTGGTACGGACGGTGCCCGATCCGAGCGCGACCGGCGACACGTGGAGTTCCTCCAAACCCAGTGCGGCGAGGCCGGCGGCCGCACCCACGATGTCGGCGATCGCGTCGAGCGCGCCCACCTCGTGGAAGTGGACCTGCTCAGGACTCACGCCGTGCACGCGGGCTTCGGCCACGGCGAGGCGCTCGAACGTCGTGGCCGCCTGCTCCCGCACCTGGTCGGAGAGGCCGCCGGTTTCGAGCAACGCCCGGACGTCGGTCCACGTCCGTACAGTCGCCGAGTCGGTGGCGTCCACGTGCACGCGGATGGCTCGCAGGCCTGCCCTTCTGGTCTCCTCGACCCGTAGTCGCACCGGCTCGGGGGCGATCGCGTCGACGGCGGCCTGCATGGTGTCGAGCGGGACACCTGCGTCGACCAGCGCACCGAGCATCATGTCGCCGGCAATTCCGGACGAACAGTCCAGCCAGCCGATCATGAAGCGGCTTTCGCCGTGGCGCGACGCGCTACCCGTGCGGCGTGGACGCCGGCCCCGAACCCGTTGTCGATGTTCACGACCACGACGCCGGGCGCGCAGGAGTTCAGCATCGCCAGCAAGGCCGCGAGCCCGCCGAGGGAGGCCCCGTATCCCACCGATGTCGGCACCGCGACCAGCGGCACGCCGGTCAGCCCGCCGACCACGGAGGGCAGTGCGCCCTCCATGCCGGCGACCACGACGAGGCAGTCGGCCCGGTCGAGCTCATCACGCACGGCGAGCAGTCGGTGCAGGCCGGCGACCCCCACGTCGGCGACGGTGGTAACACCCGCGCCGAAGGCGCGCGCTGTGAACGCAGCTTCGCCGGCGACGGCGAGGTCAGACGTGCCGGCAGCCACGACGACCACCTGCCCGAGTTGCGCCGGCAAGGGTCCCACGGCGGCGCAGCGCGCTAGGTTGTCCACCTGGGCGGATTCCCCGAACTCGGCCCTGACTGCGGCGAGGACGGCGTCGTCGAGTCGGGTTACCAGCGCGGCGCGCTCCGGGTGCGCCTCCTGCAGCGCCCGCAGCAGGGTGACCGTCTGTTCGGGGGACTTGCCGGCGCCGTACACGACTTCCGGGTCGCCGGTGCGAGACGCACGATCGGTGTCCAGGCGCGCGAATCCGAGGTCGCGCCAGCCCGCGTCGTCGTTCACCGCACCGACGGTAGCCGGATGGTGACGTGCTCCCTAGGCTGGCCCGCGTGCCGGAGCAGACCTCACACCGCTTGGCGTACCTCGGCCCGGAGGCGACGTTCACCGAGGCCGCAGCCCGGAAGGTGCCTGGCCATAGGACGCTGGTCCCGTTTCCGACCGTTCCCGCGGCGCTCGACGCCGTCCGCCATCGCGAGGCCGAGGGTGCCGTCGTGCCGGTCGAGAGCTCCGTCGAGGGGTCGGTCAACGCCACCCTCGACGAGTTGATCCGGGGCGAGCCGCTGGTGATCGCGGGTGAGGTGCTTCTTCCGGTGGCGATGGCGCTGATGGCGAGGCCGGGCACCGACCTCGCTACGGTCCGCCGGATCGTCACCCATCCCGTGGCTGAGGCCCAGTGCCGCCGCTGGGTGGCGGCGAAGCTGCCGGATGCCCGGATCACCGTGACGACTTCGACGGCGGCGGCCGCAGCCACCGTGGCCGCGGGCGAGGCCGGTCCCGAGGGACGCTACGACGCCGCCATCGCCGCGCCCGTGGCCGCGGAACGGTACGCCCTCGAGACGCTTGCCACCGGGATCGGGGACAACCCCGACGCCGTGACCCGATTCGTCGTGGTCACCCGGCCGACCCGGCCGCCGGAGCCGACCGGTGCCGACCGGACGAGCCTGGTCGCGTTCATCAGCGACGATCACCCGGGCGCCCTGCTTGAGATCCTCGAGCAGTTCGCCACCCGCGGCGTCAACCTGACCAGGATCGAGTCGCGCCCAACCGGCAACGGTATCGGCCGGTACTGCTTCGCGGTCGACTGTGAGGGCCACGTCGCCGACGCCAGGGTCGGTGAGGCGCTGGTTGGGTTGCGGCGGATCTGCGCCGACGTTCGGTTCCTCGGGTCGTACCCCCGCGCTGACGGCGTGCCCGCCACCGTCGGCCGGGGGACCGCGAACGACGACTTCGCCGACGCCGAGACGTGGTTGGCCCGGCTACGCGGCTGAGTTGACCGGCTATTGCGTCGCCGGGACGCGGGACGCGGGACGCGGGACGCCGGGACGCGGGGATGCCGCGGCCGAGGCTAGATCCAGACCTTGTGCTGGTGTCACCGGCTGCGGGTTCCCGGACTTCGTTCTTCAGCCTCCGCCGCGGCATCCCCGCGTCCCGGCGACGGAGCTGGCTCAACCTCCCTCGCCGCGCCTCGGGGTGGGTGCGCTCGTTAGGCTGGAAACGTGCTCGACCTCCGCCTGATCCGTGACGACCCCGACCGGCTACGAGCCTCGCAACGTGCCCGGGGCGAGCGGCCTGACGTGGTCGACGAGTTGCTGACTGCCGACCGGGCTCGGCGCGAGTCACTGGCCGAGTTCGAACGGCTCCGGGCCGAGCAGAAGGCTCTCGGCAAGCAGATCCCGGGTGCTCAGGGTGACGAGAAGCAGGCGCTGCTGGACAAGGCGAGGCACCTGGCGGCGGCGGTCAAGACGGCCGAGGCGAACGCCGACGGCAACCAGGAGATCTTCGACCGGACTGCACTGGAGCTGTCAAACCTGATCGAAGAGGGTGTCCCGGCCGGCGGCGAGGACGACTACGTCGTGATCCGCGAGGTCGGTGAGCGGCCAGTGCTCGACCAGCCCCGCGACCACCTCGAGCTCGGCGAGGGCTTACGGGCGATCGACATGGTGCGCGGTGCCAAGGTATCGGGCTCGCGGTTCTACTACCTGACCGGCGTCGGCGCCCAGCTCGAGCTCGGCATCCTCAACCTCGCGATCGCCAAAGCCGCTTCCGCGGGGTTCACACCCGTCATCACGCCGACGCTGGTCCGGCCGGAGATCATGGGCGGCACGGGCTTCCTGGGCGCCCACTCGGAGGAGGTGTACCGGCTCGAGGCCGACGACCTCTACCTGGTCGGCACCAGCGAGGTGCCGCTGGCCGGTTACCACGCCGACGAGATCCTCGACCTGTCGGCCGGACCCATCCGGTATGCCGGGTGGTCGGCCTGCTACCGCCGGGAGGCGGGATCGCACGGCCGGGACACCCGCGGGATCATCCGGGTCCACCAGTTCCACAAGGTGGAGATGTTCTCCTACTGCCGCGAGGAAGACGCCGCCGACGAGCACCGACGGCTACTCGCGTGGGAGGAGGACATGCTCGCCGCCATGGAGCTGCCGTACCGGGTGATCGATGTAGCCGCCGGTGACCTCGGCATGAGTGCCGTCCGCAAGTTCGACTGCGAGGCGTGGCTGCCGTCCCAGCAACGCTGGATGGAGGTCACGTCGGCCTCGAACTGCACGACCTTCCAGGCCCGGCGCCTCGGCATCCGCGAGCGCACCGAGCACGGCACCCGCCCGGTATCCACACTCAACGGGACCCTCGGCACGACCCGATGGATCGTGGCGCTGCTGGAGAACCACCAACAGCCCGACGGGTCGGTGCGCGTGCCAAAGTCGCTGCGGCCGTACCTCGATGGCCGCGACCTGCTCGAGCCGGTCGCGTGAGGTCGTCCGGGTGGAGGCCGAAGCTCGTCGCGCTCGACGTGGACGGGACTCTCCTCACGTACGCCGACTTCTACGCTCCGCCCCGCCGCATGGTGAGACGAGCCGTCCGCCGGGCGCGTGACGCCGGCGCCCACGTCGTCGTCGCGACCGGACGGTCCCTGCACTCGACCGTGCCTGTGATCGACCAACTCGGGCTCACCCACGGCTACGCCGTATGCTCGAACGGCGCGGTGGTGGCCGATGTCGAGACCCGGACGCCCGTGCACGTGATCACGTTCGACGCGAGCGACCCCGTGCAGTACTTCGCCGAAGAGATTCCCGATGCGGTGCTGGCGGTCGAGGAGCTCGGTGTCGGTTTCCGCGTGACCGGCGACTTCCCGGTGGGTGAACTGGACGGGCGGGTCACCGTCGTCACCCACGACGAACTGCTCGACGGCCCGGTGACGCGGTTGGTGGTGCGGTGGCCCGAGGGCGACCGTGAGCGCCTCCGACGGGTGGCGGCGGCGTCGGGCTTGCCCAGCGTCGACTACGCCATCGGCTTCACGGCCTGGCTCGACATCATGCCCCAGGGGGTCTCCAAGGCCCGTGGACTCGAGACGGTGTGTGCCGAGCTCGGCGTGGCCCGCGCGGACGTCTTAGCCGTCGGCGACGGGCACAACGACATGGAGATGCTCGCGTGGGCGGGCCACGGCGTCGCTATGGGCCAGGCGCCCTGGGACGTCCAGGAGGTCGCCGACGAGATCACCGGCAGTGTCGACGACGACGGGGTGGCTCACCTGCTCGACGACTACTTCGCCTGACGGTCCCCGGTGGCACTCCGGCTGATCGCAACCGATCTCGACGGGACGGTGCGGCGCGGGAGGTGGCGGGCGAGTTGGCTGAGCTCACCCACTCCAGCGGTTCCGGACTGCTGGAGATCTCCGCGGCGGCGTCACAAAGGCGGCGACGTTGGCCCGCATCGCCACGCGAAACCGAATTGACCCTGAGCAGGTAGTGGCGTTCGGGGACATGCCGAACGACCTGCCAATGCTGGCCTGGGCAGGCACGGGCTACGCGATGGCGAACGCGCATCCGGACGTGTTGGCTGCCACGGACCACGTCGCGCCCTCCAACGACGAGGACAGCGTGGCCCAGGTGGTCGAGCGCCTGCTGGCGGAGGACGGCGGCTAGAGGTACATCCCGCCGCCGGTCTGGCCCGGGGCGTCGTCACCGCGCGGCGGGCCGGGGACCACCTGGCCGGGAGCCTGCTGAATGCCGGGCGGCAGTGCCCTGCGCATCTGTTCGAGCTGGGCCCGGGCGGCCATCTGCTGAGCAAACAGCGTCGTCTGGATCCCGTGGAACAGCCCTTCCAGCCAGCCCACGAGCTGCGCCTGGGCGACGCGCAGTTCGCTGTCGGTCGGCACGGTGTCCTCGGTGAATGGCAGTGTGAGGCGCTCGAGCTCTTCGACGAGCTCGGGGGCGAGGCCGTCCTCGAGCTCGTCGATGGACGACCTGTGTATCTCTCGAAGACGTACGCGGCTGGCCTCGTCCAGCGGTGCCGCCTTCACCTCCTCGAGCAGCTGTTTGATCATGCTGCCGATCCGCATGACCTTGGCCGGCTGCTCGATCAGGTCGGTGATGGACCGGGAGTCGCGCTGCTCGGACTCGTCGGGCTGCGTCCCCTCGACGGCAATGCCACCGGGTCCGACCACGACCACGCGCGGGCTCTGCTCGGCCTCGCGGGTGCTGTCGTTGGGCTCGCTCATGCCTCCATCCTTACCCCATCGGCGTCCAGTCGGCATCGGCGGCCCGACCGTCCGCTCACCTGCCAAACCTGGTTGCCCGGGCCGACGCGGGCCGGGCACGCTTGCCGGTCGTGACCATCACCATCCCTGGCCTGCCCGCCGGCTAGACGGTCCGGCGGCCGACGATCGACGACGCCGAGCCCATCCTGGCGGTCGTGCACGCCGCCGAACGCGGCGCGCTGGGCCGAGACGACTCGACGCTCGCCGAGGTGCGCGAACTGCTGAGCCTCAAGCGCACGCCCCGGAGACCGACCACTGGCTGGTCGAGGGCGGCGGCGTGGCAATCGCATGGGGGATGGTGACTGACGACTACGGCGGTGAGCAGGTCGACCTCGACGTGTACGCGGACCCCGCCCATCCCGATACGGTCCGGGACGCCGTGCTCGATGTCCTGTTGAACCGCGTGCGTGAGCTCGCTCGCGAGCGGGAGATCGGTGAGGCGACGGTCGGCGCGGGGGTGATCGTCGGAGACGAGGCCTACGCGGCCGCGCTGCGAGGGCGGGGCTTCGTGGCTGAACGCAGGTTCAACCGCTTGCGGATCGAGTTGGACGGCGAATACCCGGTTCCCGCGGCGCCTGACGGTGTTGCGCTTGACGGCTTCGACCCCGAGTCGGACGGCGATTGGGCCGACTGGCACGCGATCCTGCTCGAGTCATTCTCCGAGCACTGGGGCTATGAACAGACGAGCCTCGCGGCATGGCGGGAGGCTCGCGACGCCGAGGAGGATCCGGAGTTCGCCCGGTGGCGGTTCGCCCTGGTGGACGGTGTGCGCGCCGGGATCTGCCAGGCGAGCGGGCGCTTCGCAAGCGAGGGTGGAGGCTGGATACGAAACCTGGG
>Ga0193739_1000458_pt1 | contig 11477 bp, 8 predicted proteins | sample L2a2metaG_FD_144926 | JGI IMG/M metagenome (GOLD analysis project Ga0193739, IMG submission 144926) | Soil microbial communities from a riparian zone of the East river system, Colorado, United States - L2a2 | ecosystem: Environmental > Terrestrial > Soil > Riparian zone | place: USA: East River...
GGATCTGATTGACCTCGGTCTGGCCCGTCTCCTGAATCTCTTCGCTCGAGATGACGTCCACCGGGACCGGCGTCTCGACGGCCGTGCGCGCCGTCCGGGACCCGATCACCGTGACCTCCGACAGGGCCAGGGCGCTCGGCGCCAGTCGGAAGTTGGCCGTCACGGCCTCGCCCGCCCCGACGGTGACCCGCTGCTCGGCCCCGGCGTAGCCGATGACGCGGGCGCGCAGCGTGTGGGTGCCCGCGGGGGCCGTCAGGCGGTACTCGCCGCGCGCGTTGGTGACCGCGGTCCGCGCCGTGCCGACGAGCACGACGCCGGCGTTCGCGAGCGGCGCGCCCCCCTCAGCCGTGACGGTACCGGTCACGGTTCCGGTCGGCTGCTGGGCGGCAAGGGGCGCCGACAAGGTTACCACAACAAGGCCGAGCACGAGCGTCGAGAATCGCACGGGAGCCTCCGGAAGTCGGTCCTTCGGTTATACGGCGGGGTCCGCGAGCCGTCAACGCCCCTCTATCTGCGGCCGCACGTGCTTCTCGTAGCAGTCGGGGCAGTAGCCGTGACTGAACTGCGCCTCGGATCGCTCCTCGACGTAGCGCTCAATCGACTCCCACTCCTCGGTGCCGCCGCGGATGCGCTTGCAATACGCGCAGATCGGCAGCAGGCCTTCGAGTTGCTGCACGTGATGGCGCAGGCCGAGCATCCGCTCGGCGCCCTTGAGTCGAGCGCGCAACTCCTCCATGTCCACCGGCTTCGTAATGAAGTCGTCTGCGCCGGCTTCCATGCCCTCGAGGTAGCGCTGCTTGCCGCCGGTCGCTGTCACCAGAATGAAGTAGGTATAGCGCGCGTCGGACCGGGCGCGGATGCGGCGGCACAGCTCCGGCCCGCTCACGTCGGGCATCTCCCAGTCGGAGATCACGATGGGGAAATGTCCCAGCTGGAGGTCGGCCCACGCTTCCGCCCCCTGCTCGGCAACCGTAACGTCGTACCCAAACCCCTTGAGCACGGCGCTGAGGGTCAGGCGCGCGACGGCATCGTCTTCGGCGATGAGGATGTTCATGAGCGAGTGCGCCCGGGAGGATTCGAACCTCCGACCAACAGCTTAGAAGGCTGCTGCTCTATCCACCTGAGCTACGGGCGCGAAGTCGGGGCGGCGGGATTCGAACCCGCGACCTCCTGGTCCCAAACCAGGCGCGCTACCGGACTGCGCCACACCCCGATAAGAACAGACGCCTAGGCGCCGAGATGCCTAGACGCCGAGGAGAAGCTAAAGACTTGTCGGGTTATGGCGCAACCGTGATGGATTGGGTCAGCGGGGTGTAGTTCGGGGCGGTGATGGTCACGGAGCCGGTCCCCGCAGCCTTGGCCTTCACGTAGAAGGTGGTTTGGGAGGAGTATGTCTGACCGGCCGGGATGGTGACCGTCGTAATCACCGCGCCGTCCTGGCGAAATTCGAGGTTGGAATTCGGCGCGAGCGTAAACACGACGGTATCCGCGGTGGTGCTCTGCGACCCGTTGGGAGCCAGGATGTAGATCCACTCCGGGAAACTGTCCCCGACGGCCACTAAGGACGGCCAATTCCCGAGGAAGATTCTCCCTGGTCCGACCGTGACGATCGACGTATCCGGCTGGAATCCCGCTGCGGTGACGATCACTGTGTCCACGCCACTCGCAATGCCGGTCCCCGAGAAGGCGCTAAAGTTCTCGCCCGCGCCTATCGCAAAAACCGTATCGGACAGTGAGAGCACCGCGGGATTGCGCTGCTGCATGTGCACGCTGACGGCACCCTGGTGGGGCCCATTCTCCACAACGTAGCTGGCATACTTCTGCCGGATGCCGAGCGAGATCGTCGAATCTATCGAGAGGTAGGGCGCGACGACGGCAATCGGAGAGGTCGTCCCCGGCGCGTATGCGTAGGCCACAGCACGCGGATCGATCGCGGTAATTGTCGTCGTTCCCGGCCCTTTGGCACGCAAACCTACGGTGGCCGACACCGCCGTTCCGGCACGGATTGTCAGGGTTGTCGTTGAGTCGGTGGACACAACACTGGTATCGCTGGCGGAAAGATTGAACGTCACATCTTCCGTCGGATAACCCAACGTAAATGTTGCGGAGTCCCACGCGGCGACCTGGACATATATCGACTCCCCAGGAAACGCCTGCCCGTTGAACGTACCGATCGTGACCTTGGGCCGGTCCACGACCACGACCAGGTGCCCATCCCGGTGTCGGATGGCGCTGGCAGTGAGCGTCGCAGTGTCGCGCACGTCGCCTCCGGCGATGTCTATCGGCGCCCCGGATCCGCCGAGCGGAATGGTCACGGAATCGGGTGTCAAGCGGGCGATCATGGTGTCGCTCATTGACAGACGGATAGAAAGCGGGGCTCCCACGACGAGCCGGTCCAGCACGACCTGGGGGTTCTGGTTCGGAGGATACACGCGCTGGCGCATTCCCACCCGCAGTGTGTCGCCGCTCACGTAATTCAGATAGTCGCTGAAGTATATGGGCGGATATACGACGTGAACGATCGCCGTCGAGTCCGGCAAGTAGAGCCCCGCGGAGTCACGGACGATCAGTCGAGCGGAGCCGGAGTCGGGAAACGTGAAGAAGAACTCGGCCCTGAAATTGTCCGCAAGAAGGTGCCGATAGATCGAGTCGGGATGCAGTACCGTCGTATCCGTGGACGCTATCTGTACGGTCACAGGGTCTGCGGCATACTGCAACGCGCCCGTCGAATCCCGCGTCAGAATGGCGAGCATTGCCGGGGCATCGTCGATGCGGGCGGCGGTCACAAGGTCCCCGGACAGGGCAAGCACCGGTCGCGTGACGGTAAACCCCATCGGTGATCCGGGCACATCGCAGAGATACGGCGTCAGGGTAACCGTTCCGTTTGTCCGACCCACAAGACGCAGTGGTCCGAACCCGGGCTGGCCCGCGATCACACTCGTATCGGAGGGCACGGCGAGAACCGTTGTATCGGAACTCACAATGGAAAACCGCGCGGGTGCGTCGCTGTACGCACCACCCAGGGAGCCGTGGCCCAACGCGAATTGTCCACGTCCCACGGTCGTCACCGCGCTCGCCACGCCAGTCGTTTGGAGTGTGACGGTCGGAGCGACGCTGATCGTCAGCGCGGCGCTCCGACTCACCGGGCCCGCCTGCACGACGATTGAGTCAAGACCTGGGGCGAGAGGGGTCATCAGCCCGGTCGAGTCGATGCGCGCAAGTGTCGTGTCGGTGGAGCGCCACGTCACGTGGGCATCTGCCACGGGGAAGTTAAGCGAGTCGGCCACAAAGACCGTCAGTCGGACGGGACACGCGCGGTATGCCCGCAGCTGCTGGGCGAGAACAATCGTCTTGGGCCGCTGGCGGACGACGATGCGGGCTGAGTCGCTGGCACCGCGGAGCTCGCGAACCCGCACGATCGTCGTTCCGTTGGCGAGGCGCGCCGTGGCCTGCGCGGTCCGGGAGGTTGGCGCCCCAGTCGAAAGGGACAGGAACGTCGTATCGCTCCGCTGCCAGGTGTATTCCCCACCGTCATACGCCTGGGCGCCGATATAGGGAGTAGCCGTCAACGTCCGCTGCTCGAAGAAGGAGCGCAACGTATCCAGTCGCGGCGTGAGAACGATCGAATCGATCTTGGCTTTCACCCGCACGCGCGCGGTATCGGCGCGCTCCTCGCTCGTCGCGACGACGCGTGCCTCGCCCGGCCAGAGGCCGCGCACCCTTCCGACGCCGCTGACGGTGACCAGGGTGCCGTCGAGCGTCGACCACGTGAAGACCTTGCCGCTCAGCTCGGTGCCGGCGGCATTGCGAGCGACCGCGGTGAGTTGCAACGAATCGCCGGTATCTATCGAACTCGTGTCTGGCGTTACGAGGACGACCGCGACAGCAGTCGGGTCGGGACCGGACGGCTCACCACAGGTCAGCGACACTGCTGCGGTGAGAACCACGACAAGTGCAGCTTGAACGGCAGCGCGGGGGAGCACGACGGTAATGTGAAGCCGCACCGCCGACTAGCAAGGCAATGCGCCCTAAAGGTCATAACCGAGAGACGCTAGGCCCGCCGCAGCAGCACTTCGATCAATGCCCGAAACGCCCGGCCGCGGTGCGACACCCGGTGCTTGGCCGCCGGCGGCGCCTCCCCGAACGTCATCTGCAGCTCGGGGGAATAGAACAGCGGATCGTATCCGAAGCCGCCCTGCCCGCGCGGCTCGGTCAGGATGATCCCCTCACAGGTCGCCTCGACGATCTCCGGCACGCCGCTCGGCGCGGCCAGGAACGCGACCACGCAACGATAGCGGGCGACGCGTTGCTCCTCGGGAACGCCGGCCAGCTTCTCGAGCAGGAGCGCGTTGTTCGCGGCGTCCGTTCCCGCCCCCCCCCCCGCGGCGCCCGCCCAGCGGGCCGATCGCGCACCAGGTGCGCCGCCCAGGGCGTCGACCTCGATCCCGGAGTCGTCGGCCACGGTGGGGAGGCCGCCGCGCGTCGCGAAGTAGCGTGCCTTGGCTACGGCGTTCTCGACGTAGCCGGGGCTCCCCTCCAGGTCCGCCTCCTCGGGGAGCCGCGCGAGGAACCGATCGGCGGGAAAGGCGAGCTCGAAGGGGAGGCCGGCGAAGAGGTCGCGGATCTCGCGCGCCTTGCCGGGGCTGCGCGTCGCGACGAGGAGCTTCACGCGCGCAGCTTCCGCACCAGGTCCGTGGTCGACTTCCCCGCCACGAGCGGCACCCGCACGACGCGCCCACCCCACCCCTCGACTTCCGCGGCCCCGACGATCGCCTCGGGCGCGTAGTCGGCGCCCTTCACGAGGACGTCGGGACGCAGGCGCTCGATGAGCGCGAGCGGCGTGTCTTCGTCGAAGAGGACGACGCAATCGACGGCGGCGAGCGCCGCGAGCACGCGCGCCCGTTCTCCCTCGGCGATGAGCGGCCGGTCGGCCCCTTTACCGAGCCGCCGCACCGAGGCATCGGTGTTGACGCCCACCACGAGCGCATCGCCCGCGGCGCGTGCCGCCTCGAGCAGCGCGACGTGTCCGGCGTGCAAGAGATCGAAGACGCCGTTCGTGAACGCGACACGCCGCTGCGCCCGGCGCCAGGCGGTTGCGGCGTCAGGCGTGCGGATCTTCGTGGCCGTGTTCAGAGTCGCTCTGAGGCTCGGGGAGAGAAGGTGAACGTGTGCGTGAACAGCGGCAGGCGCACCGTTTCGCTGTACCGCGTCTCGATCGAGATTTCTCGCGGCGAAGCGGTCCGGCGCACGACGACGAGGGCTCCCGCCGAATCGGGCAGTCCGATCTCCTGCACAGCGGCCTGAATGCGGCGGCGGATCGTGCCGTCGTCGAGCGCAGCGGCGATCCGACACTGCGACTGCATCTCGTCGAGCAGACGGTAGTACCGGAAGAACACCTCGCCAATGTTGACGCCGTAGTACAACACGGCCACGAAAACCAGCAGCGAGATGAGACATCCGGTCGAGCTGGCGCCGCGCCTCACCACTGGGACTGCGCTCCATCCACGATGTCGTTGACGAGCTTCTCGAGGGCGAGCTTGCGGCCCCGCGCCTCCTGTCCCGGCTCGTATTCGCCTTCGACGGCGAGCCCCTGCCGCTTCCAGATCGTCGTGCCCTCGCGTTGATTCACGATTTCCACGTCCACCATCAACTGCACCTTGCGGCGCGTGACGGTCACCTGGCCCTGCCCCTGCTGAAAGGCGGCCGGCATGTCGGGATCGTAGCGAACGACGCGTCCCCGGATCACGGCGTCGGCGGTGGCTTCCCCCGCCAGTCGCAGGCCGAGGCGTCCTTCGATGGCCTCGCGCACGGCATCGTTGACCTCCTGCGTCAGCGCCGGCTCGGGCGTGTCGTTCTCGAACGGCACGATCGCGACGGTCTTGACGTCGGGCAACCCGCCGCCGGCGAAGCCGTACAAGCACCCCGCCAGCCAGAAGGCCGCCGCGCTAGCGGCGGCTGCGCCACAACGCCGGCGGAAAGACCGCCGCCGTATCAATTCCCACAACCGTGAGCGCAAACCGTGCCGAGGCCTCCGGGAAATCGATGCGCGCGCCGACTGGGCGCGCCTGGGGATCGAGTCGTGTGCGGCTCCGTGCCACCACCGCTCCATCGCGTCGCCACTCGGCTTCGAGGATTCGCTCGGGGCCGACGGTCGCGACGTAGTCCAGGGTATCGCCCTGCGCGACGAAGCGCCAAATGACGCGCGGCGGATCCGTGACACCGAAGACCGCCGCGCCGTCGCCGGGCGGGCGCACCGTGCCGAGCGACGCCCACAGCATCGGAATCGCCGGAACGAGCGACCGGAAATTCGCGGCGGGATCGGCCCACGCCACCGTATCGCCGATCACGACCGCCGCGCCGCTCCCCAAACCGAACGGACCCGCGTAGTCGAACCGCAGCGAGTCGGGTGGCGCGATCCGCGCGGTTCCCCGCCCCGCATACTTGACCCGCCCGTCCTCGTAGCGCCAGCGAAACCGGATCACGATCCTTCGCGCCGGGATCGTGGTGCGCGTCCATGCGAGAGCGCTGTCCAAGTCCATCGGCGCGAGCGCCGCCGGCACCAGGGGTGCGGGCGGGCCCGGACAAGCCGCAAGCAGGGTACACGCGCCAATGTAGGAAAGGGCGCGGAGCGGGTCAAGCGAAAAGCGTTGCCGCCTCAGTAGTTGAACCCGAAAAAGAAGTCCACGAACTTGGTGCCGCGGCTGCTCTGGGGCAGGCCGTAGAACCCCGGGTCGCCCGAGTGGAAACGGTAGCCGAGGTCGAGGCGTAACACGAGCGGGGGGCCGATCGGCATCCGCAGCCCGAGCCCGCTCGCGCCGAGCACGCCGCGTCTGGTCGAGGCTTCGGTCCAGGCGCGCCCATAGTCGACGAACAGCGCACCCTGAACGCCCGGGAACCGCGCCGCCCCGAACGGGAATCCGATCGTGAGGAACTCGGTAATCGGGAACCGCAGCTCCGCGTTGAAGAGCCAGGCCCGCGTGCCGGCCACGTAGCCGTAACGCGGGTAGCCCCGCAATCCCCACGAGCCGCCGATGTTGACGCGTCGTGGCCGTTCGCCCCCCGAGGCGTAGCCCTGGAGCCGGAGCGCGAGCGCGCTGCGCAGCGACATACGGAGATAGCTGCGGACGTCTGCCGAAAGCAGCCAGGAATCGAAGCGTCCATGGCTCAGGTCGTTCACCAGACCGGCGGTGAAATTGTAGCGCGCCCCATCGATCGGTCCGGTCTCGAGCCACAACGTGTTGTCCTTCACGTAGCTCAGGTAGTTGGACGCGAGCCAAGCGACGCGGCGCAGCTCGTCAACGCCCTCGGTCAGCAGATCGAAGCGGTCGGAGCGCTCGATCCGATACTCCGCCACAAGGCGTCGGAAGCGAGTGAACGGATAGCGCACCTGGGCGAGCAGACCGTACGAAGTCTCCTCGAACAGCGAGCTGAAATCGCCCTCGTAGAACAACCCGCGCTGACGGAACGCGCCGACGCCCCAATTGACGCGGCGCGCCTGGTTCAGGTAGAAGACCGTCCCGTTGACGTTGTCCACGAGGTTGCCGAGTCCCGTCCCCTGAAACGACGACAGCGCGACGAACAACACGTGGTCGGAGAGCAGATCGCTGAAGAGGAACACCGCCCCCTGCGCCGCTCCGAGCCCGGGCGCCACGACGGCGTCACCGGCCGCGAAGTCGAGCGTGAACTCTTTCTCGTAGGGCGCCGCGTCGGCGCGGGCGTACTGCGGATGGGTGAGCTCGCCCCACGTCCATTCGGCCGCCGGCAGGTCGCCCGCGAGCGCGAACGTCCCCGCCGCGGAGGTGTCGGCCAGCGGATCGCCGTAGTAGATGTTGAAGCTCAGGTCGGCGAAGCCGCCGAACAGCAGACCACCCCGCGTGCCGGTGTCCCGCGCCGGCACCCATTGCGGGTCGAAGGCGCCGTTCAACGTGCGCGTCTCGCGGCGCCCGGCGCCGGTCGAATCGACGGAGTAGATCTGGAAGGTGCCGTCCCGATCGCTCGCGAAGTAGATCCGGTCGGGCGACCAGCGCGGCCCTTCGTCGCGCCACGCCCCATACGTCAGATAGCGGACGGCGCCTGTCGCCAGGTCGAGCGCGAACAGATTGCGCGCGCCGCTGGGTCCGAAGGGTGTACGATCCGAAGAGAAGACGACGGTACGACCATCGGGGCTGACGGTCGGGTCCACGTCTTCGTAGCGGTCCGAGGTCAGCCGCTCGAGCCGGCCCTTGCCATCGGTGAGCCAGAGCCGGTAGAGGTCGGAGTAGCCCGAGACCGAGAGGCCGCTGAACACGACGCTCTGTCCGTCGGGCGCCCACGCCGGGGAAAGGATCGACACAAGCTCCGCGAACTGATAGCGCCCCACGACCTCCTGCCGCACCAGGCTCCACAAGAACAACGCGTCGCGCTCGGCGTACTTGCTGCTGAACGCGACGATGCCCTGGGCGTTGACGTCCAGCCGCGACTCGAAGAAGTGAAAGGACTCGAACTGCTCGGTGCGCTCCCCCTTCACCACTGCGCGCTTCCGGCCTCCCTCGAAGTCCTGCGCGTAAATCGTGGTGTAGCCGTTGGACGGAGAAAAGAAGAGGTAGGAGGGCGCGGTGTCGCCCGGCAGGCGATACGCCGCGGGCTTGATCGCCAGCTCCGTCAGCCGCCGCGACGTGATCGCGAGCGGCTGTTGCACGGCGACCGCCGGGAAGTACCGTTGCCGCATCCAGTACTGCCACTCGTCGGAGAGTTGGTCCACCGTCCGACCGTACACCCCCATCATCACTTCATCGAAGGAGGCGTACTTCCAGAGATCCCCGTACACCTGCAGGATGCGCCACTCGCCGTAGCGCTCGGCCAGGTAGCGGTGGAGCGTCCCTCCGACCGGGTAGACGAGTCCGCCGTAGGCGTACGTAAGATCACGCAGCGCCGGGAGCTGGCCCGACACCGTCATGTCGCGCAACACCATCTCGTCGCGGGAGTCCTCGCCGCCCGAGAAGTACTCCGCCAGCCCCTCGGTCCACCACAGCGGCACTCCCGCCTGGCGCAGGCGCGGATAGCGATTGAACACCTCGGCGGCGAGGCTCAGCTGGAAGACGTGCACCAGCTCATGGCGCAGGGTGTGGCGGAACTCGCTGTAGCTCCCGCGGAACGGCATCGCGACGCGGCGCTTTAGGAACTCCGTGACCCCCAGCAACCCTTCGGGAGGAATGAAGGGGAGGATGTTCGTCTGCTCGAAGTCCGAGTGGGAGGCATAGACAATTAACGGAATACGTCGAGTAACTGCGTGGTTAAACCGACGTTCCAGTGAATCGTAACTCGCTTCCGCGTACGCGAGTGCGACGCGGCCAAGCTCCTCTTCTTCGGGATAGTAGTAGAGGTCCACGTGCTCGCCGCGCAGCACGCGCCAGTCGAAACGACGGTACTGAATCTTGTTCTGGCCGAAGTAGCCGAACTGGGCAGTGAGAGGAGAGGCGAGAGTGACTACCAACACGATGACACAGGCCAAGGCCTGTGCCCAATGTGGCACTGCCGTTAACGGCAGCGCCTTCCCGGGCCCACGCTTCAGCGTGGGAACACTCACCGGTGGATGCTCCTGATGCGATCTCCCATTGCAATCGCATCCAGCACCGCGCCCCCCGCGACGACGCGCCCGAAGACCGGGTAGATGCCGTCCAGGTGCGGCTGCGGCGAGTGTGTGATGAAATACTGGCTGCCGCCCGTGTCCGGCCCCGACAGTGCCATCCCCACCGTGCCCACCTCGTAGCGCGTCGGATTGACCTCGTCACGCAGCACGAACCCCGGCCCACCCCACCCGTCCCCACGCGGATCGCCGTCCTGCACCACGAAATTGGGGACCACGCGGTGCCAGCGGCTGCCGTCGAAATAGCGGCGCTCCACGAGGCCGAGGAACGCCGCCACGGTGAGTGGCGCTTCGGCGGACAGCAGCTCGATCTCGAGGGTGCCGCGGTCGGTCTCGAGCGTGACCCGCGGATTGGGCTGGCCCGTGAGCGCCGGGGCGAGCCAGCGGCGCGCCACATCGCGGTAGTCGGCCGCGGTGCGCCCCGTGACGATCGGGAGGGCCGGTCCCCATGTCTCGCGCGCGTCGGGGAGGGTGTCGGCGGCGAGCCGGCGGACGAGGTAGTCGTCGGGCCGGGGAACGACGCCGACGAACCGCGTCGCGACGCGTAGCCGGCCGGTGGGGCTCGCGTTCGCGATCGCCCCCAGCGCACCCAGCGCGGACAGACGCGCGTCGTTGAAGGGATCGTTCTCTGCCCGCCGGAACGCCTGGACCAAGAGATCCACGTCCTCCACGTCAGGGCGGCGGCCCAGCAGCTCGGCGGCGACGCTCCGAACGGCGGGATCCGCGTGCGCGATGAGCGTGCGGGCGCGCACGACGAGTGCGGTGTCGGTCGCGGGGACGATGCGTTGCAGCGTCTGGAGCGCCTGCGCGACGACTCTCCCGTCGGCATCCGCGAGCTGGCCCTCGAGCCGCGCCCGGGCGCCCGCGGCGCCGAACGCCTCCGCGGCCACGCTGCGCCAGCGCCAGTCGGCGTCGTCTGCGACCTGCGCCGCGGCCAGCGTGCCGGCGGCGGTGTCGGCTTGGGCCAGCGCGATGATCGCCTGACGCCGCAGCGCGAAGACGCTACTCGTGAGCCGAGCTCGCAGCGCCTGCAGCGCCGCGGCGCCACGCAACACACCCAAGGTGGTCTCGGCCTGCACCGCGACCCCGATGTGTTGATCCGCCACCAGCGGAGCTACGGCGGCGGCGAGGGCCGAATCACGGAACGAGCCGACGGCGCGGAGAGCGTTGATGCGCACCTGGGCGTTCGGGTCCTCGAGCAGCGGCCGCAAGCGGTCCACCGCGCCGCGCGGATCGATGCGCGCGCTGTCGAGCAGCGCCTTGGTGACGCCGCGCGCGGCGACGGCGCGAATCATCGGCTCGCGGTCGGCCAGTGCGGCCACGAGCCGCGCGGCGCCGCGGTGCGCGCGCAAGCGGGCGAGCGAATAGAGGGCGCGCCAGCGGGTGCCGATGTCGGGGTCGTCGGCGTAGGCGACCAGATCGCTCACGGGCGCGCGAGAACCGAGACGCCACGCCTCGAGCAGCGCCGCCGCGACGACCGGCGGGGTCGGCGCGCCGGGCGAGCCGGTCGCGATGATCTCGATGAGCGCGCGCGCCCCTTCGTCTCCCCCGATCTTGGCGATCGCTGTGACGGCTTCCACCTCGGGAGAGCCCTGGTCCGCCACGGGGGCTGCCCGCACCAGCTGCAGCAGCACCGGCAGCGAACGCGCGTCTTTCAGGAGGCCCAACGCGAACGCCGCCGCGGCCTGCACGGGCGGGCTCGTGTCGTTGAGCGCGGGGAGAAGCAGATCGAGGGCCGCGGGATCGCCGATGCGGCCCGCCGCGAGCGCCGCTTGGCGTCGCACCGCGGGGTTCGGGTTGCCGAGGGCGTCACGGATCGCCGCGGCATCGAGTCGGCGGGCGTCCGCCGCCG
>Ga0193739_1000459_pt1 | contig 11470 bp, 8 predicted proteins | sample L2a2metaG_FD_144926 | JGI IMG/M metagenome (GOLD analysis project Ga0193739, IMG submission 144926) | Soil microbial communities from a riparian zone of the East river system, Colorado, United States - L2a2 | ecosystem: Environmental > Terrestrial > Soil > Riparian zone | place: USA: East River...
GCGCGCTCGTGCCGGGCCCGAGGGCACCCGTCGTCGTCGGCGCGGTCCTCCAGCGGATCGCGCTGATCGGCGCCTGCCGGTCCGAGGGGCGCTGTCCGGCGGAGAATGCCGGCGTGTGGCCCAGCTATCGCACCCTCCTCGGCGTCGTGGAGCCCCGATCGCAGGACAACGAGGACACGGTCAAGGCCCTCCGGCGGACTCACGCGGCGTACCTGGAATTGCAGCCCGGCGCGGCGGCCCTCGACGAGATGCGCGGGCGCGACGTGGCTCGGGTCAGTCGGTGGCTGAGCGCGGGCGGCCTGCGGACCGAGTGGATCCTGGCCTCCGCCAGCAGCCAGTTCGCGCCGGTGCGATCCCGGGACTTCTGGGGATGGGACGGTCCGCTCCAGATCGACGCGCCCTTTACCGGGCGGGCCTGGAATGAAGCCATCCAGCCGCTGACTCAGGGCCTTCGCGCCCTCGCGCCGAATGCGGGTGAGGTGCGCGACGCGGTGGCGCGATTCGAGAGCGACTATCGAGCCGAGGCCCTGCGTCAGTGGGGGCAGTTCCTGACGAGCTTCCCGCAGGAGGAACGGGTGCTCGGAGGCCGACGAGGCTCGCGGGACCTCGCGGTGCGAACGCTGGAGGCCGATTCGCCGTATCGCCGTGTCCTCGACCAGGCCGCCGCCGACGTCGGCGCGATCGCCGGCCCGGTCCGGGGGGACACCGACCTGCCGGCGTGGGCCGGCACGCTGCTTCGCTACGCCGCGCTACGCAAGATGGTCTCGAGCGCTCCGGCCGCCGCCGGCCAGAAGCCGGGCGAGACGAAGGTGCAGTACACGGACGCGGAGCGCCAGGCGATGGGGTACGTGAAGGCCTACGCGGAGGCGGTGGATCAGCTCAAGGGAGAGCTCGGGGGCTCCGAGAAGTCCTATGCGTCCGTCCAGAAGGTGTTCGAGGAGGGAGAATCCAGCGAGCGCAGCGTTCACCCGGTCCATCGGGCACTCTGGAATCTCAAGGCGCTTCGCAATATGATCGGCGCGCGCCAGGGGGACGACCGGATCGTGTGGGACATGCTGTCACGACCGGTCGGGCTGGTGTGGCGGACGATGCTCGCCGAGGCCTCCCAGCAGGTCCAGGGATTGTGGGAGGCCATGATCCCGGGCCTCACGGGCCTGACGCCGGGCCTCCAGGCGGCCAAGATTATCGAGTTCGCCAACGGACCCGCCGGGCCCCTGCTCGAGCGGTCGAGAGATCGGTACGTGGTGCGCCGCTTCCTCGGAGAGGCGGCCCCCCTGTCGCCGGGGTTCGTCGATTTCATCTCGCGCATTCGCTGGATGCCGGCGGAGCGACTGGACAAGATCGAGCCGCCTCGAATCATCGTCACGTCTTCATGACATGAAAGGCTTCGAGCGAACGAGATCATGACGCCATTGGGCAAGGTCGTATGGGGTGAGGGCATGTTCCTCACTCCCCATCTCTTCCAGCAGGCCGATCGGTATCACGAGCACGTCCTCGATTTTCGCGTGCGGGCCGTCGTTCCGTTCGGCTGGGGCTTCGTCGAGCTGGAGCTCGACGACGAGGCGGTGACCAACGGCGACATCGGCATCCGGCGCTGCGCGGGCGTGCTGCCGGACGGCCTCGTCTTCCAGGTGCCGCAACCCGACCGCGGCCCGAGCACCCGCTCGATCAAGTCGCACTTCTCGGGCTCGACCGACCGCGTGTCCGTGTACCTGGCGGTTCCCGTGGTCCGCGAAGGGACGAACGTCCGGCTCGACGGGACGGGAGGAGGACCACCGACGCGATACGAGACCGAGATGCTCCGGGTCTCGGACGAGACGGCGGACGACAACGAAGGCGAGATCCCCTTCGCTCGGAAGAACTTCAGGCTGCTGTTCTCCGGCGAGGCCCTCGACGATACCGTTTCCATGAAGCTCGCGGAGGTGACCCGGACCGAGTCCGGCGCGTTCCGGCTGTCCGAGACGTTCGTGCCGGCGTCGCTGACGGTCCGGTCCTCGCCCCGGCTCCTCTCGATGTTGCGCGAGGTGCTGGACCTGCTCACCGCGCGGAGCACCTCGCTCGCCTCCCAGAGACGTCATCTCGCCGACTTCGCGCAGTCCGACATGGCCACGTTCTGGCTCCTGCACACCGTCAACTCCAGCATCCCCCTCCTCGCGCATCTCGCCTCGGCCCCCGAGCATCATCCGGAGCAGGTGTACCTGGTGTTCGCTCAGATCGTGGGCCAGCTCTCGAGCTTCGCGCTGGACAGCGATCCTCGGGACGTGCCGGTCTACGACCACGATCGTCTCGGAGACGTGTTCAGCGAGCTGGTCCGGCGGATCCGGACCCTCCTCGATACGGTCATCCCGATCCGATACGTGGTCATCCCGCTGGTCCGGACCCGTGACCTCCTGCACGTGGGCCGGGTCGAGGACGAGCGGCTGCTCCAGACCGCCCAGTTCTACCTGGGGGCGGACGCCAAGATGCCGGCCGGCCGTCTCGTGGAAGAGCTGCCCGCCAAGTCCAAGATCAGCTCCCCGGACCATGTCGGCGACCTGATCGGGCGCGCGGTGCCGGGGGTGGAGCTGCTGCACGAGCCGGTGCCGCCGGCGGCCATTCCGGCGCGGGCCGGCTTCAAGTACTTCCAGCTGAGCCGGCACGGCCGGGCCTGGGAAGCCATCAACCGGGCGAAGGCCCTGGCGCTCTATCTGCCCGATGACTTCCCGGAATTGAAGCTTGAACTGATCGCGGTAAAGTCGTAGGTTAGGCTACCTTGAATCTGGTGTCAGGCGACTTGCCATAGGTGGACAGGGAAGCCGATGCCCTCACCGGAAACTATCGATTTCGAATCCCTGCTCGCCCCGATTCCCGGGGACAAGCCGGGGGGTGAGTCCATCCGCTATGCCGGCCCCTACGACCTGATCGAGGAAGCGCGGCGGGCCGACGACGAGCTGACCCAGGGGGACTGGCAGCGCGACACGAAGGTCTCGGACTGGCGCCGGGTCGTCGAGCTCGCGAGTGATGCGCTCTGCAAGCGCAGCAAGGACGTCCAGGTCGCGGCGTGGATGACGGAGGCGCTCATCCGCCTGCACGGCTTCGTCGGGCTGCGCGACGGCTGCCGTCTCCTCCGGGAGCTGAGCGAGCGGTTCTGGGACCATCTCCATCCCGAGGCGGAAGGCGACGATCTCGAGAGCCGGGCCGGCCCGATCGAATGGATGAACCAGCGCCTGCCCGAGGCGGTGCGGTTCGTGACGATCGCCCAGTCGGGCCGGGGCGACAAGTACGGCTGGTGGCACTGGCAGGAGTCCCGCACCGTCGACAACCTCGGCCGCACCAACCCGGAGGCGAAGAGCACCGCGGTGGCCGAGGGCAAGATCTCGGGCGAGGACTTCGACAAGGCGGTGGCGACGCTCCGGCGTGCCCACTACGAACAGCTCTTCTCGGACGTCGCTCAGGGCAGCGAGGAGCTGCAGGCCCTGATCACGGAGGTCGACACCCGCTTCGGGCGGAACGCGCCGGGTCTTGTCGCGCTGAAGCAGGCCGCCCTAGACTGCCGCGGGCTCGTCGAGACGATCGTCAAGCGGAAGCGCGAGCTGGAGCCCGACGCGGTGGTGAGCGCGACGGCGCCGGGCGAGGACGCGCCGAATGCGCCGGGCCGCCGGGGCGCCGCGCTGGGCGATCGGGCGGCCGCGCTAGAACAGCTGGCCGAGGTCGCGGCGTTCTTTCGCCGCACCGAGCCTCACAGTCCCGTATCGTATCTGGTTCAACGGGCCGTGCACTGGGGTCACATGCCGCTGGAGAACTGGCTGCGTGACGTGATCAAGGACGAGGCCGTCCTGGCCAATCTCCGCGACACGCTCGGTTTGAAGGAAGATGGCCCGGGCGGCACGCCGGGAGCGGACGTCGCTGCCCCCTAGGGCCTGAGCTCACCAAGGAGGAGTTGCCATGGCGCGAGAGAGTACGCAGCACAAGCTGGACCGTGTAAGGCCGCCGCGGGTGCAGATCACCTACGACGTCGAGACGGGCGACGCGATCGAGATGAAGGAGCTGCCCTTCGTCCTCGGCGTGCTCTCGGACCTGTCCGGCAAGCCCGAAGAGGCGCTGCCTCGTCTGCGGGACCGCAAGTTCGTGGAGATCGACCGCGACAACTTCGACGCGGTGCTGCGGGGCATGAAGCCTCGGCTGGCGTACCGGGTCGACAACAAGCTCAGCGACGACAACACCCAGATGGCCGTCGAGCTGAAGTTCAACTCGCTCGACGACTTCGAGCCGGAGCAGGTCGTCCGGCAGGTCGAGCCCCTCCGCAAGCTGCTGGAGACGCGCCTGCAGCTCCAGGCGCTGCTCGCCAAGATGGACGGCAATGACAAGCTGACCGACAAGCTGCAGGAGATCATCGGCAATACCGACATGCTGAAGAAGATCGGCAGCGAGGTCGGGGCGGGTGAGGGCGGGAAGGAGGGCCGGGGCAATGGCTAACGAAGCGAAGGGCGCCAAGTCCCAGTCGGCCGAAGCGGCCAGCCAGGAAGTGAGCCTGCTGGACCAGGTCATCGGCCAGACCCGGTCGCGCAACGACGAGCAGCGCGAGGAGTCCCGGCGGCAGATCTCGACCCTGGTCGAGGAGGTGATGCAGGGGCTGAAGATCTCCAAGGATCTCGAGACCACGATCAACGCCCGCATCGCGGACATCGACCAGCTCCTGACCAAGCAGCTCAACGAGATCATGCACCAGCCGGAGTTCCAGAAGCTGGAGGCCTCGTGGCGCGGGCTGCACTACGTGGTGCACGAGAGCGAGACGAGCCCGATGCTGAAGATCCGCGTGCTCAACGCCTCGAAGGAAGACCTGCGCCGCGATCTCGAGCGCTCGGTCGAGTTCGACCAGAGCGCGCTGTTCAAGAAGGTCTACGAGGAGGAGTACGGCACCTTCGGCGGCGCCCCCTACGCGGCCCTGATCGGGGACTACGAGTTCTCGCGGACGAGCCCGGACATCGGGCTGCTGGAAAAGATCTCCAACGTGGCCGCGGGCGCCCACGCGCCGTTCATGGCGGCGGCCGCGCCCGATCTCCTGAACCTGGAGTCCTTCACCGATCTCACCGCGCCTCGCGACCTGTCCAAGATCTTCGAGAGCGTGGACTACGCCAAGTGGCGGTCGTTCCGGGAATCGGAGGACTCCCGCTACGTGGGGCTGTGCCTGCCTCACATCCTGATGCGCCTGCCCTACGGGCCCGACACGAACCCGGTCGAGGCGTTTCGCTTCAAGGAGGACGTCGACGGCCGCGATCACAGCAAGTACCTGTGGTCCAACGCGGCCTACGCGATGGCCACCCGGCTCACCAGCTCCTTCGCCCGGCATGGCTGGTGCGCGGCCATCCGCGGGGTGGAGGGCGGTGGCCTGGTCGAGAGCCTGCCCACCCACACCTTCAAGACGGACGAAGGTGAGCTCGCGCTGAAGTGCCCAACCGAGATCGCGATCACCGACCGGCGGGAGAAGGAGCTGTCCGACCTCGGGTTCATCCCCCTCGTGCATTGCAAGGGTACCGACTACGCGGCCTTCTTCGGCGCCCAGTCGGCCCAGAAGTCGAAGAAGTACGACACCGACGCGGCCAATGCCAACGCGCGCCTCTCCACTCAGCTGCCGTACATGCTGGCGATGTCGCGATTCGCCCACTACCTCAAGGCCATGATGCGGGACAAGATCGGCAGCTTCATGTCCCGCTCGGAGTGCGAATACTTCCTGAATCGCTGGATCACGAACTACGTGACCCTCGACGACAATGCCTCCCCGGCCTTCAAGGCCCAGAAGCCCCTGCGGGAGGCCCGGATCGAGGTGTCAGAGGTGGCGGGCAAGCCGGGAGTCTACCGGGCGGTCGCATTCCTGAGGCCGCATTTCCAGCTCGACGAGCTGTCGGTGTCCTTGCGGCTGGTGGCCGAGCTGCCCCAGTCGACGCGCAAGTAGTGTTCACAACTCACGCATAGGAGGCGGAGGGGATAATGGCCGCAGTAGATTACTTTCTCAAGCTCAAGGGAATCGATGGTGAGTCGCAGGACTCGAAGCACAAGAACGAGATCGATCTCGAGTCCTGGTCGTGGGGGGCGACTAACTCGGGCACCTTCGCCGCCGGCGGCGGGGGCGGCGCCGGCAAGGTGTCGATGCAGGATTTTCATTTCGTGATGAAGGTCAACAAGGCATCACCGAAGCTCATGGAGTACTGCGCCAGCGGCCAGCATATTCCGGACGCGATCCTGACCTGCCGGAAGGCCGGAAAGGAGCAGCAGGAGTTCCTCCAGTTCAAGTTCAGCGACCTACTGATCGCGTCGTACCAGACCGGGGGATCGGGGCACGGTGACGTGGTGCCGACGGATCAGATCTCCTTCAATTTCTCGAAGATCGAGTTGAGCTACAAGCCGCAGAAGGCCGACGGTTCGCTGGACGGCGCGATTGCCGCCGGCTGGAACCTGAAGCAGAACGTCAAGGTCTAGTCTCCGGAAGAGGATCGGGACCGGCGCGTCTCCGGGCTCGCCGGTCCCGGCCATTCAGAGCCGAATGTCGCCGCGACGTCAGGACGAACCGAACATCGTGCCGTCCGTATTGGATCGACTGCTGGGCGACGACCGGCGACCGGCCCCTGCGCAACTGTCGGCCGACTCGGAGCTGGACGCGGTGTGGGTCCGCCTGCTCGACGCGGTGGCCGTACGGCTCCGGCCGGAAGTCGTCGACGCGTGGGTGCGGCCCTGTCGCCTCCTCGCGGTCGAGGCCAATCAGTGGCGCGTCGCGGTTCCCGACCGCTTGCTCCGCGACCGTCTCGTGCAGCACTATCTCGACGCGCTCCAGGACTCCGCCGCCGAGGTCGCGGGAGGCAAGCCGCGCCTCGTCTTCATCGTGGACAACGCGCTCGGCAGCTACGGGATCCGGGAGCTCAAGCGAGCGGTGGCTCGGGACCTGGAGGCCCTGCTGAACACGCGGCGGGAGGCGCTCGAGGAGCTGCCGGAGTCGCTCGAGGAGGTCCGGCGCTCGCTCGTCACCTACGGTCTTCCCGACTTCACCGCGGCGAGCCTGCAGAGCCCCCGCGACCGGACGCGCATTCGCCGGGCGCTCGAGGACACCATCGCCGCCTTCGAGCCCCGCCTGGACCGGGTCCGCATCGAGCTGGAGGAGTCGGAGAGCAGCGAGCGCGCCATGCGTTTCCGCGTGGAAGGCTGGCTGCGCCTCGAGCCCACGCCGGAGCCGGTCGCCTTCGACACGGTGCTGCAGCTCACCACCCGTGAGTACACCGTGCAAGGCCGGGACTGATGGCCGACGAGCTCCTCACGTACTACGAGCGGGAGCTGTCCTTCCTTCGCCAGACCGGCGCCGAGTTCGCGGCCAGCTATCCGAAGATCGCGAGCCGCCTGCTGCTGGAGGCGGACAAGTGCGAGGACCCCCACGTCGAGCGGCTGATCCAGGCGTTCGCCTTCCTGGCCGCGCGCATCCGTCACAAGCTCGACGATGATTTCCCCGAGATCACCGACTCGCTCCTCAGCGTGCTGTATCCGCACTACCTGGCCCCGGTCCCCTCCATGGCCATCGTGCAGTTCGTGCTTGATGCCGAGCGCGGGAAGCTCACCGAGCCCTTTCGCATTCCCCGGGCCGCGAAGCTGTTCTCCCCGCCGGTGAGTGGAGCGCCGTGTCGGTTCCGCACCGCGTATCCGGTGGTCCTGTGGCCTCTGACCGTCACCTCGGCCCGCCTGGCCTCGGCGGACGGCCTCGGGGCCTCCAAGCGGGCGGTCTCGATGATCCGGCTCGGCCTGCGCGCCCAGGGAGGGACCTCCATCGCCGGGCTGCGTCCCGACGTGCTGCGCTTCTTCCTGCACGGTGAGGGGCACCAGACCTGGCCGCTATACGAGCTGCTCTGCAACAACGTTCGCGAAGTGCAGCTCCGTCCGGGAGCCGGGCGGCCCGGCCCGCCGATCCGACTGGGTCCCGACTGCATCCGGCCGGTGGGATTCGCCCCCGACGAGGGGCTGCTGCCGTACGGCCCCCGGTCCTTCCTCGGGTACCGGCTCCTCCACGAGTATTTCGCGTTTCCCGAGAAGTTCCTCTTCGTCGACGTGGGCGGGCTGGACGCCGCCGCGAAGGCGGGCTTCGCCGAGGAGCTCGAGATCTTGATCTTTCTCGATCACATGCCGCAGCTGGGCGACGTCGTCGCCCCCGGCACGTTCCGCCTCGGCTGCGTGCCGGTGGTCAACACCTTCGAGCAGATCGCCGAGCCCATCCGGGTGAGCCAGACCGAATCGGAGTACCGGGTGGTGATCGACGGGCGACGGCAGGAGGCCACCGAGGTGTACTCGGTGGATTCGGTGGTGAGCGTCTCCCCCGACGATCCGGAGCCGCTCGTGTACCGCCCCTTCTATTCCTTCAAGCACGAGATCGATCAGGACCAGCAGCGCACCTTCTGGTACGCCACGCGCCGCCCGTCCGACCGCAAGGGAGACGCGGGCACCGAGGTGTACCTGTCGCTCGTGGACCTGGACTTCAAGCCCTCGAGGCCGGCCGCCGATACCCTCACCGTCCACGTGACCTGCACGAACCGCGATCTGCCCGCCCGACTGCCGTTCGGCGGCGAGCGCGGGCTGCTCGAGCTGGAGGGCGCCGCCCCGCTGTCGCGCATCCTGTGCCTGACCAAGCCGACCACGGTTGCGCGGCCGCGCATGGGCCGGGGCGCGCAGTGGCGTCTGATCTCGCATCTCTCCCTGAACTACCTGTCGATCTGCGAGGGCGGCCGCGAGGCGCTCCAGGAGATCCTGCGGCTCTACGATTTCTCGGGATCCCCGGTCGTGCGCCAGCAGATCGCCGGGATCCTCGACGTGAAGAGCCGCCGGGTGGTGGGCCGCCCGAGCTCGATGCCCTGGAACGGCTTCTGCCGGGGCCTCGAGGTCACCGTCGACCTCGACGAGGAGCAGTACGTCGGCACGGGAGTCTATCTGTTCGCCTCGGTGCTGGAGCGGTTCTTCGGCCTCTACTCGTCCCTCAACTCCTTCACCCAGCTCGTCGCGCGGACCCGTCAGCGCAAAGAGCCCCTCAAGCGATGGCCCCCGAGAGCCGGCGAACAGATCCTTCTGTAGAGGAGCTCCTCTTCGACGAGGGGTATCGCTTCGAGTTCTTCCAGGCGGTCCGCCTGCTCGAGCGGGTATTCGCGGGGCGCGGGCCGGTCGGGCGCGACGTGCGCCCGAGCGAGGAGGTCGTCCGGTTCCGGGCGCACAACTCGCTGACCTTTCCGCCCAGCTCGATTCACGATCTGTCCCGCTCGGAGGAGGCGGGGCCCGCCACGATGGTGGTGGCCTTCATGGGCCTGACCGGCCCGTCGGGCGTCCTGCCCCGCCACTACACGGAGCTGGTCCTCGAGGAGGAGCGGCGCCGCGAGCGCGGCCTCGCGGGCTTCTTCGACGTCTTCAACCACCGGATGATCTCGCTGTTCTATCGGGCGTGGCAGAAGTACCGCGTCCCGATCGCTCACGAGCAGGCGAGCCGGCCGGGGGCCGCGCGGGATCCGTTCACCGAATCGCTGTACGCCCACTTCGGCATGGCGACGCCCGGTCTTCGGGGCCGGCAGCAGGTCGAGGATCAGAGCTTCGTCTACTACGCCGGACTGCTCGCCCAGCAGCCACGCTCCGCGAGCGCGCTCGAGGGAATGATCACCGACTACTTCTCGGTGCCGACGAAGGTCGGGCAGTTCGCCGGGCAGTGGCTGCCGCTGGTGGAAGAGAACCGCTCCCGCGTCGGGCGCGCCGGCCGGCCCGGTGAGGACGACCGGGGCGCCCACAACGTGCTGGGGCGGACCGCGGTGCTCGGCAAGCGGTTCTGGGACCAGCAGGCCGGTTTCCGGCTGCGCCTGGGCCCCATGGGCTATCCGGAGTTCCTCGAACTCCTTCCCACGGGAACTCGCTTCCGTGTTCTCGTGCAGATGGTCCGCTTCTTCGCGAGCCAGGGCCTCGACTTCGACATGCAGCTCGTGCTGAAGGGCGACGATGTTCCCGTGTGCCGACTGGGTGACCGGGGGCCCGGCGCTCCCCGCCTCGGCTGGTCCACCTGGCTCGGAGGAGGTGCGCGCACGCGCGACGCCGACGACGCCGTGCTGGGCCGCCGCTGGACTCGTGGCGCGCTACCCGATCGTGAATCCGTGAGGAGAGCCGCATGAACGTCACACTGAAAGCCCTGGTCGCCAAGCTGAACGACACGTGCCGCGCGGCACTGGAGGGCGCCGCCGGCCTGTGTCTGACCCGGACCCACTACGACGTCGACGTCGAGCATTTCCTGGTGAAGCTCTGCGAGGCGCCGAACGCCGACACGACGCGCATCATCAAGCACTACGGCGTCGATCCCGGCAAGCTCGCGGCGGGCCTCACGCGGGCGCTCGACCGGCTGAAGACCGGCAATGCCCGCACTCCCACGCTCGCCCCGCGGATCACGCGCTGGCTGAGCGAGGCGTGGACGCTGGCGTCCATCGAGCTGGGCGCGTCGGCGCTGCGCTCCGGGCATCTCCTCCTGGCGCTGCTCTCGGATGCCGACCTCGCCCGGCTGGCCGCGGAGTCGAGCCCCGAGCTCGCGAAGATCTCCGTCGAGGACCTGACCAAGCGCTTCGCGGAGCTGACCGCCGGATCGGTCGAGGACGCGTACCAGTCGCCCAGCGTGGTGGACGGGGCGCCGGCCAGGGCGGCCGGCACCGGGAAGACTCCCGCGCTCGATCAGTACACCGTCGACCTCACGGCCCGCGCCCGACAGGGCGAGATCGATCCGGTTCTCGGACGGGACTTCGAGGTCCGGCAGCTCATCGACATCCTCACGCGCCGGCGGCAGAACAATCCCATCCTCACCGGTGAGGCCGGAGTCGGAAAGACCGCGGTGGTGGAGGGCCTGGCGCTTCGTATCGCCGCCGGCGACGTGCCGCCCCCCCTCCGCCCGGTCGCGCTGCGCACGCTGGACCTGGCGCTCCTCCAGGCCGGCGCCGGTGTGCGGGGTGAGTTCGAGAACCGCCTCAAATCCGTCATCGCCGAGGTCAAGGCCTCGCCGCAGCCGGTGATCCTGTTCATCGACGAGGCGCACACGATGATCGGCGCCGGAGGACAGGCCGGGCAGGGGGATGCCGCCAATCTGCTCAAGCCGGCCCTCGCGCGCGGCGAGCTGCGCACGATCGCGGCGACCACGTGGTCCGAATACAAGAAGTACTTCGAGAAGGATCCCGCGCTCGCCCGGAGGTTCCAGGTCGTGAAGGTGGACGAGCCGGGGGAACCGCAGGCGGTCGCCATGATGCGGGGGCTCGTCGGCATGCTCGAGCAGCATCACAACGTGCGCATCCTCGACGAGGCGGTCGAGGAGGCGGTGCGGCTGTCGAACCGCTACATCTCGGGCCGGCAGCTTCCCGACAAGGCGGTGAGCGTGCTCGACACCGCGTGCGCCCGCGTGGCCCTCGGCCAGGTGGCGACGCCGCCCGCCCTTGAGGATTGCCAGCGCCTGATC
>Ga0193739_1000460_pt1 | contig 11470 bp, 12 predicted proteins | sample L2a2metaG_FD_144926 | JGI IMG/M metagenome (GOLD analysis project Ga0193739, IMG submission 144926) | Soil microbial communities from a riparian zone of the East river system, Colorado, United States - L2a2 | ecosystem: Environmental > Terrestrial > Soil > Riparian zone | place: USA: East River...
TTAGCGGCGTACCATAATACGCCTCGAGAAAGAAATGCGAGTTCGGGCTCAGGATGCACACGCGATCGCCCGGCCCGACGCCGATGCTGCGCAATCCGTTCGCCAGCTGGCCCACGCGCTGCTCGAACTCCTGGTAAGTGATGCGGAGATCACCGTCCACTATGGCGGTCTTGTTGGGATAGAGCTTAGCGGCGCGTCGCAGAAAGTCGCCGATTATCAGCGGCACTTCCATAGGACCTCCTCAGTATTCTGGGCGGGCGTAGTCGCGAATTATAGCACAGGCTCCGGCGGTATTAGGACGTCGATGTCAGCTGCCGCAGGATCGTCTCCGAGTCGAAGTACACGCGTTCGCAGACGAGTTCGGTGCCCTCGAAGATGAAGAACGCGGTCATCTGGCACTTGAACTCCCGCTCGGTCGGCTCGAGGCGTCCGAGCGCGCCCTTGTGCGTCCCGAGCAGCCAGAACTCAACGATCACCGCGTCGTCCGCGTGCCGCAGGGAGATGAGTTCGTTCCGCTGGTCCGGGAACGCCTCGCGCGACTCTCGATAATAGCGATCGACCTCCTCGGGCCCGTCGTAGACCCGGCCGGTCGACATAATCTCGTAGCGCGGGTGCGCGAACGTCTCCAGCGCGCGGTCCATCTCGAGCGCGTTCTCTGCCTCCATATGCTCGCGCACGATGCGCTCTCGGGCTTGGCGGATTTCGTCAGAGACAGACATCAGTCAGTCGAGCCTAGCCAATTGCCGGGTCGCGACAGATCGAGGACGCGTCGCCCGAGTGACTTTCTACGTCGCGAAGTCATGTCTTGGCCTGCACTGGTTCTCCTACTCGAGAAGGGACACCCGCGACGACAGTCCCCAGCACGGGGATGTCTCTTAGATCCGTCGTAGCTACCTGGAACGGATCAACCTGAAGTTTCGCGAAATCCGCGTGCTTACCGCATTCAATGCTGCCGATCTCATCATCCATCCGCAGCGTGTAGGCCGCATCTAGCGTCACTGCGCGAAGGGGATCATAAACCGAGATGCGCTCGTGCTCACCGAGGACTCGCTCGGAAGCCGTCAGGCGGTTCACGGCACACCACATCAGGTGCAGTCCGCCCAGCGGTGTGACTGGCGCGTCCGAATGAATGGCGAACGGGACATCTTCGCGCCGCGCCGTGGCGCACGCGTCCATACGCGACGCGCGGTCCGGGCCAAGGGTGATCGAGTAGTGCTGATCTCCCCAGTAATAGATGTGGTTGCTGAAGATGTTCGCGCACATCCCTAACGACGCCATGCGCCGGTATTGGTGAGCGGTCGTCATCTGGCTGTGCTGAACGGTGTGCCGATGGTCCCATCGCGGATGTTCACGTAGTGCCCGCTCAACCGCCCGGATGAACGCCTCGCTCGCATCGTAGCCGTTGCAGTGGGCGTGTACCGTCAGACCGGCTCGATGATAAGCGAGGACTAGCTCCGCGAGCCGGTCCGGCTCGATCAGCCCCTGGCTGTGGTCGCTGCCCGTGTGGTAGCCGGGCCAACCCAGGCGCGCAGTGAAGCCCTGGATCGAACCGTCCAGCACCAGCTTCACCTGGCCGAAGTGCAACTTGTCGGAGTTCAGATCAGCCAGGCTCGCAACGTGCCGGGCCACCTCCTCGGGATCGCTGGGACCGCCCATCAGCGGTCCGTACGCCACGGATGCGCGCGCCGGGTAATGCGGATGGTTTACCACCGCTTGCCAGCGCTCCACAACGTCGCGCCTGTAGAGCTGCGTTGATCCGAGGTAGGTGTAAGTCGTCACACCTGCGTTGGGCGCACACGCCGCCATGTTCCAGATCGTCTGCGGCGACTCAGTAGCGCGAAGCAGCGTCAGGATCGCGTCACGTGCCAGCATCATCGCCGGCAGTTCCTGGAGCTCGCCGACAGGCTCACCATCAGCGCCTTTCATTACACCCGCGACATCTGTCCCCCGGGTGATTCCTTCTCGCGTCATCAACGCCCGGTTCACGGTGGCGAGATGCGCGTTCGCATGGAAAACGAACACGGGGCGGCTAACCGACACGTCATCAAGGTGAGTTGCCGTCATACGAGTGCCGGGGAAATAGATCGGATCGAGTCCCCACGCAAACATCGTGGCGCCGGGATCAGTCATTTCGACATTCGCCTGCTTCAAGCGAGCAATCACCGCCTCCAGGTTGCGGCAACCGCTAACGCGCCGTCCGTCCGGTCCGGTCCGATCAAAGTAGCCCACGTACGGGTAACCCCACACCGCCCCCTCCGAGACGTGCGAGTGCGCCTCTACGAAACCCGGTATCAAGATGTCGTCCTTGAACTCGTCGTTCAGTTCGCAGGCGCCCCAGGTTTGAAGCTCTCCAAGTCCGCCGACTCCGAGGATACGGCCGTCCCGCACGGCCACGGCCGTGCCCTCCGGCCGGCCAGGGTCCATCGTGATGACCTTTTTGGCCACGTAAACGGTGGTCCCTGGGATCGACATGGCTATTGCGTCAGCAAACCGGCGTCCAGGACGAACTGCGAACCCGTGATGAAACGCGCTCGCTCGGACGCGAGGTAGAGCACCGCTTCGGCCACGTCCTCCGCCTCGATCCATGGGACCGGCAGGAGGTTGCCCGCGGAGCGTTCGCTGATCTCCTTCGGCGTGAGTCCCTCGAGGGCGGCGAGGCCGTCGTTCATCGGTGTGTTCACGCCGGTCGGGTGGATCGACACAACACGGATGCCGTGCGGCGCCAGCTCGATCGCCCACGACTTCGTGAGGCCGACGAGCCCGAACTTCGAGGCTGCGTAGTGGCTGAGCCGGTTCATCCCCCGCAGCCCGGCAACCGACGAGTTGTTGATAATGACGCCGGATTCCTGCTCGATCATAACCGGGATCACGCGCCGCGCCACCAGCCACGCGCCCTTCAAGTTGATGTCCAGCATCGCGTCCCATTCGTCCTCGGTCAGGTCGTGGGCGAGCCCATAGGCGCAGATGCCCGCGTTGTTGAACAGGATGTCGATGCGCCCGAACTCCGCCACGGTCGCGTCAACCGCTCGCGTGATCGCGGCATCGTCCCGCACATCCACCTCAAACGTGAGGCACCTCGAGCCCGCCTCGGCGCACTCTCGCTCAAGGCTGCGGAGGTCGTCTTCGGACCCGAGCGCGTAGCCGGGATACTCCAGTTGCCTCGCGACGTCGAAGGCCGCGATGCGCGCGCCCTCTTTCGCCACCGCCAGCGCCGTCGCCCGCCCCTGGCCGTGGGCAGCGCCGGTGATCAGGGCGACCTTGCCTTCAAACTCCCGCTCGGTCATTAGGAGCCCTGGCTTGTAGATACCGAAGGCTTGCGGTAGTCGAGGAGGTAGTCGTCCAGATCGACCTCGAGCGCGTTGTTGACGACGTTGGTTGCGACCATCATCGCCCCGAACGACGTCAGCGCCACGATCTGCTCGGCCGTGAACAGCGCCGAGAGCCGCGCGTATAACTCGTCAGGCACGCGCGAGAACGGCGTCGCGAGGCACTGTCCGAACTCCACCACGACCCGCTCACGCTCGTCTAGCACAACTTCGTCGGGATTCTCGCCGGCATCCATGAGCGCGCGGCGAAAGTGGGTCGAGCAGATGAGGCAATCGGTGCCGGCGGAGACGGCGTGCGAGAAGAGATCCGTCAGCCTATCGCCGAGAAACGGCTGCACTGTCTCGCGCAAGTCGTACCACGTCATGAGCGCATCGAACGCGGGCAGCGAGTGCAGCAGCGTCGCTTTCATGTTCGTGACCCGCCCGAAGCGCTGGAGCGCCTTCTCGTGTGCCTCGCGCAACTCGGGAGGCGCTGATTGAGGGTCGATGGGTCGAATGCGCGGCATTTGGGCCTCCCTCGCGATGTTAGTTCAGGTCCGCGCGCGTCTGCCAGTAGTCGATCGTGCGCCGGAGGGCCTTCGCCGCTGCCTGGAAGCTCCCGAACGTCGCGATCCCCCGCTCGATTAGCCGGGAGCGAATGTCCGCCATCACGTCCTCGACGTGACCAGGGTGGGTGATCGCGAGGAATGGCTTGGCGGAGCGCTCCTTGTGCGCCGCCAGAGTCGCCACCATCTGATCGAGCATGGCGGGGTTCTCGCGCAGGCGGCGGGCGATGAAGCTCGCCCCCACCTCCATCGCCACGGCGTCGACGTTCTCGTCTTCCTCGAGGATGTCGAACAGCTTCTGCAGGTTGCCTGGGACGAAGCCCATGCCGATGGTGCCGCCGGCGTCGAGGGGGTTCCGGTAGCTGCCGCCGATGATGTTGAAGAACTCCGCCAGCTTCTCGTACGAAGCAGGCGTCAGCAGCGGCACCTCGAGCCCCTCGCGCTCGAAAGCGTCCGTAATCACGACCGATTGTCCACCGGTCATCGCGATCAGTCCCATGCGCTTTCCCATTGTCGGCTTACAGTACGTGAGCGCATTCACCGCGTCGATCGTCTCGTCGAGGCTCTCCGTCTGCGCGACGCCGGCCTGTCGCATCGCCGCCTCCCAGATCGCCGGCGCGGTCGCGAGCGAGGCCGTGTGCGAGTAGACTGCCCGCGAGCCGGCGCTGGTCATGCCGCCCTTCCAGACGACGACCGGCTTTCGCTTCGCCGCCTCCTTAACGGTCCGGAAGAAGCGCCGCCCGTCGTTCACGCCCTCGATGTACATCGCGATGACCTCGGTCTCCGGGTCGTTCGCGAGGTACTCGATGTAGTCCGGCGAGTCGAGGACGACGGCGTTGCCAAAGCTCACCGTCTTGGAGCACTTCACACCGCGAACGGCGCCGACGAGCGAGAAGTTGATCGCGTGCGTGCCGCTTTGGGAGATGAAGCCGACGTTGCCCGCGTCACCGGCCGGCTGGTCCGTGCTGTGACGTACGCCGAGGCGCCGGTTGTAGATGCCCATGCAGTTCGGGCCGATCAGCAGCAGCGCGGACTCGCGCGCCATTTGGGTGATCTGCTCCTGCGCCGCGATGCCGTCTTCCGTCTCCGTCTCGGCGAAACCCGACGTGAACAGCATGACCGAACCGACCTTCTTCTCGATGCAGCCGGCGATGATTCGGGCCGCCACCGGCCTCGGCACCGCGCATACGACGTAATCGATCTCGTCCGCGATGTCGAGCAGGCTGGCATAGTTCGGGACGCCCATCGCCTCAATGCCGGGAATCTCGTTCGGGTCCACCTGCACCGAATAAACCTTGCCGTCGAAGGACTTCATGCAGTTCAGCCAGAGGTACCCCATCGCGCGCTTGTCGCCGACGACGGCAACGGTGCGGGGGTTGAAGGCGCGGTCAAGGCGCTGTTGGAGATCGGGTGCGGCTTCGGAAAGCTGGGTCATCGCGCTCCGCCCTTCGCGCAGGCCTCAGGACGAGCGGGAAGTGGCGTCGTTGGTCTGTGCGGAGCCCTGCCCGTCTCCGATGACGATCCGCGCGTCGACGGCGAGCGCGCCCTCGGGGTACGCGAACACCGGGTTCAGGTCCAGCTCCTCGATCTCTGGATGGTCCCCGATGAAGTCCGAGAGCTTAAGGATGAGGTTCTCGAGCGCCGCGACGTCCGCCGGTGGTTGACCACGGACGCCCTCGAGGACTGGGAACCCCTTGATCTCGCGGACCATCTCGCGGGCGTCCTTCGGCTCGAGCGGGACGATGCGGAACGCGACGTCCTTCAACACCTCGACGAGGATGCCGCCTAGGCCGAACATCATCACGGGGCCGAACTGCGGGTCCTTGCTCATGCCGACGATCACCTCGGTCCCCGCCGGCGCCATATTCTGTACGGCAACGCCCTCGATTCGGGCGTCAGGTTGCGCGGCCTTGACGGCGTCCACGATCTCGTCGAATGCTTCCTCAACATCTTCCTTCGACTCGAGGCCCAACCGCACGCCCCCCACGTCTGACTTGTGGGCTATGTCCGGCGACACAACCTTCAAGACGACGGGGAAGCCGGTTTTCTCGGCCGCCTCGGCGGCCTCTTTCGCATCCCGCGCGAGGACGGATAGGGCGACGGGGATTCCCGCTTCATGCAGGACCTGCTTCGACTCCACCTCGGTGAGGAGAGTGCGGCCCTGGCTGCGGGCGTTATCGATTACTTCAGCTACGGACATGCGTCGGAGGATGCGTTGACCTGATCCCGGTCCCGACCTAGAACTGCGCCGTGGGGGGTGCGGGTGGCCGCACGGTGCGCGTCATTGGCCGGCGGTGACTGTAGTTGGCGAAGCTTCTGGTCGCGCCACAGTGCTTGCAGGACGCGTCGCTCGTCTCGCCGTTTGGGGTATCGATCTGCCAGTGGTGGGCGCAGGTGACGTCTTCGGGTGTGAACGCCTGGGCGGTGCTGAGGTCCAGCCGGAGGTCGGCTCGCTGCTCTACCATCGCACGCAACCTTCGGTAAGAGCGTCGGGTCTTTTGGGCTGCAGGAATGGAACGGGGGATGGGACGCCGGGACGGGGCTGCGGTGCCAAGGGACTTCCTCCTTCACGGGCGCTATCCGATTGTGGGACCTCAATCTGACCCGAGGGGCGACAAGGACTCCCTAACTATAGCGCGGCCGCAAACGTAAAACAATAGAACGTCTGAGCGAGCGCTTACTTTGTTTGGCGACCATTTCCTCTTGTCTTGCGTGAAGAAACGTTTCAGTGAGGCAGAGACCGCGACGCTAGACGATCGCGTCTTCCTGGTAGACGCCGAAGACATCACGCATAACGTCGGTCATCTCGCCCAGCGTGCAGTAGGCGTTGACGGCGTCCAGCAGCCGTGGCATGACGTTTTCGGCGCCACGGCAGGCGGACTCGAGCGCTTGCAGGCAGCGAGCAGCTTCGCGCCCATCCCGCTCACGACGCAACGTGTTGAGCCTCTCGATCTGGCGCCGTTCGCCGTGCGGGTCCATCTCGAGGATCGGCACCTCGATCGGGTCGTCCAGCACGTACTCATTCACGCCGACGATCACGCGTTGTTTCTTGTCGATCTCCGTCTGGTATACGTAAGATGCCTCGGCGATTTCGCGCTGAATGTAGCCGTTCTCGATGGCCGGTATGACGCCGCCGATGTCCTCGATCTTGTGGAAGTAGCGGTAGGCGTCATCCTCGGTCTCTTTCGTGAGAGCTTCGACGAAATAGCTCCCGCCCAGCGGGTCTACGGTGTTGGCTGCGCCCGATTCGTGCGCAATCACCTGCTGAGTGCGCAGCGCCAAACGCGCCGCCTTCTCGCTTGGGAGGGCCAACGCCTCGTCCATCGAGTTCGTGTGCAGCGACTGTGTACCGCCCATTACAGCTGCCAGCGCCTGTACCGTCGTGCGGATGAGGTTCACCTCGGGCTGCTGCGCGGTGAGGGACACCCCGGCAGTCTGCGTGTGAAAGCGCATCCAGCACGAGCGTTCGTTCTGCGCGCCGAAGCGCTCCTTCATCTCGCGGGCCCAGATGCGGCGGGCCGCGCGGAACTTCGCGACCTCTTCGAAGAAGTCGTTGTGGCAGTTGAAGAAGAACGAGAGCCGGGGCGCAAACTCGTCGACGGCGAGCCCTCGCTCTTGACACCAGCGGGCGTACTCGAAGCCGTCGGCAAGTGTGAACGCCAGCTCCTGGACGGCCGTGGAACCTGCCTCGCGGATGTGGTAGCCGGAGATGCTGATGGTGTTCCACTTCGGCATCTCGCGAGTCCCGAACTCGATCGTGTCCACCACCAGCCGCATAGACGGCTTCGGCGGGAAGATGTACTCCTTCTGGGCGATGAACTCCTTGAGGATGTCGTTCTGTAGGGTACCCGCCAGTTTCCGGCGGGAGACGCCGCGTTTCTCGGCCGCCGCGATATACATCGCCCAGATGATCGCTGCGGGGGAGTTGATGGTCATCGACGTAGTGATCTCACCGAGCGGTAGGCCGTCGAGGAGGACCTCCATATCGGCGAGCGACGACACCCCGACGCCGCACTTGCCAAACTCGCCGTACGCTTCGGGGGCGTCCGTGTCGTATCCGTAGAGAGTTGGCAGATCAAACGCTATCGAGAGGCCCGAGTTCCCCTGCGACAGGAGGTAGCGGAAGCGGGCGTTCGTCTCCTCCGCGCTGCCGAAGCCCGCGAACATCCGCATGGTCCAGGGCTTGCCTCGGTAGCCAGTGGCGTGGACGCCTCTTGTGAACGGGTACTCGCCTGGAGCGGCGAGGTCGCGCTCGTAGTCAAGGGCGGCGATGTCTGCGGGCTCGTAAACACGGCGGACGGGCCGGCCAGACATTGTCGTGAACTTGTGCCCGTTGTCCCCGCCTTTGGAGCCGATACTATCATCGGCCGGGTCGCGCTGGTCAACATCGCGCATGGCGACTGTAGAATAGCACACGATTGACACGGTTAGTTGACAGTGCGCGGCAGGTATTGACAGCTATGCTACAATAGCTCACGCGTCTGAGCGAGTTACCGTAGTGGATACATTATGGCTGTAGAACCTTTCGACAACTACCTTGACCTGGTTGAGGCGGCGCGGATACTTAACATCCACCCGCAGAGCCTCCGCCGCTTGATCAAGCAGAAGAAGGTGCCCGCTGTGCTATTTGCGGGAAAATACCTCATCGAGCGGTTCCAGCTGGACCAGTTTAAGTCGAACTACGACCCGCGTCCCGGCCGTAAGGCCATCCGCCGCCTTTTCTAGTATCTCTATTGGCTCGTCTGCGACAGCGTTGGCGGTTCAACGGTTATGCCCGAGTCGTTGATATCGCGGAACTCCATGAACAACGTGAGACCGATCGGTCGTCCGAGGTCGTCGGTGTCCTCAGCGGCAACGTTGAGGCGTACAGGGAACCGCCCCTTGCGAGCCAGCCAAACGTCCACGGCGTACTTGTCCGGGAGGTTCACGTCAGAGCCGGTGCCAAGAAGTGCGGGCAGTTGCTTCAGGTTGGCCTCGTCTAGCTTGTAGCGGTCCGTATCCAGTCCGTTGACAGTCTCTCGACTCGATTCTATGTCGGAGAGCGAGGGGACGATCTCATCGACTATGTCCCGGCAAAGGACGTCCGGTGTGAGTGTGGTCGCTCCCTCGGCCGGGTCCTGGACCCGCCACGTGCTGCCGACGCGTATCCAACTGTCATCGCCGATCTCACGCAGTTCCAGGTCACCGCCCTGGAACTTCAGTAGGACCTGCGTCCTATCCGGCGCCTTGAATGCGCCATCCAGCTTAAGGTCGGAAAAGAGCGCCTGGAGAGCATCGGCAAAGGCGGTCAAGGGAGCGGGAGTGGTCGTAGGGCCGGCAGCTGAGAAGGCCGGAGACCGCAGTTTGAGGTTGATCGTATATCGGTAGCTCTGAATGTCCGAGATGCTGTCGCACGACGCGACAGTCGTTTGCTCTTCGTCCCCGCCGCCGCGGCACGCGGCTAGAACGGCTGCGCAAGAGATTAGCAGTAGCAGTAAGGCAGCTTTCAAGGCATTGGCCCGTAAACGGCCTCCCCGGTTCTTGAACGTTATCACCAGGAGTATGGACGGTCAAAGGGTGGGAAGTGTTGGCACCAAAGTCCGCCAGTTAGCTGAATGAGTGGCTTATCGGTCGTAGCGGGACGTGTTACCCGCCGCGCTGCGCTCGCCGGCTCTGGATGTACTCGATGCTGCGGTCGTAGTCCGCTTCCTCGATGAGGCCGCTCGCCATGAGGTAGTTCAGCATTGATTCGAGGCCGAGTATCGAGATCAGGTTGTATCCATAGGCCTTGAGCTGCTCTCTCGCGCCTTCCTGGCGGTCCAGGAGCACGAGCACGTCGCGCACGTGGAGGCCGGCGTTTGCCTTCAGGAACGCACCCGTCTCGGCAATGCCGCCACCGCTCGTTACGAGATCGTCGATAAGGAGTACCGTCTCGCCTTTCTCGAACCGGCCCTCGACCCAGAGGCGATTGCCGTTACGCTCTTTGGCAGGATGAACGTACACCATGGGGACGCGGCTGCGCAGGGAAAAGGCTGTGGCCAGATGAAGCCCCCCAAACGGTATACCGCAAACACGCTGGAATTCGTGGAGCGGCTTTTGCAGCTTCCCTTGGCGCGTCTGCACCTCTTCGTTCATCACACGGGCGGCCCGCGCCAGGGCGCGGGGATTGCTTATGAGCAGCCGGAGGTTAACGTATACCGGCGAGTGCTGCGTGGTTCGGCCGATCGTGAAATCGCCGAACTTCACCGCACCCAGGTCCCAGAGCGCCTTCGCCAGCCATAGATTTCCCGCGTTCTGTGGCATCATTTACACCTGAGAAGAAAGAAGCCCCCGCGTACAGGCGGAGGGCCTGCCGGTTGGCTAGCGCGACGATAGCATCTAGCGGTTTGGGGTGTCAACAATCATGAAATGCAATGCCGCCTTGCAGCTTCGCGATATTTTCGGACAGTTAGCTTGAAATCGCTCGCCTATCGGCGCGTTTGACTCGCGCGCGCCATTTCCGGGAAATGTCGCGATTGACCGCGTGCGTTGGGACCCTTCCGTTCAACGCCTGAACGAGGTTTTCCGCCGCGAGCATTGCCATGCGAGAGCGCGTGGCCACGCTCGCGCTGGCGATGTGAGGCGTGACGATTACGTTAGGCAGCGTAAGCAGCGGGTCCTGCGGATCGATCGGCTCAGGATCAGTCACGTCGAGCGCAGCGCCGGCGATGCGCCCCTCTATAAGCGCTGCGTACAGCGCCTTCTGGTCGACGAGCGAGCCGCGCGCCGTATTTACGAGTACGGCGGTAGTCTTCATGAGGCCGAGGGTGGCTGCGTTGATGAGATGGCGGGTCTCCGGCGTAAGCGGTGCATGGAGGGACACGAAATCTGAATCACGGAGCAACTCCTCGAGTTCCATGAACTGCATTCCGTACTTGCGCTCCAGCGCTATCTTCCGCGTTCGGCTGTAATAGACGATGCGCATATCGAGTGCGCGCGCCCGCTGCGTGACCTCTACCCCGATGCCACCCATCCCGACGATGCCCAGCGTAGAGCCGGCGAGGTCCTGTCCGAGCAGTATCTCCGGCCCCCACGTCTTCCACTCGCCCGCGCGCGTCCGGCGGTCGCCTTCGACGACTCGGCGGACGGCCGCGAAGATCAGAGCGATCGTGAACTCGGCCGTCGTTTGGCTCAACACGCCGGGGGTTCGGGTCACGAGGACGTTGCTGCGGCTGGCGACAGCGACGTCGATATTGTCGAACCCCGTCGCCATGTTGCTGACGACGAGCAGTGTGGGCGCCTGATCCAGAAGCTGTTCATCGATTCGGTCGGTGAGCAGGGTGAGCAGGCCTTCGCTCGCGGTCGCCCGGCGCAGGAGCTCATCACGAGGGGGCGGCAGGTCCTCGGGCCACCATTCGACTTCGGCGTGCTGAGCGAGGAAGTCGAGCGCATCGCCAGGCAGGTGGCGGGTGACGAAGACGCGGGGTTTCTGCGCCAACTACTGGGTGCGCGCGGCGCGCCGCTGGTCCGGCTCAGCCCCGCCGGCGAACTTCGGCATGTACTCGGTCTCCCTTCCGCTGACTTGGTCGACGTGCATGCGGTCGTGCCGGTAGTAGGAGCGGAGCCACTGCATAACGGTAA
>Ga0193739_1000461_pt1 | contig 11469 bp, 11 predicted proteins | sample L2a2metaG_FD_144926 | JGI IMG/M metagenome (GOLD analysis project Ga0193739, IMG submission 144926) | Soil microbial communities from a riparian zone of the East river system, Colorado, United States - L2a2 | ecosystem: Environmental > Terrestrial > Soil > Riparian zone | place: USA: East River...
AAGATGCTTACGTGGAATCTAGAAATTTTTATATGCTAGGTCTTAAGATCAGATACAAAAATGCTTTCGGTTTTATCCATAGGTGTAATCATTACTGTTCTGATCATCGCATTTCCACTAGGAAAGGCATTAGGCGAATCAGTAATTGCAGTTACGCCGGTAGGCGAATTTCCCCATGCGCTAGAATTTAACCCCTCTAATAACAATATTTACGTAGCTAATCGTGATTCAGGAACAGTTTCTGTGATTGATAGTACCAACAATACGGTGATTAAGAATATTACCGTAGGTGGTTCGCCAGGACCATTGAAATTTAATCCCTCTAATAACTATACTTACGTAGTCAATTCGGTTTCAAACAATATTTCGGTAATAGATAGTAGTACTAACATGGTTACAAATGGTGTAAACGTGGGCAGTAATCCTGTAGCCTTAGAATTTAACCCCTCTAATAACAATATTTACGTAGCCAATGCGATTTCAAACACTGTTTCGATAATAGATAGTAGTACTAACGTGGTTACAAATGATGTAGATGTAGAAACATCACCCATAGCCGTAAAATTTAACCCCTCTAATAACAATATTTACGTAGCTAATCGTGATTCAGGAACAGTTTCCGTGATTGACAGTACCAACAATACGGTAATTGGAGACGTAAATGTAGAAACATCACCCATAGCCCTGGAATTTAACCCCTCTAATAACAATATTTACGTAGCTAATCGTGATTCAGGAACAGTTTCAGTGATCGACAGTACCAACAATACTTTACTTGAAAATGTGGTTGTTGGCACTGGGCCTATCGCCTTAGAATTTAACCCCTCTAATAACAATATTTACGTAGCTAATCGTGATTCAGGAACAGTTTCCGTGATTGAGAGTATCAATAATACGTTACTCGAAAATGTGGTTGTTAGCACTGAGCCTATCGCCTTAGAATTTAACCCCTCTAATAACAATATTTACGTAGCTAACGTCGTATCTAATTCTGTGTCTATGATAGAGAGTATGAATAACACGGTAGCAGATACGGTGAATGTTAGTAGTCTACCCATAGCCCTAGTATTTAATCCGTCTAACGGTGGTGTCTATGTAGGTGGTACCCTTACAGGTACTGAGGGACTTGTATCGGTAATAGGCTAATTTGAGTTAGCATTGGGGAATTATTCTTTCTTAGGCCTACATAATATCATACTTCCAAGACACTAAGGCTATAGTGTAACGTACCCTAGTGATGTAATTCTAACTACACAAGACGTGCCTCGAAAAAGGCAAGATAACACCAAAGACATATTCTGACCTACGAAAGCTGATACCTAGATAAAAAACCTAACGCGAGAAATTGGGTAATGGCTTAAGAGCGCCCTACAGCATCACGTCTGCTCTTAACTATCATTAGGATATATGAGGCCGTAACAGGAATAAGAAGTAAAAATGCAACCAAAAGCACTGGTTCGTATATCACACCAGACAATAGAGAGCTAGCTATGTATTTCAAGAGTATGACCGTTACAGGAACGATGAGTGCAAAATAAGCAATTAGATAGAGTCTCTTCGTAAAAAGGGAAAGTTTATGCTCCTGACCAATGTAGAGTCCAAAGATTACAAACGCCAGTCCCATCATAAAAACAATAATGGTCAGGTATAGCTGGATAATGTTTCCTTGTCTTGCTTTTTCCAAAAGTTCAATTATCGTGTCAAGGCGATCTTCTGTCTGGGTATTAGGGTTTTCAAATGAATCTTGTCCAAAGGCTAATTGCTGATCCCAGACAGTGTGACCCAATTCTATCGGAGGTAATAAAATCAATAGTAACGCAATCATCGGAGAGATCGATAACAACTAAGGACTTGATAGGCCAACAATTATTAAATCTATTTAAATTTATGGCTTCATGATGAAATCTGAAGTTACCTATCATCGATTCTTTTAGAATTCTCTTTATAATGCTCTAATGATAGCGGCCGGTCCAAAGCCATATACTATAAAGCTGTATCTTTGTAGCCAAAGATAAATTCTTGCAAGTGACGTTAGCTATGTCAACCCATCCGTATCACTAGTATTATCGCTAGCAACTTCACTAGGAAAGGCTTGGGTGATGATGATGAGGATTTCGGTTTCTTTCGCCGAAAGTCGCTATGATGGATAAGGATAAGGAAAGATTTTCTCCCATCATGTGTATATCTGAAAGATAATTTCTAAGAGGGAATGCGATCCGAGGGTTCAAATCCCACTGGCCCCACTGAACTCTCGGTTCAAATCCTATCTAAATGTGACGACAAGAATAAGAGACAGACAGATTTTCTGAAACCAAATGATAAAAATCTTAGAGCTTGCAAAATTATTGGAGCAATGGATGGAAATTCATTCGCTACGAAACATGCAAAATTTCTATCCCTTATGGGTTAGGTTAGCGAAGCCACAAATCCCAAAAAAATGCACTTGGTATGGTCCTCCAGTCTTTCTTGGTTGGTAGAAAGGTGCAGCATGGATGACAGTAATTCGTGCGTGTACTATTTATTAAACTAGTACTGAGGATACGTTCAACAATGCAAGTCAGTTTGGTTTAGATATACCTGAGGTAAAATTCATAGGACTCATTCGTCAGGGATGCAGATTTGAAGACCATTATCGTTGTTCGTTCAAATCCGTGAAAGTCTTTTAAACTATGAAATCATACGCTTTACATACTGCCCGCAGAATTCGGACCGGCTTCAAAAACAGATAAATCACATGGACTATTAAGATCTTCTAGTCCTATATTGGTATGGCTGAAAAACATCGTTGGTTTATACGATTAATAATTTATTAGATACCGGCTTGTCATTTGTTCGTCTATGGTCAATAGCCTGAATTATACTATTACAGGATGAAAGAAATAAGGGTGGCAGAAATCTGACACCCTTATCAAAGTTTGAAAATCATTCTCTAGATCCTGATGGCTATTTGGCAGTGTAAACGACTGCTTGTCCTTCTGTTAACTTACAACCTCAAGAATCTAAGCACTTTACTATCTCTTTGTTTATTTCAGGATAATTACTGGCACTGTGCTCACATAGTTACAAGAAATACCGTACGTCGCAAATTGAGTATTCTACAAAAGCCAAGGACAAATATCATTTTTAAACTAAGAGAACGGTACAGCATATTGTAATAAAATGCCAGAAAATATAATGCCGTTAAAACCGCAAATAAGAATAAATCCAGAATACGCTAGTCTAGTACCGGAATTATCATCAGAGGAGTTTGAATCGTTAAAGCAGTCCATAAAGAAAGCGAACGGATTATATGTTCCAATAATAGTGAATCAAGACGGCATAATTCTTGATGGACATCATAGATATAAGGCTTGTCAGGAATTAGGAATAGAACCTAAGACTATAGTCAGAGAGTTCAGCGACAGGTTAGAGGAGCAGCTTTTTGTTATTGAATGCAATCTAATAAGAAGACAGCTAAACAATTTTCAGAGAACGGAATTGGCGTTAAAATCTAAACCAATACTTGAGGCAATTGTAAAAGGAAACGAGTCATTAGGTGGCAAGGGTGACAGAAACCTGACACCCTTAGGTAGGGTAAATGATAGGGTAGGAGAGCTAGCAGGAGTTTCCCGTGACACTGTTAGAAAGGTGGTGAAAATCTTGGAAAATAAGAGGATATCAGACAAATACAAGGAAGATCTAAGATTAGGTCAATTAAGCATAAATGAAGCCTATGAAATGGTCGAACAAGACCAGGAGGGTCAATCATTATATCAAAAATTCCGTAAAGCCGCTGATGAGTTGAATAAAAGTGCTGCAGAACTAGATAATTTACCTGAACGAACGAAAGAAGAAAAAGAGAGATTAAGAGCAATGGGAGAAGAAAAATTAAAAGCTGAAATAGAAAAGCCATTCAGAAACTATTTTGAAAAAATAATAGAATTTGGTAAAGCACATGCCGCATTTTCCTTCTGGATTGAGTATCGTGAAAACAAAAATAACGATATAGAATCTGTTGCAAGTGAAACATTAAGGGAAATAGTAAGATTGGGTATCGAGGATGAAATGCTAACACTGCCATTGCAAAAGATAGAGCCTATACTACTTTATGCGGTAATCGAGAACAAAGTAAACGTCGATAAGATCAGAAATTCAAAGGCTATTCAAGCTCAGCTGGAGTCATTGCGTCGAGAGCAAGAAGCAGGCGATAATTTGTAGATTACTAATCGATGAAGCTTTATTTATAATCAAAACTTTATAGCTCCCCATTTATACTACTCCAAAATATAGAAGTGAGATCAATTATTTATGGGAGATCTGAATTGGGATTATACTCGATGCAAATAAGAGCAGAATCAGTCATCGCTGATAAATAAGCATCCATTTAGAAATAAGCCTGATGCAAGACTGATTTGCAATTTAATAACTGGCTCTCCTGTCAATCCTGAAGCAATGTGGACTATGATGAAACAGCTACGATTAGGAATAATTCGAATGCTTGAAGACGGATCTATTATCAACGATGATGAACGACAAAAACTAGAGATCCTATTTTAGAACCTGACCCTGAACCCTGGGTTTGTCCGGCAAGTGACGTCTGTTAGTTCCAAGAAACCTCCACAACGACAGAATGATAGTGTGGGAACTGAACTTTATTTTGAATTAGTTTGATATTACCCCCGATTCTATTAGACATGTTTGAGCTAATGAGATAATGAGCTATTGCATGCATGATTTTAGCTACTTATTAGTTGCTTCTGTGTTTGCTCAATATCATTAATACCAATAGGATTATAGATCCTCTTTATCTGTCTTCTAGATGCAATAATATCTTTCCAACCGCCGCATGAAGTGCACTCGTTTTAGAGAATATAAATCAGACAATTATCTCCTTGTCATTATCAAATCTTCCCGTTCATACTTTACTATGATATCAATTATTTTATCAACTTGATTAATGTCATTCTTTGCTAATCTTGCTATCCTGACGCAATCCCTGATATTTGAACTCCTAAGTCTGTTGAATACACCGTCTGCAATAATTAGAGCAACATTCCTATCTACTCCTTCTTCTCTATCTAAAACGTTAGCCGCTATTTCCACAAATTCCTTTTCCGTATATGGTTTGAATTGTATAACCGTAAATCTTGTTACCAATGGAGTGAGCAGTTTATCAGTGCTATTGCAAGAAGCAAACACCCAAGTCTTTAGCTGAGTTGTCCTTTGCTGGTTATGTTTTAGTTCAGATAAAATTCCCGATTCCATTAAATTGAGAAGGCTTGTCTGATCTTTTTTGTTCATTTTTTCAAGTTCATCAACGATAAAATAGCGCGGTCTATGTTCAAACATATAATCAAATATACCTGACTTTGTAGAACTACTTCCAACAACATAGTAAGACCTTTCAAGCTTTGTAAGCGAATGCATAAACAAGGATTTGGCGGAGGCAGGAGGACCGCAGAGTAACAGGTGAACTGGTCTCTCAGCACGTATTGCCATTTCGAAAAGATCCTTCACGTCCTGAAAACCATAAATATCATCAAAGAGTCCTTGCTTAATTCCAACGTGAATTGGTTTGTTGTTAGGGGGACGAATCTCAGACCCAGTTTTCTTCCATCGGACTAACAATCTCATCATTTCTTATTTAGCCCTCCTTGTAATCCTGAACACAAATATAGACACAATGCTTCCAGTCAATGGAATATCTATAAAAGATGGATTGGTAACGGTTGGGAATATCTGAGTTATGTTTGTCCTTATTGCATTTATTGCGGCCTCTGCCGAACTTTTAATTACTACATTTATCTTCTCTTGAGATTGCGGATACATCAATGATGTTAAAATTCCGCCGAACACGAACATGAGAATTTTAATTATTTTCTTGATAAAATATCCAATTAGAGCAGACGCAAAGAAACCTCCACCTAATGTAGCCATAATAGAGAACGTACCCTCAAAATACATACCTGCGGTATATACGGCAATACCGCCTATATATACCTTTGCGGTATTAATATATTGTGGTATATCAGGCAATTAATATATACTGCATCATTTCCAATAACATTATGCCTGATCAAGAAGTAGCGAAGACATCCCTGCGTCTTCCAAAGAGCCTGATGAAACGAATGAAGTTATATGCTATAGAATCTGAAAAGTCAGTAACAGAAATTGTAATAGATGCCTGTAATGAATATTTACAAAAAAGAAAGCATTAAGAATACTTACTCTAATAACAACATTTAGCTTCTCCCCGTCGGGCTTGTGGCAGAATAAAATGGCTGGATAGATCATTTCATACAATTAACTTAATTTATTTATCTCAAGTGACTTGCTCGCCTATCATCTGTGTCTTCCTGGGTGACTTTTCTATAGATTTGTTGGAATCCCACTGGCAGCAGTGAAGGCTGGAGTACTTCGAATTCGAGTCACCAAGTATGAGAATTATGTAAACTTCCCACTGTCAATAATTACCATAGTCTTGTACGGTAAGAGAATTTCAAAAATAGGAAAGAGGATCGGTTTGTACCGTATTACTCAGCGCTGGCACTCATTAACTGACCACGGATTTCTCCGTTTGGATTCTGTTCGGTATGTATGTTAACATATGTATCTCCGTTGCTCATTGCAGATGCTAGGTCTGTCAATTGTTTACCCGCCATTGGTCCTTCAAGTTTGTCAGGCGTTATTGAACCAGATTCTGATACTTCGTTACTAGGGGAGTCATTTTTGAATAATGTCACTACCACTGGTCCATTTTCGCCTTGTTTGCCACTATGGATATGTCCTGCCGTTACTCCTTGCATGTTTGAAGCATTCACAGTATACCCTACACTATCTCCCATTACGGTGAATTCAGCCATACCAGTTGCTTGAGAGTTTGTAGGAGGTACTTCATCTTGACCCGACAGTGTCGCCGTGAATTTTTGATCTTGTGCAAATGCTGAGCTTGTCAGATAGTTTGTTGTTATTCCTATGCTAGCTAATGCTACTGTAAAAATAGCAGTAAGCATAATTCCAACTATTTTTTTAGACATTAGTTGGGCTGTTACGCTATGTGGTATTTAAGAAGATTCCCAAATTGTGATTTGTAAAATATCAGATAGCTCCCCATCTACACAAGTAGCTATGGAGAGCCTTTTTGCACCATATGACTCTCAATTTCTTTAGACAGCGACCAGTTGAGTGCTATTCTAATCGCTACAATAATTGCTAATGTAGTTAGTTCGGTTACTGACGGATCTAAAATGGTTCTTAGGAGGTCAGCGGCGACTAAGAAATCCAGCGATATTAAAAGGCCCCTTAACATACGGCTTACTAGCTGACCTACATATTCTCGGCGTTGCTCCTTTTCTTTATTGTTCCTAAGTTTGGAAAGCGTTATTTTGAAAAGGCTTGCTAGAGTAATTCCAACAATTATTATTATAATGATCGTAGTTATAATTTCAAGAGCAAGAACTGTGTATTCAACCAGTCGATCAAGGAAAATTTGAGCTAACCCTTCACCAGGTTCTACCATAATCTATTACTTTCAAAAATTATGATTGGATATCGTTTATATAAGTACACTGGCAGTTCTACTATTTTTCTATAATCGTCTATTCGTTGGCGTCCCAGTAATAATTCTCGCGCTATTAGTTGTCATGGACGATGATATCGTCATTGTTGGTACGAGGCCAACTAGAGATATTGTGTTATATGCCGTAGCGTTGGGAACAAAAACAGTTGTTCTTCCAAAAGCTTTCATCTAATTATTTTTGTTCTTCGATTCGAAATGTATCGTTTTTGGTTATTGAGTCTATCATATTTGTAACTCGGTCGAATTCTATTATGTACAATATTAACTATCTACTCTCTCAATGATAATAGCAAAATGCTCCTGATTAACTGAAGCATTCTTTTCTAATTTAGTTTTCTTCTGTAATTTTAATGCATACGCTTTAATTCTAGACAAATAACTATTGGTATCGTAAATGAGCCGGTCTACAATTAGTGCAGTTCCAAGGAAGCTGAGAGCATTCCAAATTATAGTTGGAGCAATTTGTATAATATTGTCGATTCTGGTCCTAACCGGGTCGAAGTATCTTGGAACCTATACATTTCTTTTCCTTATTGAGACTACTCTATTAGTAATAGGGTCAGAAAGAATAGTGAGTGGAGTACGTTCTCCCCACATTAAAAGATCCACTCGTATCATAAATATCGCAATAGGGTCAGCAATTATAGGAGTTGCTCTTTTGGGTTTTTTCACTCCAAAATTGACCACTCAATACCTTATACTTCTTCTTGGCTTTGGTCTCTTAGCAAACGGTGTAGTAAGGATTGTGGACGGCTTTAGGAATAAGGATGTTTACGAAACATCAACACTGCTTTTTCGTGTAGGTGCAGGAGTAGTTAGTGCGGCTGTTGCGATTCTTGTCCTAGTATTTCCAGTTTTTGGATTTGTATTAATTTTGCTAATTCTTTCTATAGCCCTTTTGATAACTGGAATTGAACTTATAGTAGTGGGTATAAGAGGGAGACGGGTTAAAATTATGTGATTTTACAAGTTTACTACTGTAATCTTTGAAAATATGTTATTATGATCATGACAATCAGAATAAAAAACAGGTAGTCAAGAAAAATAGGAATTTTTGTTTATATACTTCGGAAGCGGTTTTAGGATAAATGTCAAAGATGGGCGATTCAAAACTTTCAAGAAGTGAATTTATGAAGCGTGAAATGACCAAATTCACTGATTTACAGAAATCATATTTCAAACAGTTTGTGGGAGATTGTCTAATGAATAGGTTTACGACCGAAGAAAGCTTGCTTTATCTTAAAGACAGACTTGGCGTGGAGCTTGAAGAGGACGAGTTTGATTATCTAAAGGTACACCTGAAAAAGGATCTAAAAAGGAACATGGAGTACCTGAGGCGACATGAATATGCCTACATTCAAGAATATTTTGACAGAATAGAAGAAATGCGTTTGATTAGTAAAATACTATGGAAGCTAGTAGAAGAAAATCCACACAATCCAATTCTACAAAAAGAATGTTTGTCGGAGCTTTGTAAATCAACAATAGCAGTGGCTGATTTCTATCAGTCTATCAAGGAACTAGATCAAGCAAGTGCTACCTTGAAAGAAGAGTCTGACACGATAAGTACTAGTAGTCCAGAGACCACACCAACTCCTCCTGAAGTCGAACCAAGTGAAGCATTGAAAGAAGAATCCGAAATGAAAAGTACTAGTAGTCCAGAGAGTCCAGAGACCACACCAACTCCTCCTGAAGTCGAACCAAGTGCTACCTTGAAAGAAGAGTCTGACACGATAAGTACTAGTAGTCCAGAGACCACACCAACTCCTCCTGAAGTCGAACCAAGTGAAGCATTGAAGGAAGAACCCGAAATGATAAGTACTAGTAGTCCAGAGAGTCCAGAGACCACACCAACTCCTCCTCCTGAAGTTGAAATTCCTCAGCAATATACTCCGAAAAAAATTGCAAAATATACGTCTGAGGGGAAGCTAGTAACAGATTGAAATTAGAACCTGGAGGCTATGTTCGTCAGAAGCTCCCATCAGACTTCCAGATATGTTAAACACGAATGGATGCCTAACCTGCTTCGTAACCAATTCCTATGTATGTTACCCAACAGACCACAATGGATTTTTTGAGAAACACTATCTAACAGATGAGAACTACCTATAAAAAGAATCTAGAATCTATACGAGTTAGTGAATACTTGTGTGGGAAGAAGAACCAGTTCATCGGGTCCTATAAAGGAATACGCACGTATCATCATCTATATATGTAACGAGAAGTTGTATTTTCCAAGTGCAAACAATAAGATCGCCACCATGGCTGCGAATGTTGCAGATTGTCTTTGGCTCCATAGCTGTTTTACTTTCAGCGATAATTCTATTATTTTTGGCTATATATCCGGGAGTAGCGATATTAGGCTTAATTCTTTTTATGTCAATAGTGTTACTGATAGTTGGGATTGAAAGAATTGCTGTTGGGTTATCCCCAGTATCACCAAGAAAAACCCGGATTACTAATATTGTCCTTGGAGCAGCTGTTATAGGTCTCTCAATTTTTCTTTTGCAATTTCCAATCGTAACATCTGTAACTCTGGTAATTCTAGGAGCTGTTGCTTTAATGATAAGTGGTATTGCTAGAATTGTACATGGCTTTTCTAGAGATATATCGAAATTTTCCAGAGGATTATTTATTGGGGTAGGGGCGTTAAGTGTGGCTGTATCAATTGTTATTATAGCCAATCCAATCAAGTCTGGGTTGGTTTTATTAGTTATAATATTAACAATTACTCTTCTAATAACCGGGATAGAGATGATATGCGTAGGGTTAAGAGGTACTAAGAAGGTCTAACAATTGGTCATTCAATTGGTCATTAAATCAGTGCATGATTGATAAGTTATTTTTACTAGCGTGTCCAAGTGTCCAAACTATTTTTTAGGGATGAGGTACTTTTCGTAATCAAGAAGATTCAATATGAAAGCTAACTTATCCACGTAACTGTTATTTCCATAGTCTGTATGCTAATATGAAATGAATGGTATATTATCAACAGCTTCTATTATTATATCGTCATTTTTATATTGATTCATTTGTTATTCTCTTCAACAACCTGGTCCGCTATATTCAAAAGACAAATCCACCAATATCAGTTTATGGAATTAAATTAAGTTTCGTAATATTCCGACCTTGAATGAAGATTTTTGGCTCTAATCTTTCTTATGTAGATACATTAAAGAATAATGCCGATAATTGTACTAAGGATTTGAGGCTTGCATACTGAGCGCTTTTACCGCCCTTACACGCATTAAGCTTACAAGTATCGTAGACACTACGGCCATCGCGAGCCCAACGATAAAGACAATATTAAATGCACTAGGACTTGGGTATTGTCCGACAACGCCATCTACCTCAACGCTTACCAGAATAGAAGTGATAATTACCGTTGCTATCACTGGCCCTATTGCTCCACCTATTATTCTCATATCACTAGTGGAAGCAGAGGAGATTCCAGTAAGTTGTTTTGGAGTTAGAGAAATGATAATGTTGATTAAAGTAACGGGCAGAAGTGCAGCCCCTATTCCAAATAGAAATAGTGACCCGGTTACAGCTGATGAAGTAGAATGGAACAATGTAACTAACAAGAATGAGACAGATATTACAAGGAAGCCAGGAATCAATAATTTGGTGTTAAGTGAATGTCGTTTTGCTAACATTACTCCAAATAGGGGTCCAAATATCAATACTGCCAATGAGAGGGGCAATTGTAGCAGACCGACGGCATCAGGTTCCAGTCCTAGACCTGAACCCACTGGGGCAGCACCCAACTGGGGTACGGCAGTTATGATGATGTACTGAACGATACCAAACATTAGCATAGAAATGTTACCTGCAAAAATTGCCGGCTGCATAAGCAGTTTCAGCGGGACCAAAGGATTCTTGGCCTTCCTTTCTACCTTCAAGAAAAGAAT
>Ga0193739_1000463_pt1 | contig 11465 bp, 9 predicted proteins | sample L2a2metaG_FD_144926 | JGI IMG/M metagenome (GOLD analysis project Ga0193739, IMG submission 144926) | Soil microbial communities from a riparian zone of the East river system, Colorado, United States - L2a2 | ecosystem: Environmental > Terrestrial > Soil > Riparian zone | place: USA: East River...
GCTGAGCCTGAGGGCGAACGCCTCCGGGATGCCCGGGACCGCGGCGACCACCGCCACGAGCAGGTAGATCGGGACCGCGACCCACCACAGGACCCGTACCAGCAAGGTCTCGCCGGTCAGGTCGCGAAGCGACTGGCCGAGCATCGCGATCCCGACCGCACCAGCTATGCCCGCGAACGTGAAGGAGGCTCGCCACAGGACCGGCTCGTCCGGCGCGACCTGCGCGAGCAGCGACACCGTTCCTGGGATGACGAAGCCCAGCGATACCAGGTAGGCCATCCGGCGCCGCGGCGCATCGGTTCCGCCGATGTCCGCGCGTTCCTTGACCGCCACCCACCACAGGCCGAGCAACGTGAAGTTGATGCCGGACACGATCGAGTAGAAGGTGCTGAGGTCCATCCGGGCACCCTTCCACATGAGTTCGGTGCAGCCGGAACGAGACGTGCCGTCACAGGTCGAGAAGGTGCTCGAGCCCCACGGTCAGCCCGGGCAGTCCGCTCACGCGCCGCACCCCGAGCAGGACGCCGGGCATGAACGACACCCGGTCGAACGAGTCGTGGCGGATCGTCAACTGCTCTCCCGGGGCGCCGAGCAGTACCTCCTGGTGTGCCACGAGCCCGCGCAGACGTACCGAATGCACCCTGATTCCGTCGACGTCGGCACCGCGGGCGCCATCGAGCGCCGTGGCTGTCGCGTCGGGCACCGGCGGCAGGTCGCCGGCCTTGCGCGCCTCGGCGATCAGGCTCGCCGTGCGCGCGGCGGTGCCGCTGGGTGCGTCGACCTTGTCCGGGTGATGCAGTTCGACGACCTCGGCGGACTCGTAGAACCGCGCGGCCTGCGCGGCGAAGCGCATCATCAGCACCGCACCGAGGGAGAAGTTCGGCGCGATCAGCACACCCGTGCCGGGGCTGGTTTCCAGCGCCCAGCGGACCTTCTCCAGCCCCACGTCGGTCCAACCGGTGGTCCCTACGACCGCGTGAACGCCACGTCGGACTGCGTGCAGCACGTTGTCGACGGAGGCGGCCGGAACGGAGAACTCGACTGCGACCTGGGCGCCGCCGAGGTCGCCGAGGTCGTCGCCGAGGTCGAAGCGGCCGACCAACCGAAGGTCGTCGGCGGCTTCGACGGCCCGGCAGACCTCGCTGCCCATCCGTCCGGCGGCGCCGATCACCGCCACAGCAACGCTCATGTCGGCCAGTCTTCCCTACGCGGCGGCCCGGTCGTCGTCAGGCGACGGCGGACTCGAACCGAGTCGGATCGTCGAAGGGGCCGACCACGGCCAGCACCGGAGCATGCGACAGCAGTTCCGCCGCGACCGACCCGACGTCGTCGAGCGTGACCGCGTCGATGCGGGCCAGCAGGTCGTCGACACTGGGGTGTTCGCCGTAGACGAGCTCGCCCTTGGCCAGGCGGCCCATGCGCGACCCGGTGTCCTCGAGGCCGAGGACGAGACCACCGCGGAGCTGGCCCTTTCCGCGCGCCATCTCGTCGGCCGTGACGCCGTTCTCGGCCAGGTCGGCCAGCTCATCACGGCACAGCGCGAGCACCTGGTCGACCTTCCTCGGCTGGCATCCCACGTAGACACCGAAAAGCCCCGTGTCGGCGTACTGGGCCGAGTACGAGTAGACGGAGTACGCGAGGCCGCGCTTCTCCCGGATCTCCTGAAACAGCCGCGAGGACATCCCACCGCCGAGCGCGACGTTGAGCACGCCGAGCGCGAACCGGCGGTCGTCGGTACGCGCGAGTCCTGGTGAGGCCAGCACCACGTTGGCCTGCTCGGTCGGCCGGTCGAGCACGGCGACGCCGGTACCGGAACGCGGTGCCCGGCCGCCGATCCGCGCGGCGGTCGGGGCGCTGTCTCCGTCAAGGAAGCCGGCCCGGTCGAACGCCCTCCGCACCTGTCGGACGACCTTCGAGTGGTCGAGGTTCCCCGCGGCGGCGACGACGATCGTCGGCGGGCGGTACCGGCGCCGGTAGTACCGGTTGATGACGTCGCGCGAGAGGGAGCCGATGCTCTGTGCCGTGCCGAGGATGGGGCGGCCCAGCGACGACGACCCCCACAGCCGCTCGGCCACGAGATCGTGGACGGCGTCGGACGGCTCGTCGTCGCGCATCGCGATCTCTTCGAGCACGACGTCACGCTCGGATTCGACATCCCCCGCCGTGACCAGCGACGACGTCACCAGGTCGGAGATGACGTCGACGGCCAGCGGGAGGTCCTGGTCGAGCACGCGCGCGTAGTAGCAGGTGAACTCCTTGGAGGTGAACGCGTTGATCTCACCGCCGACGGACTCGATCGCCGCCGTGATCTCCAGCGCCGAGCGTCGCTGCGTGCCCTTGAACAGCAGGTGTTCGAGGTAGTGGGTGGCGCCGGCCTGGGCTGGTGTCTCGTCGCGCGAGCCGACCCCGACCCAGACCCCGAATGCCACCGAGCGGACGGTCGGGACCGCCTCGGTGACAATGCGCAGCCCACCTGGGAGGACGGTCCGGCGAACCACGCCGCCGCCGTCCTCCCGCAGGATCGTGCGTGTGCTGGCGGCCCGGCTCACGAAACGGCGTCGACCTTGTCGGTGGCCGGAGCAGACTCCTCGACCACCGGCGAGAGCGAGAGCTTGCCGCGGTCGTCGATGTCGGCGACCTCGACCTGGATCTTCTGGCCCACGGAGACGACGTCCTCGACGTTCTCGACCCGCTTTCCACCGGCCAGAGCACGCAGCTTCGAGATGTGCACGAGGCCGTCCTTGCCGGGCAGCAGCGAGACGAACGCGCCGAAGCTCGTCGTCTTCACGACCGTGCCGAGGTAGCGTTCGCCGATCTCCGGCATCGTCGGGTTGGCGATGGCGTTGATCTGGGCGCGGGCGGCCTCGGCGGCGGGGCCCTCCTCGGCGCCGATGAAGATCGTGCCGTCGTCCTCGATCGCGATCTGTGCGCCGGTCTCGTCCTGGATCTGGTTGATGATCTTGCCCTTGGGCCCGATCACCGCGCCGATCTGGTCGACCGGGATCTTGATGGTGATGATCCGTGGCGCGTACGGGCTCATCTCGTCGGGCTCGGAGATGGCCTCCGCCATGACGTCGAGAATGGTGAGCCTGGCCTGTTTGGCCTGCTGCAGCGCGGCACCCAGCACCGAGGCGGGGATGCCGTCGAGCTTGGTGTCCAACTGCAGCGCGGTGACGAACTCCCGCGTGCCGGCCACCTTGAAGTCCATGTCGCCGTAGGCGTCCTCGGCGCCGAGGATGTCGGTCAGCGTGACGTACTGGGTCTGCCCGTCGAGCTGACCAGAGATCAGGCCCATCGCGATGCCGGCCACGGGCGCGCGCAGGGGTACTCCGGCGTTCAGCAGCGACATCGTCGAGGCGCAGACCGAACCCATGGAGGTGGAGCCGTTGGAGGCCAGCGCCTCGGAGACCTGGCGGATCGCGTACGGGAACTCCTCGCGCGTTGGCAGCACCGGCACCAGCGCCCGCTCCGCTAGCGCGCCGTGGCCGATCTCGCGACGCTTCGGCGAGCCCACCCGGCCGGTCTCACCGGTCGAGTACGGAGGGAAGTTGTAGTTGTGCATGTAGCGCTTCGACTTCTCCGGCGAGAGCGTGTCGAGCTTCTGCTCCAGGCTGAGCATGTTCAGCGTGCTGACGCCGAGGATCTGGGTCTCGCCGCGCTCGAACAGTGCCGAGCCGTGCGCCCGAGGCACCGGGCCGACCTCGGCGGACAGCGTGCGGATCTCGGTGAGCCCGCGGCCGTCGATGCGGACCTTGTCGCGCAGGACACGGTCGCGGACGACCGTCTTGGTCAACGAACGGAAGGCTGCGCTGACCTCCTTCTCCCGGCCCTCGAACTGGTCGGCGAGCGCCTTCTTGGTGCGGTCCTTGATCTCGTCGAGGCGGGCCTCACGATCGGCCTTGGCCACGATCGTCAGCGCCTCGGCCAGTTCACCGCCGACCTCGGCCTCGACAGCGGCGTAGATGTCGTCGGTGTAGTCGAGGTAGATCGGGAACTCGCCGGTCGGCTTGGCCGCGCTCTGTGCCAGCTGCTGCTGCGCGTCGCACAGCGCGGTGATGAACGGCTTTGCGGCCTCGAGGCCCTCGGCGACGGCCTGCTCGGTCGGTGCCGTGCGCCCCTCGCGCACCAGGTTCCAGGTGCTCGTGGTGGACTCGGCCTCGACCATCATGATCGCCACGTCGCCGTCGGGCAGCACCCGGCCGGCAACGACCATGTCGAACACCGCATCCTCGAGCTGCGAGTAGTGCGGGAACGCCACCCACTGGTCCTCGATGAGCGCCACGCGGACCGCACCGATCGGACCACTGAAGGGCAGGCCGGCGAGCTGGGTCGACGCCGAGGCGGCGTTGATGGCCACGACGTCGTAGAGGTGGTCGGGGTGCAGCGACATCACCGTGACGACAACCTGGATCTCGTTGCGCAGGCCCTTGGCGAACGACGGGCGCAGCGGGCGGTCGGTGAGCCGGCAGGTGAGGATGGCCTCCTCGCTCGGCCGGCCCTCACGGCGGAAGAACGAGCCGGGGATGCGCCCGGCGGCGTACATGCGCTCCTCGACGTCGATCGTCAAGGGGAAGAAGTCGAGGTGCTCCTTGGGCTGCTTCGACGCGGTGGTCGCGGAGAGCAGCATGGTGTCGTCGTCGAGGTAGGCCACGGCGGAGCCGGCGGCCTGGCGGGCGAGCTGCCCGGTCTCGAAACGGATGGTGCGGGTGCCGTAACGACCGTTGTCGATCACGGCTTCGCTGCTATGGATGTCAGCGTGGATCTGCCCCATGTGGGGTCACCCTCCTCGGGGTACGTGGGGCAGATCGCAGGCTCGTCGGAATCGGTACCCGATCGGTGCCGGTCTTCGATGGAAGCGCCCGGGTCGCACACTCGCGTGCGGGACCCGGAGGCCACTACCGAGGACCGGCCGCAGGGATCCGGCGGATCAGCGGGCCACCCCGTCAGGTGTGGTCGGTGTTCAGTTGTCGAGAGCCGAAAGGAGCGATCCCCCGGACCGGGAGACCGCTCCCCCCGGCGCGAGCGTCATCGGCGCAGGCCGAGCTTCTCGATCAGCTGCCGGTAGCGCGTGATGTCCTCCGTGGACAGGTAGTTGAGCAGCCGCCGGCGCTGGCCGACGAGCAGCAGCAGACCACGACGGCTGTGGTGGTCGTGCTTGTGCTCCTTGAGGTGCTCGGTGAGGTGGTTGATGCGATGGGTCAGCATCGCCACCTGGACCTCGGGCGAGCCCGTGTCGGCGTCGCTGCGGCCGTGCTCGGCCATGATCTGCTTCTTGGTCGCAGTGTCGATCGACACGAAACTCCTTACCAGAATGTGGTTGCGCGGCGCTCCCGGGCGAGTTCTCCGGGGCTCTCTCGATCCGCGGCCGTTCTGACGGCGGTGCCAGGTTACCAGTCAGGCGCCGCTGAGGCGTAATCGGCAGCGTCGCCGGCGGTCGCAACCGGCCAGGTCAGAGCGCCAGCAGGACCCGCGTCTCCTCGACGTCGCGGTGCATCCGGGCAACCAGCTCGTCGACGTCGGAGAAGCGCACCTGGCCGCGGATCCGTCCGACGAAGTCGACGGCCACGGGCACGCCGTACAACTCAAGGTCGTCCCGGTCGAGGACGTAGGCCTCGACCGTGCGCTCCACCCCGTCGAAGGTCGGGTTCGTGCCGACCGAGATCGCCGCCGGCCACGGTGGTGCGTCCTTCTCGTCCAGGCGGGTCAGCCACCCGGCGTACACGCCGTCCGCCGGGACGACCTCGCCCTCGCGTGCGGGCACGTTGGCGGTCGGGAAGCCCATCGCCCGGCCCCGCCTGTGCCCGCGGACCACGACCCCCTCGACTCGGAACGGCCGACCGAGCGCCGCGGCGGCCGCAGCCACGTCGCCCTCGGCGCAGTAGCGGCGGATGTCGGTCGACGACCACCGTTCGACCCTGTCGTCGCCGGCCGGGCCGACGATGTCGACCCGGAAGTCGTGGTCGCGGCCCATCCGCTCGAGGAGTGCGACGTCGCCAGCGGCGCGATGGCCGAACCGGAAGTCGGTACCCACGACCACCACGCGGGCGTTGAGCAGGCCCACCACGATCTCCTCGACGAAGTCCTCGGCGCTCTGCTCGGACCGGTCACGACCAAAGGGCAGGACCAGCACGTGGTCTGCGCCTGCCTCACGCAGCAACGCGGCCCGGGCGGTCACGGGCAACAGCGACGGCGGCGCGACTTCGGGCCGCACGACGACGATCGGGTTGGGGTCGAAGGTGACGGCCACGACCGGCCGGCCGAGCGCCGCTGCAGCCTCCGCGGCCATGCCGAGGACGACCTGGTGGCCACGGTGCACACCGTCGAAGACGCCGATCGTCACCACAGTCGCGCCCAGGTCCGGCGGCACCTCGGCGGTCGAATGCCACACGCTCACGATCGTCGCTCCCGCCACCGGTGGGTCGGCGTCGGCGCAGTCACGCGTCTCGGCGGCATCATCCGACGAAGACCGCGAGGTGCTTGGCCCGCGGGCCCCGGTCCTCGACCAGGGAGAGCAGCGTCCCGTCCGGGCCGAACACGGCAACCGGTCCGGGGCCCAGGCCGGTCCTCGGCAGCGGTGCTCCGTGGGCCACCTGGCGAGCGGTCTCGGCGTCGACGTCGAGCCGCGGGAACGCCGCAGCGGCCACCTGCTCGAGGGAGATCGGGTCGAGATCCCGGGCGAGGTCGTCGAGGGTCTGGGCGGCCGCAAGGTCGTACGGGCCCACTCGTGTGCGGCGCAACGCCGTGAGGTGGCCACCGACGCCGAGCGCGGCGCCCAGGTCGCGCGCCAGCGCCCGGATGTAGGTGCCCGACGTGCATTCCACCTCCACGTCGACGTCCGCGTACGGGCTGGACCGGCGCACGGCGACGACCTCGAAGCGCCCCACGGTCACCGCCCGGGCCTTGAGGTCGACCTGGTCACCGGAGCGGACGCGGGCGTAGGAGCGTACCCCTCCGACCTTGACCGCCGACACGGCGCTCGGCACCTGTCGGATCTCCCCGGTGAGCGCCGCCGTCTCGGCGGCGAGGGCGCGGTCGGTGACCCCCGAGGCCTCGGCGCCGCCGATCGTCTCCCCTTCGGCGTCGTCGGTGACAGTGGCAGCGCCGAGACGGATGGTGGCCGCGTATGCCTTCTCGGCGAGCGCCAGGTGTCCGAGCAACCTCGTGGCGCGACCCAGTCCGACGACCAGGACGCCGGTGGCCATCGGGTCGAGCGTGCCGGCGTGTCCCACCTTGCGTGTGCCGGCCAGCCGGCGCACGCGAGCGACCACGTCGTGCGAGGTGAGACCCGCCGGCTTGTCGACGACGACCAGGCCGTCGGGAGCGGACTCGCTCACTCCAAGGCGTCCTGGTCGTCGCCGGGCGTCCGGTATGGGTCGGGCTCACCCGCGAACGACGCGCCCGCCGCGCTGCGCGCTACCTCGGCATCGGACTCCTGGGCCTTCCGCAGCAGGTCGTCGATGCGGGCGGCGTTCTGGGGGACCGCGTCGGCGACGAAGGTGAGGGTCGGTGTGAACCGCACGCCGGTCTGCCGCCCGACCTCAGAGCGCAGCAGGCCCTTCACGCTCTCCAGGGCTGCCGCGGTATCGGTATGCGCCGCGTCGTCGCCGTAGACCGTGTAGAAGACCGTCGCGTCGTGCAGGTCGCCTGTCACGCGGGCGTCGGTGACGGTGACGAAGCCCAGGCGAGGGTCCTTGACCCGCCGTTCCAGGGTCTCGGCCACGATCACCTGGATCCGGTCGGCAAGCTTGCGGGCGCGGGCTCGGTCGGCCACGTCGTCCTCCTCCTCGGTCGTCGTCTCACCGTTGGTGCAGTGGGTCGTCGGTGCTGGAATAGAGCGCGCGGCGGGCGGCCAGGAGTTCGATCTCGGGTCGCCCCGCCACGAGTCGCTCGGCGGTGTCGAGGACCTCGCCGCATTGACGCGCGTCCGCGGCCACGACCGCAACGCCGATCTCGGCCCGCCGGTACAGGTCGAGATCGCCCACCTCTGCGGCGGCTACGGAGAACCGCCGCCGCAGCTCCGCCACGATCGGTCGGACGACGGCGCGCTTCTCCTTCAGCGAGTGCACGTCGCCGAGCAGCAGATCGAGGCTGAGCGTTCCGGTGAACACAGCTGCGCTCTCCAAGCGGTCAGTTCCCGTTGATCACGTTCACCGGGAGGCCATGTCAGGCGCGGGGCTTCTCTCGCATCTCGAAGGTCTCGATGACGTCGTCGACCTTGATGTCGTTGAACGACCCCAGGCCGATACCGCATTCGAAGCCCTCGCGCACCTCGGTCGCATCGTCCTTGAAGCGCCGCAGCGACTCGATGGACAGGTTGTCGGCGACCACCACGCTGTCGCGCACCAGCCGGGCGCGAGCGTTGCGCCGGATGAGCCCGCTGGTGACCATGCAGCCCGCGATGTTGCCGAACTTCGAGGACCGGAAGACCTCGCGCACCTCGGCGGCGCCGAGCGAGACCTCCTCGAACTCGGGCTTGAGCATGCCCTTGAGCGCGGACTCGATCTCGTCGATCGCCTGGTAGATCACCGAGTAGTAGCGGATGTCGACGCCCTCGCGCTCGGCCAGCTGCTCGGTGCTCTTCGAGGCACGGACGTTGAACGCGATGATGATGCCCTGGTCGATCGAGGCCAGGTTGACGTCGTTGTCGGTGACGGCGCCGACGCCCCGGTGGATGATCCGCAGCGTGACCTCCTCGCCGACGTCGATCTTGAGCAGCGCGTCCTCGAGAGCCTCGACGGAACCGGAGACGTCGCCCTTGATGATCAGGTTGAGCGTCTCGACCTTGCTCTGCTCCAGCCAGTCCTCGAGGGTGACCCGCTTGCGGGCCCGGGCCAGTGACGCGTTGCGCTCCATGGCCTCGCGCTTCTCCGCGATCTGACGTGCGGTGCGGTCGTCGTCGGCGGCGAGGAACTTGTCGCCCGCCCCCGGCACGCTGGTCAGGCCGAGCACCAGGACGGGGCGGGACGGGCCCGCCTCCTCCAGCGCGTTGCCGAACTCGTCGAGCATCGCGCGCACCCGCCCGTAGGCCTGGCCCGTGACGATCGCGTCGCCCGCGTGCAGCGTGCCTCGCTGGACCAGAACCGTCGCGACCGGGCCGCGGCCCTTGTCGAGGTGGCCCTCGATCGCCACGCCGCGGGCCGCCATGTTCGGGTCGGCCCGCAGGTCGAGCGCGGCGTCGGCGGTCAGGATGACCGCCTCGAGCAGCTTGTCGATGCCCGTCCGCTGCTTGGCCGAGACGTCGATGAACATCGTGTCGCCGCCGTACTCCTCGGCGACGAGGCCGTACTCGGTCAGCTGCTGCCGGATCTTGGCCGGGTTGGCGCCCTCGAGGTCGACCTTGTTGACGGCGACGACGATCGGCACCTGCGCCGCCTGGGCGTGGTTCAGGGCCTCGACGGTCTGTGGCATCACGCCGTCGTCGGCCGCCACCACGAGGATCGCGATGTCGGTGACCTGTGCACCGCGGGCGCGCATGGCGGTGAACGCCTCGTGGCCCGGGGTGTCGATGAAGGTGACCGCGCGGTCCTCGCCCTCGTGCTGGACGTGCACCTGGTAGGCACCGATGTGCTGGGTGATGCCACCGGCCTCGCCCTCGACGACGTTCTCGTTGCGGATCGCGTCGAGCAGTTTGGTCTTTCCGTGGTCGACGTGACCCATGACCGTGACGACCGGCGGACGCGCCTCGGCGTCCTCGTCCTCCTCGGCCTCGAAGTCGATGGAGAACGACTCCAGCAGCTCGCGGTCCTCGTCCTCGGGCGAGACCACCTGGACGTCGTAGCCCAGCTCGGCGCCGAGCAGGCGGAAGGTGTCCTCGTCGACGGACTGGGTCGCGGTGACCATCTCGCCCAGGTGGAACAGCACCTGGACCAGCGCGCCGGCCTCGGTGTCGATCCGCTCGGCGAAGTCGGTCAGCGACGCCCCCCTGGGCAGCCGGACCGTCTGGCCGTTGCCGCGGGGAACCCGCACGCCCCCGATCGAGGGCGCCTGCATGTTGTCGTACTCCTGGCGCTTCTGGCGCTTGCTCTTGCGACCGCGGGCCGGCTTGCCGCCGGGACGGCCGAACGCGCCCGCCGTGCCGCCGCGACCGCGGCCGCCGCCACCGGGACGGCCAGCGAAGCCGCCACCACCGGGACCACCGCCACCGCCGGGACGGCCGCCGAAGCCGCCACCGCCCGGGCGACCGGCGCCACCGCCGGGACGGCCGCGCTCGCCGACCCCACCAGCGGGCCGGCCGGCGCCGCCGGTACGACCGCGCTCACCCTCACCACCGCCGCCGCGAGGAGCGTTGGGGCGCGTGGGCATCATGCCCGGGTTGGGACGCGGGCCACCCGGCCCGCCGCCGCCACCGGGACGTGGGGGCATGCCACCTGGCGACGGTTGGCCGGCACCTGGAGCGCCGTCGCGGCGTGCCTGCGGGCGCTGCATACCGGTCGTGCCGCCGGCCGTGAACGGGTTGTTGCCCGGACGGGGCCCGGCGGGACGCCGGCCCATGCCGGTGCTCTCGGTGCCGAACGGGTTGTTGCCCGGACGAGACCCCGTGGAACGCGGAGCCGCCGGGCCGGGCTTGGGCCCCGCGGGCGCGGTCGCGGCGGCCGGCTGGGCGGGCGCGGCCGGGGGCTCGGCCACGACGGGCTCCGGAGCCGGTGCGACCGGCGGGGCCGCCTCGGCCACTGGCACGACCGGAGCCGCCGGCGGGGCCGCCACGGCCGCAATCGTGGCTGCCGCCTTCGCGGGCGCAGCCTTCTTAGCCGGCGCGGGGGCGTCGGCGAACGCTTCCTTCAGCTTGCGAACGACCGGCGCCTCGATGGTCGAGGAGGCCGATCGGACGAACTCACCGAGATCGCCCAGCTTGGCCAGGACGACCTTGCTTTCTACTCCGAACTCCTTGGCGAGCTCGTATACCCGGACCTTTGCCACTGCTCTCCTTCTCGGCCCGGGCGTCGGCTCGGACCGGCTAGGTGGTGCGCGTGCTCATCGCTGCATGCTCATCGAGCGCCCTTGCGCGTCACGTCGTGTCTCCATCTTCTCGGCCAGTCGCCACCGGACCGGATACCCGGCCGGCAGCCCCCTGCTCCTCGAGCCATCGCCGCAGCGCTGAAGTGTCGAGCGGCCCCGTCAGGCGTAGTGCCCGCGGGAACGCCCGACGGCGCTCGGCGAGGTCGAGGCATCTCAGGTCGGGATGCAGGTATGCGCCCCGACCCGGGAGCCGGCCGCGACGATCGGGAGCGAGCGACCGGGCCCGGCGGGCTTCGGTGCCGTCCGCGACCGCCACGACGCGCAGCAGGTCGGATTTGCCCGTGCGAACACGGCAACCCACGCAGGTGCGCACGGGTGACCGGGTGGTCGCACGGTGTTCCACAGATAAGTCTACCGCCTGATCACGCGTCGGCCGAGTCCGGCATCGCGGCGACGTCACCGGCGTCGGGTTCAACCATCGTGCCGGACTGGGCCTCCGGGTCGAGCAC
>Ga0193739_1000464_pt1 | contig 11458 bp, 12 predicted proteins | sample L2a2metaG_FD_144926 | JGI IMG/M metagenome (GOLD analysis project Ga0193739, IMG submission 144926) | Soil microbial communities from a riparian zone of the East river system, Colorado, United States - L2a2 | ecosystem: Environmental > Terrestrial > Soil > Riparian zone | place: USA: East River...
ACACCGGCGACGAGGATGTTGGCGACGATGACAGGCCAGGAGTGGATCAGGATGCCGTAGGTCGCCCAGAGGGCCGCGGCCACGCCCTGGATGCGACGCAGCATGATCGGCCCCCTGGCGAAGTACGAGCTCATGAACACAACCGTCGCGAGCCAGCCGACCCATTCAGACATCGCCCCTCCCTAGGGTCTTATGTTTGAGGCGCGCGGCGAATGCCGGGATGGCATCGCGCAGCACCGCCGCTACCTGCTCCACGTCCGCGTCGTTCCACATGTCGCCCAGGTCGAGCCAGGTGTCCTCCCCGGCCACAACCTCTCCTCGCTGCTCGCGGCGATCCCGCTCCCGCACGATTCCGTCGAGCTTCATCGCCGTCGCGATCAGGGCGTCGCGCCCCGTCGGTGGTCTCCCGGACGGCATGTACAGACCCGCAAATCCCATGGGATCGAATTGCCCCGGCTCAGGAGCTACCCCCGCCGACGCCAGCAGTCGCCACGCCGTGAGCAGCAGCTCCGGTCCTGCGGTCTCGGGCGCCGGCCGCGCTGCCCACACCGCTGCTCGATCGAGGTCGTACAGGATCATGGAGGCACCGTACAGGTCCTCCATGCCGCGCCGAATCGTGCCGAGGTCACCGCCGGGGTCGGGAAAACGCTCCCGGGCAAAGATCCGTGCCGCGTCGGGCGATGGGAAGGTGAGAATCGCATCGTGGTCGTCCGTGACCAAGTCGGAATCGTCGCGCGAAAAGTCGATCGAGGCGAGCAGGTAGCGCGCGCGTCCCTCCAAACGACAGTCCAGCACGACCGTGAATCGCTCGTCAGACGCGTCGCTGGTGGTGTCCACGACCGAATCACCCCTCCGCTACAGCGCCGAGCCCCAGCACGCCATCCGCGGCGCCCGTGCGGATGGTCAGCCAATCGGTTCGCACCCGGTCCCACTCCTGAATGACGAGGCCCTGGCGCTCGAACAGCGCGCGGATCTGGCCGGGCCCGAATCCGACGATCTCTTCGAGGATCGGCACGAGCACGCTGAGTGCGTCGTCGCTGATCACGGTGCGCCGGGCAATCTGCGCAATCTCGCGCGCCTCCGATGCCGCGATGGTGAACCCATCACCACGATTTACGTGCAGCATGACCGGGATGTCGGACTGGCCGTCGCCGACGTAGACGACCTGGTCCCGCGGCAGCGCAAGCTTGAGGCGCAGATCCTCGACCGCGGCCACCTTCCCATAGCCGGCCGTGACGCGAACGACCGAGTCGATTTCCCGCCCGCCCGAGTCCCAGCCAAACCGGGTGCCGACAATGTGGTCGGGCGGGACGATGTCCTTCAAGGCCTCGGCGACGACCTCCTCAGGCGCAGCCGAGACCACGTAGAAGTCGAAGCGGTGACCGTCGATGCCTTCTTCGAGCATCGTCGTGAGGAGCCCCACGTTGCGTTTCAGCCGGACGCGTCGCCCGACCTCGACCAGGTTTTCTTTGCTCACCGACCGGTATTCGGGGTCGTGCCGCAGGAGGTACGCGAGCTCGGCCCCCTGCTGCACCAGGTTCAGGCACGAGAGACCCATCACCTTCTCACGAAAGCCCGGGACGCCCAGCACCTCGCTCAGGATGATCCCCGAATCGTTGAAGCTGAGTGTCTGGTCGAAGTCGCTCGCCAGTAAATAGCGTTTTTTCATCACCGCATCCTCTCGTATTCGACGTCCACCTACGAAAAAAGCCCGCTCACCGAAGGGGGAGCGGGCCGGTCTGCCTTGCGACTGCCTGGCTTGAATCAGCCAGCGCGCGCGCGCCCCCCCGGGGTAGCATGCCCGGCGTTGTGGATCAGATTCTTGAGACAGCGGCGTGGCGTCATGGGAGGAATGTTACGCAGGGCGACCCGCCAGCGGTACTGGGCATTGTCACCGTCGTGTACCAGAGGAGGATCCACCATGCGGCACGTGCGCTATTCGGTCGCGATGAGTCTCGACGGCTACATCGCGGACCCACAGGGCGGCTACGACTGGATCATCATCGATCCAGGATTCGACTTCGACGCGATGTTCAAGGGGTACGACGCAGTCCTGATGGGCCGCAAGTCGTACAATGCGGCGAAGCAGCATGGCGGTTACGGGATGCCAGACAAGAAGGCGTATGTCTTCTCGAAGACACTCCAGCAGGCGGATTGCCCCGATGCGACGCTGTCGGACGATCCGCGGAAGACGGTGACGGAACTCAAGAAGATGAAAGGGAAGGACATCTGGTTGTTTGGCGGCGGGGAGCTCTTCAGGAGTCTGCTCGCGCTGAGGCTGGTCGATGAGATCGAAGTCGCGGTGATACCGGTGCTGCTGGGCGCCGGACTGGCGATGTTGCCGAGTCCGGGCGCGACGGCGAAGCTCGTCTTGACGAAGCACAAGCTCTTCAGGAAAACGGGCACACTGTTGCTCAACTATGACGTGAAATACGCTCGGACTTCGCGGCACGGGAACCTCGGTGGCTCGGCCTGACGTTTTGCGGCTACCTTCCACGCGACCACCACGAGGAGCGCCTATGACCAGCACCGCCAGCACGCGAGTCTATCCGACCAAGAACGATCTGCCGGAGGCCACCCGGATCGAGGCCATCGGGCTCCTCAATCAGCGACTCGCCGACTGCATCGACCTGCAGGCCCAATCGAAACAGGCCCACTGGAACGTCAAAGGACCCGCCTTCATCGCGCTGCATAAACTCTTCGACGAGGTGAACGCCGCAGCCGGGGATTACGCGGACTTGTTGGCCGAGCGTGTCGTCCAGCTCGGCGGGGTGGCGGAGGGCACCGTCGGCGTCGTGGCAGAGCGCTCCACGCTGATCGATTATCCGCTCGGCCTGTCGACCGGGCCCGAACACGTCGCCGCCTTGTCCGATGCGCTCGCCGGTTTCGGACGTGCGGTGCGGGTCGGCATCGAAGAGATGAACGAGCTCGAGGATTCGGGCAGCGCCGACATCCTGACCGAAATCTCGCGTGGCGTGGACAAGTGGTTGTGGTTCGTGGAGGCACACCAGCAGGCAGAGAAATAACCCGGCGAACTACGACCTCGCGTCGCTCGTCCCTGAGCTGGAGCCCCACGAGAGCACGCAGCGTCGCTGATTGCTGGCGATCGCCAATTCGAGCCCTCGCATGACGTCGAGTGCCTGTTCCGGCGTCACCGCGAGATCGGCCTTCCCGAGAATGGCATCGCGGATGTTTTCGTAATAACGCGTGAAGGTCGAGGGAACGGTTGGCACCGCTCGAGTTCCCTCGGGCGTCGTGAGTCTGCCGTACATCTCAGGCGATTCGAGGTCCCAGTCGGGCATGTCGGGGGTTCGACCGGCCTTAAGCGCCTCCTCCTGTGGATCCTGTCCGTACTTGATGAAGGACCCCTGGGTGCCGTGAACCACGAACGTCGGCGCCGGCCCCGCGGCGAGCATGGACGCCCGCAAGACCGCGCGCATCGTCGGGTAGTAGAGCGTGACATCGAACGCGTCGTCCACGACGGCGCCGTCCCGCTCGATACGGATATCGGCGCCGATCGCCTGGGGGATTCCGAACACGAGCAAAGCATAGTCCAGCAGGTGCGGTCCCAGGTCGAACCACACGCCCGATCCGGGCAGCCGCTGCTCGCGCCAGGCGCCCGCCTTCAGCTCCGGGCGGAACCGGTCGAAATGGTGCTCGAACGTCACGATGCGGCCAAGTACCCCGTCCGACACGACTTTCTGGACGGTGACGCAGTCGCCGGTGTAGCGCCGCTCCTGATACACGGAGAGAACGCGCCGAGCTTCCTTGCCGAGCCGAACGATTTCTTCGGCGTCGGCCAGCGTGACGGTGAAGGGCTTGTCGACAACGACGTGGCGTCCGGCGAGCAGGCTTTGCTTCGCGATGGGATGATGTGACGTGTTCGGGGTGGCGATGACGACCAGGTCGATGGGCCGAGTGAGCAGCTCGTCCACGCTACCAACGAACTCGACGTCCGCATAGCGCGGGTCGCCGGTGCCACTCCGTTGGACGATCGTCGTGAGGTGCAGGCCTTCCACGGCCCGAATGATGGGCGCGTGGAAGACCTTGCTCGCAAAGCCGAACCCCACGAGCCCCACCTTGAGCATGCCAGATGATAGCGCTTACGCGGCGATTTGCTTGCGCACCGCGGGCGCGACCCGGTCTCCCAGCAGCTCGATGGCTTTCATCAGCTTCGCATGCGGCAGCGATGAGGCATTCATCTGAAACGTGAACCGCGAAACGCCCCCCAACGCTTCACTGTGCCGGATGATCTTCTCCGCCACCTCGTCGGGAGAGCCGATCAGCAGGGCACCTTCAGGGCCGCGCTGCGCGTCGAAGCCGGCGCGGGTTGGGGGAGCCCAACCGCGCTCCTTCCCGATATCGCCGACAGCTCGGGCGTAGCCCGGGAAGAACTCGTCGGCTGCCTGCTGCGTCGTCTCCGCGACGTACCCGAGTGAGTGCACGCCGACCTTCAGGCGCTCCGGCGGGTGGCCCGCACCGCGTCCCGCCGCCCGGTACAGATTGATGAGCGAGCGGAAGCGCCGCGTCTCACCGCCGATGATCGCGACCATCAGCGGAAGGCCGAGTTCTCCCGCCCGCATGAACGATTGCGGTGTCCCACCGACGCCCAGCCACACCGGCAGCGGATTCTGCACCGGTCTCGGGTACACCCCCTGCCCCGTCAGGGGCGCGCGATGCCTGCCGGACCAATGGACGTGCTCGTGCTCGCGGATCTCGAGCAGGAGATCGAGGTTCTCGGCGAAGAGCGAGTCGTAATCCTCGAGCGGCAGACCGAACAACGGAAACGCCTCGATGAACGAGCCGCGACCGACGACCATCTCGGCGCGCCCCTGCGACAGCAGATCGAGAGTCGCGAACTGCTGGAACACGCGCACGGGGTCGATGGCGCTCAGGACCGTTACCGCGCTGGTGAGACGGATCCGCTGCGTCCGCGCCGCCGCCGCCCCGAGGATCACCACGGGGGCCGCGTCGAGGAACTCACGACGGTGGTGCTCGCCAATCCCAAACGAGTCCAACCCCACCTGATCGGCGTGTTCGATCTCCTCCACCAGGTCGCGCAGCCGCTCGGCTGGGCTGATCGCGCGGCTGGCTTCATCGTGTGCAGCTGCGAAGCTATCAATGCCGACTTGCATCTGCGTGCTCCTTACGCCCGGACCGTGGTGTCCGAACGGGCCCGGAGCGTGAGATTGGCGAAGCCGCCGGCGATCCCGAGCGCCAGCACGATTACGGTGGTCGTCGGCGTCCAGGTACTGGCGATGCCGAGCAAGGCATCGAGCGAGTAGGCGCCGAAGCCGGTCAGGGCGAATCCGACCGCCGCGGCAGCGTAGAGCAGCGGCAGCTCGATCCCGTTGGCGAGCAGCCCCTGTCCCCAATGCACGGTGACGGCCGCGACGATCATGACCGATACCATCAGCGCCGGCCCGATCGGGCCGAGCAAGCCGAGGGCCAGGAGCAGACCGCTCGCGATCTCAGTTATTGAGGCTGCCGCGGCGAACGCGCGGCCGGGGCGAAACCCCAGATTGGCGAAGAAATCGCCCGTCTTCTGAAGCCCATAGCCTCCGAACCATCCAAACAGCTTCTGCGTCCCGTGCGCGGCCATCAGCAGGCCCACGACCACGCGCGCGAGTAGCAATCCGGTGCTCACCATATGTCCCTCCGTGGATGTTGCGGTTGATAGTTACTCTTGGTAACTATCAGTTAACCTAGGAAGGCTCGGCACGGTTCCATGCCCCAGGAACACGGGAGTAACCAATGCCGCGCCCGCGAGATGCTCGATCGCGTGGGCGACAAGTGGTCGGTGTACGTGATTCACGTACTGGTCAACGCCGGGACGTTGCGGTTCAACGACCTGCGGAGCCGAGTGGACGGCATCAGTCAGCGCATGTTGACAGTGACGCTGCGAGGCCTGGAGCGCGATGGGCTCGTCGTGCGGACGGTGTTCGCCGAAGTCCCGCCGCGCGTGGAATACGCCCTCACCCGCCTCGGCTCAACGCTCGATCAACTGGTCTGCGGCCTGGTGACGTGGTCGGGGGCCCACCTCTCGGAAGTGGACGCCGCGCGCGCCGCGTACGATGCGCGGAATGGAAAGCACACCTAAGGAACGCTGGCGCAGTCGGCGGCAAGGCTTCCTTTTAGGGGCATGATGAACCACAAAGCTCTACACGCTGCTGTTCTGCCGTGCGCTGATCTCCCTGATCACACAGCTCGCGAGCCTTCCCATCGGCCAGTTCGCCGGGATGCTCTTGATTGTCGCGGGACTCTTGGGCCTGTTCGTCGTGCGCGACGAGGAGTCCGGCAAGCCCGGGTGGTCGGGTCGGGTGGGCGCCGCCTCCGCCGTCGTCGGCCCTGGCGCTGTACGGCGTCCTACAGGCCGCCCTGAGCGCCGGAGAAATGCAGTCGCTGGAATGGGGAATGAGAAGGTATCACAGCTTTATGCTGGGTCTGGCTATTGCCATGAGCGGGGTCGCGATCGACCGCACGCCGGGAATCCCCAGGTTGATCGCTCTCCTCATGATCGTCTCGGGTATCGCCTACCTGGTGCAGGGTTGGATGCTGGGCTCCAAGGGCCTGGTCGGCATCGTCACGGTGGTTGCGTGGAGCGGATGGCTGCTGGTCATCGCTTGGCGTGCGCGACGGAGCGGTCCCTAGAACGCGATCTGAACGCCCGTCGTCAGAATCCGGTCGGTGCGCTCGAATCCAGGCTCGGGAAGGTTGTCGAAGCGGATGAGGTAGGCCGCACGCAGCGCGATCTGACGGGAGAGGGGAGCGGTGAACGCCGTCTCCGAGTTGAGGCGTTGATCGTCCATCGTCTCGAGGTTGGCCGTCCATTCGAATGTCTGGGTGACGAATGCCGCGGCGCTGAAGAGGTGCTTGAAGAAGAGGCCGGTGCGCGCGGCGGTGAAACCCTGTTCCGCATTCGTGGTGCTGCGCTCGCGTTGTACCAGGAATGCGGTTTCGACACTGAGCGTGTCTCGCGCGGCCTGCAGCACGATGAACGCCACTCCGGGACCCCCGCCCCACCGGACGGCGACGCCGGCGAAGGGATCGCGCTGATACGAAACCAGCGCGAACGCGCCAAAACGGGGCGTCAATCGGTACTCGGCACGCGCGCCTGCCTCATACGACTCGGTCGTCGTGGTTCCTTCCGTCTCCCCGTACAGCGCCTTCGCGGTTTGCGTGAACACCCAGGGGGCGAGACGCCAGGTGAGTTTTTCTCCGAGATTGAAGCTGGTAACATTGGAATTGCCGCTCGTCTGGACGAAGCCCAGGTCGAGCGTGGCGTTCTGCGCCGCGAGGATCTGCGGCAAAGCGATGAGAGTCAGTAGAACGACGCGCATGCCATTCAATTGAGCACCAGCCTTGCTGCCCGACTAGCTTCGGGATATGTTCGGTGATGCGTCGGATTCTCTTGGCGGATGCTGACGCGTTTTACGTCGCCGTCGCTCGCGCGCTCGACCCTGAGGGCGCGGGCCGCGCGGCACTCCTGATTGTCGGTGGTTCCCGTGAGAGTCGTGGGGTCGTCTGCTCCGCCTCGTACGAGACGCGCACGTTCGGCGTGCGGTCCGCGATGCCGATTGCACGCGCCGTGCGCCTCTGCCCCGACGCGATGTGCGTGCCGGTCCCCATGAAGGCGTGTGGCGAGAAGAGCGCGGAGATCCGCGCCGTGCTGCAGCGCTTCACGCCGGTCGTCGAAGGCGCCAGCATCGACGAGTGGTACCTCGACATGACTGGGACCGAAGGGGTCTATCATCACGAACCGCTCGCCGCGACCGCCGAGCGCATCCGCGCCGCCGTGCACGACGCGACGGGTCTCACCCTGTCGATCGGCGGCGCCACCAACAAGCTGATCGCCAAGATGGCGGCGGCGCGTGCCAAGCCGGACGGTGTGGTGATCGTGGACGCCGGGCTCGAGGAAACGTTCCTGCGCTCATGCACCCTCGCTGAGATTCCCCTCGTGGGTCCCAAACTCCAGGCGTGGCTGGCGACCCGCGGCATGATCGCCGTGGAGGACGTCTTTCCATACGACGTCGCGGCGTTGCGGCAGCGCGCGGGGCTGAGCGCGCGCGAAGCGACGTGGCTGTGGAACCGCGTCCATGGCGTCGATGAGGTGGGAGTTGCCCACCGCGAGGTGAATCGCGGTCTCAGTCGCGACGCGACCTTCGCGAAGGATCTGCACCAGGACGAGGACATCGAGCGCGAGCTGCTGCGCCTCGTGACCCGCGCGGCCGGCGACATGCGCGGCGCAGGCCTTAGCGCGCGAACGGTAGGGGTGCGCCTGCGCGATTGGGACTTCCGCACCCGCGGCGCGCAGCGCACGCTGCCAGAGCCCGTCGTCTCGGACCGCGCGATCCTGCGCGTGGCCCACGAGCTGCTGGCGACGTTGCGCACGGCCCGCCGCGTCCCGGCTCGGCTCGTGGGCGTGAAGCTCTCGGGGCTCGCGCCGCCGCAGAACGAAAACCAGTTCGCGCTTTTCACGACCGCCACGGCCGAGGAGACCGAGCGCGACCGCGGCCTGGCGCGCGCGATCGATCGGGTGCGCGGGAAGTTCGGGACGACGAGCATCGTGCCGGGCGGCATCGTCGAGGAGAAACGTTGACGCCGTCGCTCATCGTCCTCCTCGTGGCAAACGCCCTCCCGATATTCGGCGTGCTGTTTCTCGGCTGGACAGTATTCCCGCTGGTCTTGCTCTACTGGCTGGAGAACGTCGTGGTGGGCGGCTACAACGTCGCCAAGTTGCTGCTCGCGCAGCCGCGTGAACCGGCCTATTGGCTGGGGAAGGTGTTTCTCGTGCCGTTCTTCCTCGCGCACTTCGGCGGGTTCACATACGTGCACGGCGTCCTGGTGGTCGCGCTGCTTGGTCCCAAGGGGACGCAGCCGTTCGACATTCTCGCCACCGTTCCGGCACAAGTGCGCGCCAATCACCTGGGCTGGGCCGTCCTCACCCTGCTCGTGAGTCACGGCTTGTCTTTCTACTGGAACTACGTGAAGAACGGCGAATACCAGCGCGCGTCATTGAACGCCCTGATGACGCAGCCCTACGGCCGGGTCTTCGTGCTGCACTTCACGGTGCTGTTTGGCGGCTGGATCGTGATGGCGCTCGGGTCGCCGGTGCTCGCGCTCGTGTTGCTGGTGATCCTCAAGACGGCGGCCGACGTGCACGGGCATACCGCCGAGCGGCGCAAGTTCGGCGAGGTGGCATAAGTCGACGCTCAGGCTTTTGTCAGTTCCCCGCCCCGGCCGCTCGCGCGATGCGTCGTGCCAGCTCGGGAACGTTTTGGAGCACGACGATATAGTCCGAGCTGCGGCGGCGCGTAAAGACGAACCAGCGCCCATCCGGCGAGACATCGTAGTTCGCGTGTGGCGTCGCGGCGTCGAAACTCGAGACGTCGAACAGGCTCGCTCGCGTCACGACACGCGGTTCCGCGCCGAGCTGGAGCGTCGCGGCGACGAGCTCCGCGCCGGCCGCCGTGGCCCGCCGGTAGAAGATCTCGCGCCCATCGCGCGACCACACCGGCTCCGAGGCGCCGTCCAGGGACACCTGGAGTTGTACGTCGCTCCCCGTCAGGGCGCGCACGTATAGCTCGGGACGCCCCGAATGATCCGAGACGTAAGCGAACCACCGCCCGTCGGGTGACGGCACCACGAAGGTTTCGTCGGCGCCAGTGGCGAGCACGGTGTCGACCGCCCCTTTCGGCGCCAGGCGCACGATGTCCAGGCCACGCCCCTTCCCAGGGACGGTGGTCAGGAATCCCGCGCCATTACGAAGCGGGGTGCCGGTATAGGAGAGCTCTACGCGCGTGGACTCAGCCTGCGGCGGCGCCGTCGTTCCCAATTGGGTGCGAAAGATATCTAGCCGGCCGCGGCTGCCCGCGAAGTAGTAGAGCCCTCTACCGTCGAGCGTCCACACGGCATCGTGACCGTCGCGCTGGAACGTCGCGCGCGTGAGGCCCCGTGTCCCCAGGGTGTGGAGCCAGACGTCCCGGCCCTCGGCCGTGACATCGTCGAACGCGACGCGACGGCCATCGGGCGAGATCCGCGGACTGTGGTAGCGGCGGCGCTCCTCGAGGAGGACGCTCACGCCGCCGGCCCGGTTGACCCGCACGAGGTCACTATCGAATCCCGGGATGTAGACGACGGTTCCGTTCTCCGACACGCCGAACTGCGCGAACCCGACGCCGCTCACCGAAACGTCGGCGGCAATCTCCACATGTGCTCCGGTGACCACTCCCGCCCGCGCATCGAACGGGGCCGCCACCATGACACCGTCGGGGCGCACGTACAACAGGTACCCCATCGTGTACCGCACTTCCACGACGGGCGTGTCGAAGAGCGACCGCACCGCTCCCATCCGAAGGTCGAGCCACTGCGCATCACCGGTGTTCGCGCCCGTCGTAACGCCGACGCCGATAGCGTGACGCCCGCCGGGGAGCACCTGCGTAATGGTGCTGCGGGGAAAGACCAGGGAATCGCGGCCGTCCGGACCGCGTCGGTACGTCCCGTACGACAACAGGCTGCCCCACCAGAGCACACCATCCTCGGCGAAGGCGAGGTATGACGTGACTTCGAGACCGGGGACCGGCGTCCACGCCCCACCGGCCAGTGCGATCCGGTGCATCGTGGCGCTCGCGAGGGCCGAGTAGAGAAACCGCCCGTCCGGCGACAGGCGGAGGTGAAACGCGTTCGGGGAGTTCGGCACCACCTGCGGAGCGCTGCCGTCGAGCCGTCGCGTCTGGATCCTCGTGCCCAGCGGATGATTCGCGACGTAGACCACCATCTGGCCGTTCGCGCTGATATCGATCGTTCGCGCGACGCCGTTGAACGCAACGCTGGTTCCGGGCTCCACGATCGCGAGGCGCGAAGGCGGTGGTTCGGACACGGACGGGGCGTGGCCGACGAGCCACCCCCCCACAGCGCCGACGACCGCGATGCCGAGTGCGATCGCGAGCCGGCGGCGTCCCGTCGACGGAATGGATACGGCCCGCGAGCGCTTGCGCCCACCTCCTCCGCCGGCGATCGCCGCCCCGAACTCCGCCGCCGTCGCGAAGCGGTCGGCGGCGAGCTTTTCGAGCCCCGTGAGCACCGCTTCCTCCACGAAGGGCGGAATGCTCTTGCGGTGCACCGTCATCCCGGCCGGCTGGTCGGTCATCACTTTGGCGATAATCGCTTGCGCGGTCGGCCCCGTGAACGGCGGTTCGCCCATCAGCATCTCATAGAGCACGCAGGCGAGCGCGTAGATGTCCGCCTTCGGTGTAATCTCCCGCTCCCCCATCGCCTGCTCCGGTGCCATGTACTGCGGCGTGCCGAGGCTCATCCCAGTCTCGGTCATCCGGGTCCCGCCGTCGGACCGACTCGCCGCCAGGGCGATGCCGAAGTCCGCCACCATCGCGTGCCCGCCGTGCAGCAGGATGTTCTCGGGCTTGATGTCGCGGTGCACGATGCCGTGCTGGTGTGCGTA
>Ga0193739_1000465_pt1 | contig 11447 bp, 11 predicted proteins | sample L2a2metaG_FD_144926 | JGI IMG/M metagenome (GOLD analysis project Ga0193739, IMG submission 144926) | Soil microbial communities from a riparian zone of the East river system, Colorado, United States - L2a2 | ecosystem: Environmental > Terrestrial > Soil > Riparian zone | place: USA: East River...
CCGGACGGGACGAAGATCGCCTTCGACGCTTCGAACTTGACGAGCAATGTGCTCTTCGTCTACACGCTCGACGAACCGAAAGCCGTCCAGCTGATCGAGCGCCCGGCGCCCGTCTTCGCCCCAGACTGGTCGCCCGACGGCAACTCGCTCCTGTTCGGAGCGCCCTCCGCCGCCGGCAGCCTGTCGCAGATCTTCACCGTCGGCGCCGACGGTACGAGTCCTCGCGAGATTACCTCATCGGGGGTGTCCAAAGGTGTGCCTCGCTGGTCGCCGGACGGCTCCCTCGTCGCGTTCGCGGGCACGATCCTCATTCCGCTTGCCTCGCGACGGCCCGCTATGCTGCACAACCTCGCTGTGTACACGATGAAGCCCGATGGCACCGGTGAACAGGCGGTTACGGATGTCGCGCAGGACGCCTGGCTCCTCGGTTGGTGCGTCAGCGGGCCATGGCTGAACGACGGCTGGGAAGAGGCGGCCGGTTAGGTCCCAGGGACGCCTGTAGCGCGCAGCTCCTCCGCCTCCCGCGGATGGTGCCGGCGCCACAACGCCCCGGCGATCGCTCCGCAGACAAGAGGCACGCCGACCGTCAGAAAGCGGTAGACGACCACTGATGCGACGACGCCCGCCTCATCACCGCCAAAGCCGACCAAGGCTGTTGTCAGGCCTACTTCCACGACGCCGAAACCGCCCGGCAGGATCGGGATCGCCCCCAGGACGCGAACGACCGACCAAGCAGCGAACGCCTGGGCGAGGCTAACCTGGTCTCCATCCACTCCGACCGCTCGGAGCGTCACAAGCAACACCAGGAAGACCGAGAGATGTCCGGCGAGAGTGCCGAACGTCAGCCAGTGCCAGCGCTTGCGCAGAAGGTCTAGCGCTTCTCCGCGAAAGCGTGCGAAGTCCTCGCCTGACCAGCCGACCGGCGGACGTCGCAACAAACGCAGCACTGCCGAAACCACCGCCGCACCGGCATCGCCCACTCGACATGCCAGCGACTCGCTGTGCAGGCTGAAGACCACCAACGTCAACAGGAGCAATAGAAGGGCCAGCCCGATCACGGACACAGTCTCGAGCAGCGGATTGCGCCCGCCTGCGACCAAGAGGATCACGAGGGCGACGGGCGGGAAGGCGAGCGTCGCCAACTGGTTGCCCACAGTGACGAGCCCGAGCGCCAGCGTGATCCGCCGCTTGGCAAACCCCCATGCGCGCAGCATCAGGAACGCAATCCCCAGCCCGACCGTCGGTCCGCCCGGCGCAATGTAGGTCGATGCCTGCGAAGCGAGGGTCGCCGCCAGAGCCGGCCGGTAGCGGATGCCGGGTAGCGCGGCCATTAGCGACGGGCCGTAGGTGAGAACGTTGAGCACCGCAGCCGCCATCACGGCCGCCAGTTCGAGCCACGACAGGTCGCGGAAGGCGCGCCACACGTCTTCGTAACTGACGACGCGCGGGAGGAATAAAGCCAGGATAACGGCCACGAGGATGACGCTGGCAAGCGTGAGCGCCGCCGTAATCAGGCGCGAGTTTCGTTTTGCTAGACCTGGCGTATCCGCGTCAGACAATTGTTCGAGTAATCCTGAGGCCCGCAAGGCAACTGAGGTGGGAGAATTCTCGAACCTAGTCTAACGGACGGCCGACGTGCGATCGTAGCTGTGGAGGCCAGCCAAAACGCCCAGTGCGATCGAGCAGGCCGCTGGTGGTGATCTCTCGCCGTGGGGGCGTAGCCCCCTAGCCTTGCGCGCCGTACTGTCGCAGCAGCGCCGTCATCTCCTCATCCACCTCCGGTCGTGTGGGCGTCCCACCCTCACCTGTTCGGTCCGGGAGCCGCAACAATTCGAGCGGCGTCTTCTTCGCCGATCTCAGGCCAGTTGCCTCTTCTGTTCGTACGTTGGTGCTCGCGCCGGCTTCGAGCAACATTCGCGCCGTCTTCAGGCGTCCGTTCGCTGCCGCGAGGTGGATCGGCCTCCAGCCGGCGTTGTCACCTTGATTTAGGTCGGCCCCTCGTTCGATCAGAAGCTTCACCACCTCACGCCGGTCCTGGTACACGGCCGCTGAGAGCGGGCTGTTGCCTGGGCCAAAGACTTTATGCCGGTTACGCGCGTTGATGTCCGCGCCGGCGTCCAGAAGCATCGCTGCGATCTCCGACGTCGCGGCGAGATGGAGTGCCGTCCAGCCCTCAGCGGTGTACTCAGCTGCGAGCGTGGGATCATCGGCGAGCAGGCGGCGGACGGTCCCGTCATCGCCTGCCATCGCGGCGTCGGCGAGCTGTTGGATGCTCATAGAAGTTTCTTTTCAAAAAACACACTCAGCGGGTCTTCGTTGTATTCGCCAAAGTGCGGAACGCGGTGAAAACCAAACCCTTCGTAAAGCCCGATCGCTTCCTCTTGGTATATTCCCGTTTCCAGGCGCAACATTGAGACTCCCCGCTGAAGTGCATAGTCGGCCAGGTGATTCAAGATCAGCTTGCCGAGCCCAAGACCACGAAAATTCGGGCGTACGTACATGCGCTTTAACTCACCGTACTCCGTGCCGAAGAGCTGTACCCCACCGCAGCCCGCAGCTATCCCATCCTCACGTACGATAAAGAACGCGACCTTCTCCCGCAATAGCTTCCCAACGCCGTACCCATGGCGGCTCTCACGCGGATACAACGGAGCCAGAACATCCTCGAGCTCTGCTATCAACGCGAGAGCGTCCGGCGTATCGGGGCGCTCCTTCGTTATTGTGGCCGAGACGGTCCTTCCTCGGTCTTGCTGAGGAATCGGACCGCCGAGTGGAGCACCCACGATCCGATCACCGGCATCGTTACTCACGCGCCGAAATCGACATCCTTGGTCTCGATCGTCCCGGCCGTCCGCCCGGGTGCCGTCTGGTAGGCCCAGTACAGGTTCGTGTGCGCGATCACCTGCTCTGGCGGTGGCGCCCCCAACGCTGTCAGGTCCACCGTCGTGTGGGCGTCCTTGACAAGGGTCGCGTCGTATCCCCTGACGAACGCGCCGTGAAGCGTCGAGCGGATGCACGCATCGGTCGCCGCGCCGGCGACCACGAGTCGCCCGGCCCCGAGCCCCGAGAGCACGGTCTCAAGCGTGGTGTCCTCGAACGAGTCGCCGAAGCTCTTCTCGACCAACGGCTCCGCCTCGTCCCGAGCCAATTCGGGCACGATCCGCCACTCGTCGCTCCCCCTCTCGAGCTGCTCATCGGAGTGCTGGACCCAGACAACGGGGATCCCCTCCCGGCGCGCCTTCTCCACAAGGCTGCCGATGTTTTCAACGATCGCGTCGCGCTCGTATGCGCCCTTGACGACGCCGTTTTGAACGTCCACGACAAGCAAGGCGGTGTTCGGCCGGTTCTCGATGGAAGCCCAGCATAAAGTAAGGGGGAGACCCATGACCACACTCCTACGCAGCTACGGTAAGCAAGCGCGTGCCATAGCGCGTCTTTGAGTCTTGGTGTCTTTGCGGTGACGTCACGCCTGCGAGACGCAGAACTCGTTCCCCTCGACGTCCTTCATGTTTGTCCAGATATAGCCCCCGCCGGGCGACATCTCCTCGGTCTCCGTCGCGCCAAGCCCCACGAGCCGCTGTACCTCTGCTTGGCGGTCGGCAGCCCGTATGTTCAGATGCAGGCGGTTCTTCGCGGCCTTTCCCTCCGGCACCACCTCGAAGTAGATCAGCGGGTCGGACTCGGACTTCATCGAGATGCCCCATTCCTGCGCGTCAACCTCGTATCCCTCGAGCGCCTGCACCCAGAACGCGGAAGCCCTCTTCGCGTCTGCGCAGTCGATGACGATGCAGTTCAGCTTTCCCATGAGTGACCTCCTCACATGAACTCGTAGCCGCCCATGATGCCCGGCGGCTCCTGGTCCATGATCACGTTGACGCAAGCCGGCTTGCCCGACGCAAAGGCGCGCTCGATCGCCGGGCGGATCTCCTCCGGCTTCGTGACGTACTCGCCGTGGCCTCCCATGCCTTCGACGATCTGGTCGTAGCGGCAGTTGTCGCCGAGCATGCTGGCGACGACGCGGTCCTTCCCGTACATCGCCCGCTGGCCGACCGTGATCTGGCCCCACTGCCGGTCGTTGCCGACGACCGAGACTACCGGGATGTTGAAGCGCACGAAGGTGTCGAAGTCGAAGCCGTTGAGGCCGAACGCGCCGTCGCCGTTCACCATCAGGATGCGCTTGTTCGGGTAGACGCTGTTGATCGCCATGCAGAAGCCCGTCCCGACGCCGAGCGTCCCGAAGGGGCCGGGATCGTACCACTGCCCGGGCTGATTGACGGGCAGGATCTTGGAGGCGTGGCTGACGATGTCGCCGCCGTCGCCGACGACGATCGTGTTCTCGTCGACGAAGTTCGCCATCTCCGCGCACAGCCGCAGCGGGTGGATCGGCTCGCGGTCGGAGGCCATCCACTCCTCCATCTGCGCGCGCGTCTTGTCCTCCTGCCCCCGCAGCTCACCGAGCCACTCGGGGTGATCGCCTTTGTATCCGGACATCTCCGCCGTTATCGACTCGAGGAACGCCTTGGCGTCGGCCTCGATCGGGATGTCGATGTCGTGGTTGCGGCCGAGCTCGATCGGGTCGGTGTCGACCTGGATTGTCTTCGCCTCCGGGTTGAAGCGCTTGCCGTAGGAGAGGCGGAAGTCCATCGGCGTGCCGATGATGAGGATTGCGTCCGCTTTGCCGAGCGCCGCGCGGCGGCTGCGATTGTAGAACAGCTCGTGGTCCTGGTGGAGCGAGCCACGGCCCATCGCGTTCAGGTACACCGGCGCGCGCACAAGCTCCGCGAACTGCCGCAGGTCGGCGCTCGAGTCGCTCCAGTAGATGGCGGAGCCGGCCATGATCAGCGGCCGCTCAGCATTGCGCAGGATTTCGGCAGCTTGCCGCACGATCTTCGGGTCGGGATAGACGCGGCCCTCGGGCCGGTAGCTCTGCGGGAAATTGACCTCACTCTCCTCGACCTTCATGAACAGCACGTCGGTGGGGATCTCGAGGAACGCCGGCCCCTGCCGTCCGGTCAGCGCCGCCCGGAAGGCCATCGAGATGAACTCGGGGATGCGCTTCGTCTCGTGGACGCACTTCGCCCACTTCGTGATCGGCTCCAGCATCTTCGTGTGGTCCATGTCCTGGAGCGCGCCCATCTCGAAGCGCGAGAGCGGGCTGCGGCCGCCGATGATCAGCATCGGGCTCTTGTTGTGCCACGCGTTGGCGATCGCCGTCGTGCAGTCGGTCACGCCAGGTCCCGCTGTTACGACGCCGACGCCGCAGCGCCGCGTCGCGCGCGACCAGCCCTCGGCCGCGTGCCCGGCCACCTGCTCGTGCCGCACGTCGATCACCTTCACGCCTTCGTCGAGGCACGAGTCGTAGATCGCCTGCACGTGCCCGCCGCAGAGCGTGAAGATCGTGTCGACGCCTTCCTGCTTGATCGCGCGGACGACTAGGTCGCCGCCGTCTACCAGTGCCATGGGGCTGCTCCTTCCGGGAGTTTGTTTCGCAAAATCGGCATCGCCAATACTATAGGCAAACGAGTGGGGAGACAAACGACGGTGGAGCCTCGGTCACCAAACTGTGCGGCTTCTGAAGCGGATCGGCCGCCGGTACTCGATTACGTCCGGTTTCGCGCAGTTCCACATTGACAGCTCGAGCAACCGTACATAACATCATGTAAGCCGCGAAATCGCTCCGAATTCCTCGCATCTGCTCGATCTTTCTGCCGGTTGGTGCTCGGGGGTCCACCGGCGCTACCCGGAGGTCCGTGATGAAACCGCTTCTTACCGTTACCACCTTTGTGCTCTTGCTGGCCGTCGGCGCCTTCGCAGGCCCGGCCATGTTCGCTCCTGCCTTCGGGGACAACAAGGTTACGATCCAGGACCTCGACGCTGACGGGGTCGTCAACGCGAACGATAATTGTCCGGTCGACCCCAACGCCAACCAGGTGGATACCGACGGCGACGGCCAGGGCAATGCGTGCGACAATCGGAACGACAACGACCCGGACGGCGACGGCGATCTAAACGACGCCGACAACTGCCCGTTCGATTCCAACGCAGCGCAGACCGACACCGACGGCGATGGTCTCGGCGATGCCTGCGACCCGCAAAACGGAACTCCAACCGACAACGATCTCGACGACGACGGTGTCACCAACGATTCGGACAACTGCCCATTCGACTCAAACGCAGCTCAGTCAGACGTCGACAACGACGGACTGGGTGATGCCTGCGATCCGCAGAACGGCAACGATCTCGAGGGCGACGGCGTTGTCAATACCGCCGACAACTGTCCGTTCGACGCCAACTCGAGCCAGGTCGACACTGACAGCGACGGTTCAGGGAACGCCTGCGATCCATTCAACGACCTGGACGCCGACGGTGACCTCGTCCTCAACGCCAACGACAACTGCCCGTTCGACTCGAACGCAGCTCAATCAGACGTCGACGGCGATGGCTTCGGGGACGTCTGTGACCCGCGCAACGACCTAGACCTCGACGGCGACGGCGTACTCAACGGCGATACGCCGGCTTGCCAGCAAAACCCTCATAATTGCGTCGGCGGCTGCCAGGGAAACCCCCATGACTGCATTCCAATCGACAACTGCCCGTTTGACGCAAACTCAAGCCAGTCAGACATTGACGGCGACGGCCTCGGCGACGCCTGCGACACCCGGAACGACAACGACCCGGACGGCGACGGCGATCTAAACGACGCCGACAACTGCCCGTTCGATTCCAACGCAGCGCAGACTGACACCGACGGCGACGGTTTGGGCGATGCCTGCGACCCGCAAAACGGCACTCCTCCCGACAACGATCTCGACGACGACGGTGTCACCAACGACACCGACAACTGTCCGTTCGTTGCGAACCCCAGCCAGTCAGACGCGGACGGCGACGGTTTGGGCGACGCATGCGACCCGCTGAACGGCACCCATCCCGACGCCGATCTCGACGACGACGGCGACCTTAACGCTGACGACAACTGCCCATTCGATCCGAACGCCTCCCAGCAAGACACTGACGGCGACGGCCTCGGCGATGCCTGTGACTTACTGAACGACCTCGACCTGGACAGCGACGGTGTCCTCAACGCCAACGACAACTGCCCGTTCGTCCCTAACGCTTCCCAGACAGACGATGACCACGACGGCTTCGGCGATCCCTGCGACGCGTCGGACGGAAATGACGTCGACGGCGATACTTTTTCGAACGCGATCGACAACTGCCCGCTCGACTGGAACATCCCTCAGACGGATGCAGACGGCGACGGCATCGGCAACGCCTGCGATCCGTCAAACAACAACGACGTCGACGGCGACGGCGTTAACAATTCCCCTGACAACTGCCCGCTAGTCGCTAACGGGCCGCTTGGCGGTCCGAACAACCAGACGGACACGGATGGCGACGGCCTCGGCGACCAATGTGACGACACTCCTGCCGGTTCGAATACAGACGTTGACGGCGACGGCGTTAACAACGCCAGCGACAACTGCTCGTTCGTCGCAAATGCGCCCCAGGGCGATTCAGACGGTGACGCCATCGGCGACGCCTGCGACCCCCAGGACGACAACGATCCCGATGGCGATGGCATCACCAATGCCCCCGACAACTGCCCGTTGGACGCCAACGGGCCACTTGCCGGTCCGAATGACCAGGCGGACACGGACGGCGATGGTATCGGCGATGCCTGCGAGGACGACAGCGATCCCGATCTGGACAACGACGGCCTGCTTAACCCCAACGACAACTGTCCGTTCCACGCCAATCTCGACCAGGGCGATACTGACAGCGATGGTATCGGTGACGCCTGCGACCCCACGCCGTAGCCGGTACGTCCTCTGTGCCGGGCACAGCGTGAGTGTCCGGCACAGAGAGCACGAGGGAACAGCAAGCGGGTAGGTCTCTAAACTGGCGTCCGTCCCTTTTCAACGACGGATCTGGGCACGCGTCCGGATTGTAAAGGAAGCGTCGCCAGCTCTAAAACGGCAGCCCCTGCAGCCCTTGCATGCCCTTCGCCGCGCTGATCTCGCCCGTATGAATCGCCACCTGCATGCCCGCCAGCCGGAGGACGAAGCCGACATCCCGCCGCCCGAAGACCGGCGCATTGAGCTCGCGCTCGAGGGCCGCGTCGAGCGCGTCAATCGCCAGGCTGGCTTCGCGCAGGCCCTTCGTGTACTCCTGCATATCGCTCAGGTTGATGGGCGCGTCCGTCTTCCAGACCTCGATGAAATTGCCGGGGAGGCCGAGCTTCTGCGACACCCCCATCCACAGCATCGGCTTCTGGAGCCCCATCAGGTTCATCCAGAAGTCCGCCGAAGCGAGGGTGTGCGCGTGAAGCTTCGAGATTGGGTTGGCGCTGCCTTCCGGTTGCCACGCGTACTGCTCCGGAGTAAGGTCGGCGATGACCTGGTCGAGCCAGTCGAATGCTTCGTTGAGTTGCAGGCGGAGCATAGTGGAGTTCTTCATCGGAGTAGCTCACAGCCTCCTTTGGTTCGTTGACTTTGATTTCGCAGCGCCAATACTATCACGCATCGCAGCCAGTGAGATCGAGGAGCGGACCTAGTCCTCCGCGCGCAGTTCGAAGCGGGCGAGCGAGCGCGTCGCCAGCGCCGTCGCGCCGGCGATCACGGCCAGCATCAGGGCAAGCGCGATCGCACCGTTGAGTTCCGCGGCAAAGACACGGTCGCTGACGGTCGAGATGCCGTCGGCGATGCCGAGGCAATACTGGCGGATGCTGAGATAGCGCGTCCCGGTGAAGAGATCGCCGAGGAGACCTTCCCAGATGAAGACGTAACCAAGGCCGAAGACCAATGGGCGGCTGGTGGCGACGCTGAGCAGCACGAATATCATCGTGTATGCACAGATCCCGAGCGCCGTTGCGACAAGAAATCCGGGGACTAGCCCTTCGCCGCCGGCGCCCTCCAGTGAAAGTTGGGGAGCGAGCGCCGTCGCTGGCAGCAGGAAGGCGGCGGCGACGAGAATCGCGGCCGCGGCCTTCGCGAAGACGATCTCACGCCTCGGCAAGGGTTTCGAGAGCAGGTAGACCGCCGTGCCGTCTTCGATCTCGGTGCCCATCGCCGACGTCCCGACAAGGAGGCAGGCGAGCGGCAGCACGACCCTCACGACGATGCTGTCGAGCAGGGTGTTCGAGGTCCAGTCGAGCGGATCGTCGAAACTGCCGGCGCCATAGATCAACGCGAGCCCAATCGGCGCCAGTGTCGCGACGAGGCCGACGACCAGAATGCGGCGCTGGCCGGCGATTTGTCTGAGGGTGAGCGCGAAAACGGTGGTGTTCATCTATTCACGAGGTAAGAGAACACGCTTTCCAGTGACTCGTCGGCCGGCACCAGCTCACGGATCGTGATGCCGCTCGCGCGCGCCACCCTCGGCGCGGCGCGGACGAACTCCGAGAACTGCGCGGTCCGCACGGTCAGACGCTCACCGTTAAGCTCGACGCCAAACACCGAATCGTCGCCGAGCAGTGCAACGGCAAGGCCGCGGTTGTCGCTAGAGCGCACAGTGAACGAATACGGCCGTTCGGTCATTAGCCTACGGATAGCGCGAAAGTCACCGGAGGCGGCGAGGCGGCCGGCAACGATCACAACGATGTTTCCGGCCAGCTGTTCGACTTCCTCGAGGATGTGCGAGGAGACGACGATGGTCTTGCCCTGTGCCGCCATCTTCCGGAGCAGGTCCATCATCTGCAGCCTTTGTGCCGGGTCCATGCCGTTGAAGGGCTCGTCGAGCAGCAAGACCGACGGCTCATGGACAATCCCGGCGGCGACCTTGATCCGCTGCTTCATCCCCTTCGAGTAACCACCGGTCTTGCGTTTCTCGAACTGCTCCATATCCACGGTCTGTATGGCGCGCCGGGCGGCGGCTTCCGGGTCCTTCAAGCGATGTAGCTTCGCCATTGTCAGCACGAAGTCGTAGCCGCTGAGGAATGAGTAGACCGCCTCGCGCTCCGGAACGAGTCCGACGCTGCGGTAGATCTCGGGGTTGGCGAACGCCGGCTGGCCCAGGACGCGGACGGTACCTCTCGACGCGCGCAAAAAGCCGGCCATCATATGCAGGACGGTACTCTTGCCGGCGCCGTTCGGTCCCAGGAGAGCGGTGATACCGGATCCGAGCTTGAAGGAGATTTCGTTCACAGCGACGACGTTGCCGTACCATCGCGAGACGGCGTCTAGTTCCACAGCCGCCGCATCGGTGCGGACGCTCTCATCCATCGTTCTCACGCCTGTATCGTTCGGTAGCGCCGGAGGATTAGCGCGAGGCAAACCAGTGTGACGGCAACTGCTGTGAGAGCATAGATCCCGCCCCAGAGGTCGGCCTTGGCCAAGGGCTCCTCAGAGGCCGGCGTCGCGTCGAAGAACCAAAACGTGAGTCCGTCGGCAATACTAAAGACGCTCACGAGGATTCCGTAACGGCCGCCATCTCCCTCTATGCTCTCGACCAGGGTGATGCCCACGACCGAGGAAATGACCATAACCGCGATGATCGCAATCGTCGAATAAGCCCGGCGTGGTGTCTGGGCTGAGATAGCGAAACTGATTCCGGCGAAGAGAAGGCAAATGAGGAGGGCGCTGGCAGCAGCCGCGGGCAGGTCGCTCCACTGGTCCTCGACATAGCCGCCGAGGTCGTCGAGGGCGACGCCGTTGCCGATGAACAGCAAGAGCTGCGGCAACAGTGTTAAGCCAAGCATTGCCGTAACTAACGCGGCGTACTTCGCAAGCGCGTAGTCATCCCTGACGATCGCCCTCGAGAAGTAGAGCGACAGCGTCTGCGAGCGCTGATCGCGCCCCGCCAACTCGGGAGCGACAACCGCGACAAATAGGGCGAGCACGATCTGGATGTACGTGTAGTAGTCATGAGGCTCCAGGACATCCAGCTCGCCGGTGCTTATCGAGGCGACGCCCAGTTGCACCAAGGCCGGAACGTACGCGGCCGCCGTCAGGAGCCACGGCCCGATCTTGCTCGTGAGCGGCCGGCCAATCCCGAAGATGCTCCGTAGCGACTGAACATACATGGCGACGATCGCGTGCGGACGTCCAAGACGGGGCCCGATATAGTGGCGGTACCCCAGGTCGTAGATGCTGCCACCCGCCGCCTCACGCATCAGCTGCCTCGCGACCCACGCTCGACGCCTGGAAGATGTCCTCGAGACGCCCGCGCGCCTGCTCGAGGCGAACAAGCCCGAGATGGAAGTCAACCACGGCGTCGCGCACCTGATCGTGTACGCTATCGCCGCCGTCGACGGACACGAGCAATATCCGGCCATCCCGCGTTACTGACAATCCCTGTCTCTTGAGATGCGCTTCCAATGGGTCGACCTCGCCGTCGACCTCTACGATCAGCAGCCCCGTCGCCTGGGTAAGAGTCGACATCGGGACAGATCTAACGAGCCTGCCGCCGGCGATCTCCACAAGGTGCTCGCAGACGCGCTCGATCTCCCC
>Ga0193739_1000466_pt1 | contig 11425 bp, 6 predicted proteins | sample L2a2metaG_FD_144926 | JGI IMG/M metagenome (GOLD analysis project Ga0193739, IMG submission 144926) | Soil microbial communities from a riparian zone of the East river system, Colorado, United States - L2a2 | ecosystem: Environmental > Terrestrial > Soil > Riparian zone | place: USA: East River...
TACATAACGTTCCCACTATTAAAACCATTTGTTATCATAAATCTAATTCTTATTACTATGTGGTCAGTAAATTTCTTTGATTTAATCCTTGTAATGACAAATGGTGGTCCACTTTTCTCAAGTACCACGTCATCCATGTACATGTACAGACAGGCTTTTGAATTTGGGCTGCTATCCAAAGGGGCTGCTGTAGGATTTATTTTGATTGCAATGAACTTAGTTTTGGCATATTCTTATATCAAACTATTGAGGAGTCAGGAGAAAACAGTTGAGATTCGACAATCAAAAGAAAATTAAGCCACAATTGAACCGAGATCGCCGATGTTCAGTTGAACTAGACCATGACCTATTGATAATGATGAAGAGTATATGATCCTGATAGAAAGGTCTCTAATTTATTTTGTAATCGCAACCTATCTCTTTATTACTTTGGCGCCGCTTCTGTGGGTACTTTCAACATCATTCAAACCAAATTTAGAAGCCATTAGCTTTCCCCCAAAATTCCTGCCAGATGAACCTACGTTAGATAATTACTTGTTTGTGCTAACAGATCCAAAACTTGTGACAAGTCTTTTCAATAGCTTGGCAGTAAGTTTGGGAAGTACTGGACTGAGTGTAGTCGTAAGCGCGCTTGGTGGCTATGCATTTGCAAGATTCGACTTTAAAGGTAAAAACTTACTGATTAGCACAATTTTGGGATTATTTATGATCCCTATCGTCATCAACATTATCCCATTATACATTATGTTGTCCAACATAGGTCTTCTAAACTCCTTACTCGCATTGGTATTGACATTTCAGATTCTCATTATACCACTCAACATATTTCTATTAAAGAACTATTTTGAAACTATTCCAAAGGAGCTGGAGGAAGCAGCACTAATTGATGGTTGCTCAAAAATGCGGGCTTTCTGGCACATCATTGTACCAATTTCTATGCCAGGTTTTCTAATAGCAGCAATTCTGTCATTCAGATTTTCGTGGAACGAGTTTGTGTTACCCATTGTCCTATCAAATAGGCCCGATGTCATGGTCTTTCAGGTTGCATTGTATCAATTCATTTCACTTTATAGAATTGACTGGGGTTATCTTACTGCAGGCATAAACATTGCACTCATTCCTGTCGTTGTTCTGATGTTATTTTTCCAAAAGAGAATGATAAGAGGTTTGACTCTTGGAGCTGTTAGGGGATAAGTCATATAAAATACGAAAATATCAAAAGAACCTATAATTCGCAAAAATTTTAGTTATTGTACTTGTATACCCGAAATTTTATTTCAAGTTGCGCAACTTTATATTATAGCTAAGCCCAAATCTGTGAGCTTCGTCCCTTAGAAATTGCAAAATTTTGAGTGACCTGCTACTCTTGGGAATAATTATTGGAAAGGGTGAACTTGGCACAAATATTTCTTCTCTTTCCTTTGCAATTGATATGCACGGAATTTTTAAATTTAATTTTGATATGGCGTCAAGTGCAGAACTAAGTTGACCTTTCCCACCGTCAATTAATACCAAATCTGGTAAATTTAGTTTATCTTCTTTTGAGTATCGGCGAGTTACTATCTCACTTATCATTGCAAAATCATTTTGATCCTTTATTGTTTTTATTTTGAATTTTCGATAAAATGATTTTTCAGGAATTCCATTAACAAATCTAACACAGGACCCAACAGCTATTGATAAGCCAAGATTTGAGATATCAAAACAGTCAATAATTTTGGGAAGTGACTTAAGGTTAAGTACTTTTTTTAGGTCAAACAAAGCGGGTTCAAAGCCTTTTGAGATATAGACCGATAAATTTCTAACAATTAGATCCATTAATTGTTTCCTTTCTATATCGATTCTGTTAGATAGCCTAATAATGTTAACTCTATGTGATGCAATCCTTTCCAAGGACTTTTCAAGTACATCTCTTGAATCTGGATCTTCATTAACATAGATAAATCGCGGCACTGTTGATTTGGAATAATAATATTGTGACAAGAAAGTAGAAAATGAGTTATCACCTACCAAATCAAATTGGTATTTTTTTCTATCCCTAATGACTCCACGATATCTTCTCAAGATCAATATATGTGCTTTTGATTGCAAAAGGTCATACATGATTCCAATGTACTCCTCTTCAGATCTTGAACTGATTGATTGTTCGATTTTTTGTTTTGATCTCAGATTTTCAAGTCTGCTTATTGTATCTCTAATTTCTTTTGCTTTTTCATAGTCAAGGCTAGACGATGCACTAGTCATATCCTCGTTCATTTTTTCTATAAAGTCATCAATGTTTTTTCTTCCCGAAAGAATATTTTCTAACGATTGAACATTATCCATATATTCATTCTGAGTAACGTTATTTATACAGGGTGCATCACAGTTATTGATAAAATATTCAAGACAAGGTCTTTTTGGAAGTGTGTTACAAATTCTGATTTTAAAGATTTTTCTCAATAAACCTATGGTAAGTAATTTTGAGCTTCCGTGCACAAAAGGTCCGAACACTTTGCCTTTGGTACCAGTAAATTTACCATCTCTGTTCCTTCTAGCTACAAGCAATCTAGGAAATTTTTCGTCTGAAATTTTAAGATAAGTATAGCGCTGCTGATCCTTTAGGTCTATGTTAAATAACGGCCTGTATTGTTTTATTAGATTCGATTCTAGCAAAAAGGCCTCAATTTCATTATCCGTAACAAGGAAATCAACATCTTGGATTTTGCTGATGAGTTTGGATGTCTTCCAATTGGACGTGTCATGAGAGCCTCTATGATTAAAGTAAGACAGTACGCGCTTTCTGAGATTCTTTGCTTTGCCTATGTAGATAATTTTGCCCTCCTCATTTTTCATCATGTATACGCCTGACTCATCAGGAAGCGTCAGTACTTTTTTTCGTAGCTCCTTAATACTTTCAGATTGGTTCAGGATTCTATTCAGTATGGAAGTAGTCAAGTGCGTACACCACTTTTACTTTTTCTTATCGTCTGGCTTAGAACCAGTTTGGATTTAAGGTATTTTCCAGTATGACTTGAAACGTGGTTTGAAACTTGTTCCGGTGTGCCAGTAACAACAATACTTCCACCGTTGTCTCCACCTTCAGGGCCAAGATCAACTATCCAGTCAGAGGCTGCTATTACGTCAAGATTGTGCTCAATCAGTATGACCGTATTACCAATATTTACCAGTCTATCTAATACATGAAGTAGCTTTTTTACATCTGCAAAATGTAATCCCGTAGTTGGTTCATCCAAAATATATAGCGTACTTCCGGTATCCCTTCTTGCAAGCTCTGAAGATAACTTTATTCGCTGAGCCTCTCCTCCTGATAGTGTCGTTGCCGGCTGTCCTAATCTTATGTATCCTAAGCCGACATCATAAAGCGTCATTAGTTTTCTCTCAATAGATGAGATATTTGAAAAGAAATCAAGAGCCTCTTCAACAGTCATGTCTAGAACGTCGGAAATTGTCTTACCTTTGTATGTTATCTGTAAGGTTTCTGAATTGTATCGTTTGCCCTTACACTCATCGCAAGTAACATATACATCTGCAAGAAACTGCATCTCGATTCTTTTGACTCCAGCACCTTCACATGAATCACAGCGGCCACCTGGTACATTAAATGAAAATCGACCAGGTTTATATCCCATTTCTCGAGCTTTCATTGTTTTGGAAAAGATCTCTCGTATCGGACCAAAAGCATTCACATAAGTTGCTGTATTAGACCTGGGTGTTCTACCAATTGGAGATTGATCAATACCTATTACCTTGTCCAAATTTTGAAGACCGGTGATTTTATCATGGGTCCCGGGCTTATCCTTTGAAGAGTAAAAGTGATTTGACAATGCTTTGAAAAGTATTTCATTCACTAGAGTTGATTTTCCAGATCCCGACACGCCAGTAACTGTTGTCATACAACCAAGAGGAAAATCTACTGTTATTTTCTTGAGATTGTTCTCTCTAGCATTATGAAGCTTAAGCCAGCTCTTAGGATCCCTTTCCACATTCTTGTGGTAAACCTTCTCCTCGCCTTTAAGGAATCTTCCAGTTATAGAATTCTTGTTATCTATGATATCTTTGAGAAAACCGTTTGCAACTATCTTCCCGCCATGAATTCCGGCACCCTCTCCGATATCTATAATCCAATCTGAGCTTCTAATAACTTCTTCATCATGCTCCACTATTATAAGCGTGTTACCAAGGTCTCGTAATCTTCTTAGTGTTTCAATCAATCTGTTATTATCTCGCTGATGAAGCCCAATCGTTGGTTCATCAAGAACATACAAAACGCCCGTGAGGTTAGACCCAATCTGTGTGGCAAGACGTATTCTTTGAGATTCTCCGCCAGATAACGTAGAGGTCATCCTGTTCAAAGTAAGATAATTAAGTCCAACATTTTTGAGAAATTCCAATCTAGAGATAATTTCCTTAAGTATATTTTTTGCAATATATCTATCAGTCTCAGAAAGTGAAAGACTCATGAAAAAATCATAACACTTGTCAATCGACAAATCACATACATTCATAATAGATTTGCCAGCAATCTTGACTGCCAAAGAATCAGGACGCAGTCGCATGCCTTTACATAGTTCGCACGGGATCTCTCTTATGAACTGCTCTAGATCTTTCCGTTTTGCTTCAGATTCTGTTTGTGCGTACACTCTATCCAAATTCGGTATTACTCCTTCAAAAGAACTACGATACTCCCAGGTAGAATCAGACGACCTAGATTCATATTTGTAATGTATATTCTCATCTGTTCCGTAAAGAATAACACCTAATTGCTTTTTTGTCATAGCCGATATGGGTTGATATAAGTCAAAGCCAAACTTCTTACCCACGTCGCGCAACATTGAAGATCTGAATGTTGCAAAGTGGCCGGCCCATGGTTTTATTGCACCATCTAAAATGCTCTTTTTCCTATCCGGAATAACTAGCTCGGGGTCAAACTCAACTTTGATACCAAGTCCGTTACATTGTTCGCATGCTCCAAATGGTGAGTTAAACGAGAATGAACGCGGTTCAAGGTCCTGGATGCTTATTCCACACCTGGTACACGCTTTTCTTTGTGAATACACTGTTTCGCTATTATTGTCATCGGGTATCAAAATTTTGACCAGTCCATTTGCTGTCTTCAGAGCAGTTTGTACTGAATCAAACAGCCTAGATCTATCCTCAAGTGAAGGCCTTATCCTGTCAACAACAACTTCAATCGTGTGTTTCTTGAATTTGTTAAGTATGCGATATTTGATATCTTTCTTACTGGCACCTTGGGTATTATCTTCATCATTGTCACCACTCAGGTTGATAATCTCCCCATCTAGTCTAATCCTTGTATATCCATTTTGTTTTAACTCTTGGAATAATTTTTCATACGCTCCTTTTTTTGCTTCTACTATAGGAGCCAGTAAAAGTACACTTTTTCCATTTGAAGTCTTAAGAATGGTATCAGTAATAAAATCTGCTGACTGTGCAGTAATTTTTCTACCGCACTGAGGACAGTGAGGCACTCCTATTCTGGCATAAAGCAATCGCAAATAATCATAAATCTCTGTCACCGTACCTACTGTCGAGCGAGGATTTTTACTTGTTGTCTTTTGCTGTATTGATATGGCTGGGGATAAACCTTCTATAGAGTCAACATCAGGTTTATCCATCATTTCTAAAAATTGTCTTGCGTATGCGGAGAGAGATTCGACATATCTCCTTTGACCCTCTGCATAAATAGTATCAAAGGCCAAAGTGGACTTACCCGATCCAGAAAGTCCCGTTAGAACAACTAGCTTGTTTTTGGGAATTTCAATGTTGATGTTTTTTAGATTATGTTCCCTAGCACCTTTTATTATTATTCTGTCGTTAATGTAATTATTGTTTACGTTATTCAATTTCTATTTCACCTACATGATACTACCTAGATGGTGCTTCCACAATCTGACTGTCTAGCACCTTTTTTATTTTCGTCAATTGGTCTCTTAATTGTATCGCCTTCTCAAAGTCCAAATCTTCGGCGTATCTCTTCATATTTGTCTCAATTTCAATAGCAAGTCTTGATAAATCCTTTGTAGACATGGATTTGATTTCGACATTTATTCCTGCATCATCTTCTCTCTTTGCAACTGCTTTTACTATAGTCTTTGGTGTAATGCCGTGTTTTTGATTATGCAATATCTGCTTTTTTCTTCTTCTCTCTGTTTCAGAAATTGCTTCTTTCATCGACTGAGTAATATTATCTGCATACATTATCACGGTTCCATCTATATTCCTTGATGCTCTTCCGAAGGTCTGAACTAGACTTGTTGTATTGCGCAAAAAGCCTTCTTTGTCTGCATCAAGTATTGCCACAAGCCCGATCTCTGGTATATCAAGACCTTCTCTTAAAAGATTAATTCCGACTAGGACATCAAATTCCCCTATTCTGAGTTGTCTGATAAGCTCCGTTCTCTCAAGGCCCTCAATCTCTGAATGCATGTATCTCACTCTTACTTCTTTTTTGGCCAAATATTCTGCGAGGTCTTCGGCCATTCTCTTGGTAAGTGTAGTGACAAGAATCCTCTGGTTTTTCTGAACATGTGACCTTATCTCATCTATCAAGTCATTGATTTGGTTCTGTGTTGGTCTAACCTCTACCATTGGATCTACGAGTCCTGTGGGTCTTACAAGCTGCTCTACAATTGCAGAACTGTTTTTCTTTTCATAATCTGCTGGTGTTGCAGATACAAACAGCGCCGACTTTAGATATTTCTCAAATTCTGGAAATTTAAGTGGTCGATTATCAAATGCGCTAGGCAATCTGAATCCATAGTCTACGAGACTTTTTTTCCTAGTATAATCACCTTTATACATACCCCTAAGCTGAGGTAGGGTAACATGGGATTCATCTATTACCAGTAAAAAATCATTACCGAAAAAATCAAGTAGACAGTACGGAGGTTGTCCTGACTTTCTTCCATCAAAATGTCTAGAGTAATTTTCAATTCCAGAACAATAACCTAACTCCTGTATCATTTCAAGGTCGTAATTTGTTCTTGAATTGAGTCTTTGCCTTTCGAGTTCACCGGGCAAATTTGGAAGCCAGGTTTCAAGTTCTTGTTGTATAGATGTTACAGCATCATTCTTTGCATCATCGCCTATTATGTAGTGTTTTGCGGGAAATATTTTAACCGTACCAACACTACGTTTCTTTGCCATGGTAACACTATTATGAATACTAATCTGTTCTATTTGATCTCCAAAGAGAGATACTCTGACAACGTCGTCAGAATACCCTGGTATAATATCAATAGTATCTCCTTTAACTCTGAAACTGCCAGACGACAACGTTATATCGTTTCGCTCATAGCGAGCTTCGATTAGCTTGTGAATGAGTTCTTTTCTCCCAATTTCCATATTCTCTGACAGGGTAATAGCACTCTGATCCCATTCTTGTGGCGACCCTAATGAGTAAATGCATGAAACAGTCGAAACTATAATTGTCGGTTCTCCTGACATGAGCATCGCAGTTGCTTCAAGGCGCATTTTCTCAATTTTTTCGTTTACCTCTGTGTCTTTTTCTATATAAGTGTCGGTCTGGGGCAAATAACTTTCAGGCTGATAATAATCATAAAAACTAACAAAATAGCCTACGTTGTTTTCTGGAAAGAATTGCTTAAACTCTGAATACAATTGTGCGGCAAGCGTTTTATTATGTGATATGACTAGGGTGTTCTTATTTGTTCTTGCAACTACATTTGCAACTGTAAACGTCTTACCGCTGCCAGTCACTCCCAATAATGTCTGAATCCTTCTGCCGCGGCTTAGACCGTCTACAAGACCTTCTATTGCGGTTGGTTGATCACCTCTTGGTGGAAATATATCAGGGGCAAGGGAAAACTGTTTAGACATTTGGGATAGGAGTAAATTTTTTCGTTTATTGAATATATATTGTTAATGTCATTCCAAAAATTAAATCAAATCCCATTTAGAACCGATAACGGCGTGGGTACCGACGGGCCCGCTCATGAGTGAATATTAAATTTCTAGATTTGTTGACCCTAACCCCTAATTCAAGTTACGGTATAACTAACGATAAATTTCATCTTTTTTATGAGGATAACAAAATTAAGTCAAAGAACGCTGTGATGGCTGACTTTCGAAGGGAAGAGAGCTGATCCTTTTTTCTTATAATCTTTTCAATAAAACAAAGGGGTAATAAATGAAAATTTCTGATTTCATTAGATTGACTTATCATAATTACAATCATTCCGTGTAGACTTCTATAATTACAATCATTCCGTGTAGACTTCCATGTTGACTTACACCTGTTTTTTTATTTTAAAAGCAAATCCTATTTCAATTGTGCTTTTTCAGAAAACTTGCGTAAACCGGGAAATATGTGACCACTAATCAAAATACAGGGAATAAACAAGACGACTTTTGTTAAAATGGGTGTGTAAACAGACGACTTTTGTTAAAATGGGTGTGTAAACAAACGACTTTTGTTAAAATGGGTGTGTAAACAAACGACTTTTGTTAAAATGGGTGTGTAAACAGACGACTTTCTCGTTCTAAAAGCGATGGCTTAGTCAATTGTTGAGTCTTAGAACATTTAGCGCAATAGTTCGTAGACCTAGGCAAGAAAAATTCCTACTCAAGCTAAATCTGCAGTTGAACATTTACAGTAGAATTTCCAGTACCATAGAACGTTATTTTGGAAATTGTTCGAAAAAATTAAGCTTGATAGTACCGAATTGCTAATCATAACGCTTGTTCTCCACTACGAGGTATAGATTCTGAATGTCAGGGGCTACTGTTTCCAGTTCTAGTTATTGTGAAAGTAAGAATGACAAGCCTATTAGATTAACGGCTAGAATAGCGGATAGCGTCAATATGGACCACTTTTCGAAATCATAACAAAATTGGCTCATTTCTAGTATATACATATAACGATATGCATTTAAAGATATTGGTATAATGAAATACAAATAACGTAATAGTTATAAACGTCCTCATTGAGGCGTGTACCCTAATGGGAAAACGGACGACAAGTATTTTCAAATGTGATAGATGTGGACATATGTGGTGTGCTCGTAGCAAAAATGTAAAACCAAAGACATGTCCTAAATGCAGAAGTCCTTACTGGGACACTCCTCGTAGAAAGAAATAGATACTATTGCAATCAATTAAGCAAACGCAGAAGTTTACTATGAATCGGAATTCTATAATAATCAGGGTGAGTGTCGTCTTTTCATCATTCCAATAATAAATGGAACATCCTCAGCGCTTCTAGTTAACCTAGCAACCTTAATGACATCTCTAATGTCTCTTGAACCAAGCCCCTTCCAGACCTGTTCAGCAATGACAGTGCTAATCTGTTTATCCACTTTCTCCCTTGCCAGTCTTACTTGAGCTATCTCCCTAAATTCTTCTAGTGTATATTCTGGAAACTCCAGTGTTACAAACCTTGATAACAGAGGTTGAATTATTTTCTTATAGGAATTTGCGGTCGCAAACACCCACGATGTTAGTTCCATCTGCCTTGTCTTTCTAATTTTAGTTTCAGAAATTAGTCCTGTTTCCATCAAATGTAACAAAGAAGTTTGGTCTGCTGTACTCATTTTTTCCAGTTCATCTATTAATAGAAACTTGGGTCGCCTTTCGAATAACTGACTCACCAAGCCGGCTTTGGTTGTATTGCTTCCAACTATAAAGTAAGACGGCTTTTCATGCCGCATTAACTCTGTCAAGAACATGGTTTTTGCTGAACCAGGTGAACCAACTAGTAATAGATGAACGGGTCTCTTAGACAGTAGAGCTTTTACAAAGATTTGTTTAATGTCATCATGGCCCACTATTTCTTCAAAACCATATACGTGCTTAATATCATTCGTCACTTTCTTCCACAATCCCGCGAAATTTTGCTTTAATATGCCATTCATACTCTTCGGATAGGTATACTTATACTAAGTCTACTATATAAGTATACCCATTATACTCAAATATATAAAATGATTATATGATAGTAAGTATAATCACCAGTATACAAAATGGTCTCCACTATGAAAATTGGAGAAGAAACCAAGAAATCTCTATTGAAAATAGGTGCAGAACATACAATGAAGGATGGAAAAGAACGTTCATTAGAAGATATTGTCAAGATATTGATTGAGGAACATAAAGCTAGACAAAAATAAACCTAAATGAATCCTCCCGTCTTAAAATCAAATAATACTCTAAAACCATTCAAGAGAAATAGGCATTTTGATGCTGATAATACTAGGGATAGTGACAATAGTTTTACTAGAAATCAAAACGAGATCAAAAAGAATCAACTTGAAAAGTAGATGTTTTAACAAACTTTGATGTGTCAGCAGTGCTATTGAACGTGAAATAAATATCCAATGAATATGGACAACTCGGCTTACATAGACTAGCCTTAAAACTAATATGATAAATATCGGTTGGCTAATTAATTAGGTAAATTCTTTGGTAACCCTCCCGCCACTACTAATTATTGCAGGGACAACTAGTGGAGTTGGCAAGACGACTATATCTCTGGCTATTATGCATGCTTTAAAGAATAAAAAAGGTCTATTGGTTCAGCCATTTAAGATAGGACCAGATTTCATTGATCCTAGCTATCACAAGATAATTACAGGAAAAGAATCGCGAACTTTGGATGCCTGGTTTATGGGCAAGGATGGTATTATCTCAACAGTGGGAAACGCCACCAAAGATGTTGATATCGGTATAGTTGAAGGAGTCATGGGATTGTTCGATGGAATGTCTGGAAGAAATGATTTTGCCAGCACAGCATATGTTGCAAAGATTCTGAATGTACCCATTATACTGGTAGTGGATGCAGCAAAGGCAGCACGTTCCATTGCCGCGATGATTTTTGGTTACTTGAATTTTGATAAAAAATTAAAAATAATTGGGATAATCCTTAACAATGTTTCAGGACCCAAACATGAAAAATATCTGATAGAAGCATGCAGGAATTCATTAAACGTTCCTATATTAGGGATAGTGAAAAGAGACAAAGACTTGAAAATGGATGAACGTCATCTGGGTTTGATTCCGTCCGATGAATTAGAACCATCAAAAAAAAATAAAATACTACGACTAGCAAATAAAGTATCAGAAGAAATTTATTATGACAAAATTATTTCGTTAATAAAACCAAGAAAATCAATGCTGACCAAACCAATTAGTGGTGAACGCAAAGCTCCAAAACTTGTTAAAATCGCAATAGCACTTGATAACTCTTTTAATTTTTACTACAATGAGAATTTGAATGTCTTGAGGAATCTTGGAGCAGAGATCACATATTTTAGTCCCATCAGTGATACCCGTATTCCTGGTGACATTTCTGGTTTAATTTTAGGAGGTGGATTTCCTGAAGTAATGGCGGACAAACTAAATTCAAATCAATCAATGCTAAAATCAGTAAAAAAGGCCGCCGAAC
>Ga0193739_1000467_pt1 | contig 11425 bp, 10 predicted proteins | sample L2a2metaG_FD_144926 | JGI IMG/M metagenome (GOLD analysis project Ga0193739, IMG submission 144926) | Soil microbial communities from a riparian zone of the East river system, Colorado, United States - L2a2 | ecosystem: Environmental > Terrestrial > Soil > Riparian zone | place: USA: East River...
CACCACGCGCGACACCGTCGACGTGCGCGGTAACCTGGAGCCCGTCACCGACCAGGTTACGAGCGACGGCGCCGTCACCGATTTACGGATCGCCATCGCGGCTCGGGTGCACCGAAGCCTGGCGCTCGGATTCGCGCTGCACGGCCTGACGGGCTCGACGCGCGTGACCGCGATCCGCCGCTTCGACGACAGCACGACGTATCGCACGTCGACCGCGCGTGACGAGATCGCGTACCATGGACTCGGCAGTTCGGCGAGCGCCATGTTCGACGTGAATGCCGATTTGCGCGTGGCCGCATGGGCGCGCTCCGATACGCACCTCAGAGCCGATATTCGCGGCCGCACCGTAGCCGACGACGACCTGCCGTTCGCCTTCGGTGGGGGCGTGCGGTGGCGCGCCGGGACCGAGGCTGTGCTGGCCGCAGCGGTGGCCTGGCGCTCCTGGTCCGGCGGCGGGCTCAATGCCCACGACACGTTCAACTGGTCGCTCGGGACCGAGCTCGGATCGCCCGCATCGCCGATCCGGTTCGGCGTGCGCGGCGGGCAGGTGGCGTTCGGACCGGGCCCCAAAGCGCCGACGGAGTTCGGCATCTCGGCGGGCATCGGCAAGCAGTTCTCGGGAGGTCGAGGGCGGCTCGACTTCGGCCTCGAGCGGCTGGAGCGCAAAGGGACGGGTCTCGCCGAGCGCACGTGGACGTTCTTGCTGGGGCTCACCGTGCGACCGTGAACGTTTACTTTCATACGTTCGGCTGCAAGGCGAACCAGTACGACACCGAGCTGGTACGTCAAGCGTTCGCCGAGCGGGGCGCGGTCGTTGTAGACGACCCCGCCGCCGCCGATCTCACCGTCGTCAATTCCTGCACCGTCACCCAAGAGAGCGAAATCAAGCTGCGCCGGCTGGTGCGCCACGTCGCGCGCGTCAGTCACGCCAAGACGATCGTGATGGGCTGCGCGGCTGCGCTCGACGACGGTGCGATCGCGGCATTGCCATCGGTGCGGGCTGTGGTGGCCAACGCCGATCCGACGATGGTGCTGCGGGCGGCCGGGCTGTCCTCACCGTCCTCACCCCCTGGCCCCCTCTCCACTACGCGGAGAGGGGGAACGAACGGGAGGCATCGCGCCCTCCTCAAGATCCAGGACGGCTGCGACGAGCACTGCACCTTTTGCGCGACGACGCTGGCGCGCGGCGCGAACCGGTCGCGCGCGGTCGCCGACCTGATGAAGGAAGCGCGGGCCCTCGCCCAGCACCACGGGGAGATCGTCCTGACGGGCGTGCACATCGGGACGTACGGGCAGGATCGGGGCGCGGGTGCGCTAACCCCGGGGCGTGGCCCCGGGGTTAACCCACCCGAACGGTCACTCGGTCACCTCCTCGAGTCCCTCATCGAGGCCACGCCCGGGGTGAGGTTCCGCCTGTCTTCCGTCGAAGCCACCGAAGTCGATGACCGGCTCGCCCGTCTGCTTATCGAGGCCCCGCGCCACGTCGCGCCGCACCTCCACGCGCCCCTGCAATCGGGGTCCAACCGCGTCTTGAAGCGCATGGGACGACACTGGTACAGTGCCGAGTCGTACCGCGCGCGGATCGAGTGGCTCGCGGCACGCCTGCCCGTGTTTGGCCTGGGCGCCGATGTCATCACGGGATTCCCGGGCGAGACGGACCAGGACCACGACGACTCTGTCACACTGCTCCACGCATTGCCGTTCACGTATCTCCATGTCTTTCCATTCAGCGTGCGGCCCGACGCCCCTGCGGCGCGGCTGCCGAATCAGCAGGCGCCCGCGGTGATCAAGGCGCGGGCGCGCGAGCTGCGGGAGCTAGGGGAGGCCAAAGCACGGGCGCACCGCGCCAGGCGCGGAGGGCAGTGGGCGGATGGGGTGGTGTCGGGCCGGAGCGGCGGGCGGGTGGACGTCCTGACGGAAGACTACCTGTCCGTCTATCTTCCTACTGATCGGTGGGACGGGCGCCCTCGCTTCGACCTCATCGTGGACTGATCATGCCGCGCATCTACATCGAAACCTACGGCTGCCAGATGAACGTGTCGGACTCCGAGCTGATGCTCGGCGTCCTCGCACGCGACGGGTACGTCCGTACCGACGATCCCGCCGACGCCGACGTGATGCTCGTTAACACCTGCGCCGTGCGCGATCATGCCGAGCAGCGCGTGCTCGGGCGGATGGGCGAGCTGAAGCGTCACAAACGCCCCGGCGACGTATTGGGGGTCGTGGGGTGCATGGCGCAGCGCCTTGGCCCGACGCTGTTGCAGCGCGTGCCGCACGTGGACCTCGTGATCGGTCCCGACGGGTACCGCGACCTCCCCGAGCTGATCGCGCGGGCACGCGGCGGTGAGCGGGCGGCGGAAGTCGAGTTCAAGAGCTGGGAGCACTACGAAGACGTGCCCCCGGTGCGCGGAGATCGCTTCTCGGCGTTCGTGACGGTGCAACGCGGCTGCGATTATCGGTGCACCTTCTGCATCGTTCCGATGACGCGCGGACCGGAACGGAGCCGCAAGTTGGCCGACGTGGTGAGCGAGGTGATCGGCCTCGCCGAATCCGGCACCACGGAGGTCACACTCCTTGGGCAAACGGTCAACAGCTATCACGACGGCGAGCACGATTTCGCCGACCTGCTCCGGGCGGTGGGCGGCGTGCGGGGGATCCGCCGGCTGCGCTTCACCTCCCCCTATCCCACCGACTTCACCCCGCGGGTGCTCGACGCCATGGCGGCCACGCCCGCAGTCTGCGAGCATGTGCACCTCCCCGTGCAGAGCGGCAGCTCCCGCGTCCTCAAGCGGATGCTGCGGCGTTACGACCGGGCGCGGTTCCTCGAGGTCGTGGCGGCGCTGCGCCAGGCGGTTCCCGCGATGGCCCTCTCGACCGACATCATCGTGGGGTTCCCCGGCGAGACGGAAGACGAGTTCCAGGAGACCCTGTCGCTCGTGGCCGAGGTCGGATTCGACGATGCCTTCACCTTCAAGTACTCGGTGCGCGAGGGCACACCCGCGGTCCGGCTCAAGGACCACGTCGCCGAGGAGGTGCAGGCCGAGCGGCTCGAGCGCCTCATCGCTCTCGTCCGGAGCGGCGCGAAACGCAAGAACATCGGTCTCGTGGGCACGACGCACGAGGTGCTCGTCGAGGGACGGGCCAAACGGGGCAGCCTGTTGCAGGCTCGGACCCGTACGAACAAAATCGCGCTGGTCGAGGGCCCCGACGATTGGATCGGCACGTATCGCCGCGTGCGCTTCACGGGCACGACTGGCTCGACGTTCACGTCATGGCCGGCGGATCAGGCGAGCCGGGAAGTGGTGGCCCCATGAGCGTCACGAACGTGTCGTGGGAGATCGTGCAGCGCGAATTCGCCAGCCTGCGCGACAAGCTGCCAACGTTCTGCGCCTGCGATACCTGTCGCGGCGACGTCCTGGTGTTTGCCCTCAATCGTCTGACGCCCCACTACGTCTCCACCCGCCAGGGCGAGATCCTGACCGAGCTGTCGCTCGGCAGCGATCAGGAGAAAGCGAAGCTCGACGTCGCGCTGCTCGAGGGCTTCCGCAAGGTTGGTTTGGCGCCACGCTGCGGAGCGAAACCCGTCCAGCTCTAGTCTGACGCGGGCCCCGTCCGGTGCGCCCGCCGATTCTCTGGATCACGATAGCCGTTGGCGCGGGCGTGTTTGCCGCGCTGCGCGGCGTCTTGGGATGGGAGGTGCTGCCCGTGCTCCTGGGCGCGGCCGCGCTCGTGCGCCGCGCGCCGTTGGGCGCCGCCGTCGGCATCGCGCTCGTGGCGGGAGTGGTGTGGGGAAGCGCGGCGGTGCGCGAACGAGCGGCGACCTGCGCGGGCACGTGGGCGCGGGCGCCGGGAGACCACACGCGCGCTGCGATGGTGCGGCTCCGCGATCCCGTCGCGGCGGCTGGCGGTGTAGTCGAAGCGGACGCGCGGGCCGGGTCCTGTGGCGGTAGGCTGAAGCTGCGCTGGCCCGAGGGGCATACGGCGCGCGGCGGCACGACGTGGGTCGTCGCCGGCCGTTGGCTGGGGCGCGACGCCGATCGCGGCATCTTCGTGGTGCGCCACACGTGGCTACTCGACGGCACGCCGAGAGGTCGCGGTGCACTGCGCGATCATATTGCCGAGCGCAGCGCTCGCCTTTTCGGGAGCCGCGCTCCGCTGGTCGATGCGCTGGTCATCGCCCGTACCGCCGAGCTCGATCCTGAGGTACGCGAGCGCTACGCCCGCTCGGGGCTCGCGCACATCCTGTCGATCTCCGGTCTGCACGTCGGCTTCATCGCGGTCTGGCTCGGCCTGTTACTCCGCGCGCTGGGCCTCGGTCCGCGCGCCCGCTTCGGCGCGGCCACGACGCTCATCGCCGCCTACTGCTGGCTCCTCGGCTTGCCGGCGCCCGCCACCCGCGCCGCGGTGATGCTCGCCTTGGACGGCCTCGCTCGTTTGTGCCAACGGGTGGTCGCACCGCGCGCGATCATCGCCGTCGCGGCCCTCGTCGTCCTGGCCCTTGATCCCTGGGCCGTCAACTCAGTCGGCGCGTGGCTGTCGGTGAGCGCCGTCGCGGCGGTGATCTGGGCAGCGCGAGCGACGGAGCGGAGTCCCCGGGCGATCCGTCTTGTCGCGCCGGCCGTCGCGGCGACACTGGTGACGGCGCCGATCTGCGCGCTCACGTTCGGGACCGTGGCGCCGGTCGGCGTGTTGGCGAACCTGGTGGCGATCCCGCTCGGCGCGATCGCCGTCCCCGGCGTGATCGTCGCGCTGCTGTCGTCGTGGGGACTCCTCGCCGCGGGATCGGGGTTCTGCCTCGCGCTGCTCGACCTCGTCGCGGCCGCCGCCGCCGCCGTTCCCGGAGGGCACGCAGTGATGGAGGCCGGTTGGCGCGCCGCCGCGCTCTGGCTCGGCGTGCTGGCCATCGCCTGGTGGCTGTGGCGCACGCCACGCCGCCCATGGCTCATAGGGGCGCGCCTGGCCTTCATCGGGGCCCTGCTTTCATGGACCTCGCTTGTCCACGCCTTTACACGCCTTTCTGATTGCCGTTGCCTTACCGTACATTTCCTCGACGTCGGCCAAGGAGATGCCGTCGCGTTGCGCACCCCTGGGGGTCGCTGGGTCTTGGTGGACGGAGGCCCCCGGAATGCAGGGCGAGACGCAGGCCGGCGGGTGGTGGTCCCATTCCTGCGCCGGCAGGGTGCCGTGCGGCTCGCGGCGGTCGTCGCCTCGCATGCGCACGCCGATCACGTCGGCGGCCTGCCGGCGATCCTGACCGCGCTGCCCGTGGACCTGGTGCTCGAGCCGGGTGAGCCGTTGGGCGAGGTGTCGTACCTCGAGTTCCTCGCCGCGAGCCAGGCGTCGGGCGCCCAGTGGCGCGCGGCGCGCGCGGGAGACCGCCTGGACTTGGACGGGGTGCGCTTCACGGTCCTGAGCCCGGACAGCGGCTGGGCCGCGGTGACGACGGACCCGAACGAAGAGTCCCTCGTCCTGCTCGTCGAGTACGGGCATGTGCGGCTGCTGTTCACGGGAGACGCGGGCTTGCCCGTGGAGCTGCGCCTAGCGGGGCGGATTGGCGATCTGGACGTGCTGAAGGTCGGACACCACGGGTCGCGCTCGGCGACGTCGGACGCCTGGCTCGATGAGGCCCGCCCCGAGATTGCCGTGATCAGTGTCGGCGCCCGAAACACCTACGGACATCCGGCGCCGGAGGTGGTGGCCCGGCTGGCGGCGCGTGGCGTGCACGCCTACCGGACCGACCGCGAGGGGACGATTACACTCGAAAGCGATGGACAGCGTGTTTGGATCCACTGAAGTCATTACGATCGAGCGGTTCATCATGGAGCAGGAGCGGCTCCACCCGGAGGCGACGGGGGAGCTCTCGAATCTGCTCTACGACATCTGCCTCGCCGCCAAGATCATTTCGCGCCAGGTGCGCCGCGCCGGGCTGAGCGACATCCTGGGTGCGATGAACACGATCAACGTCCAGGGCGAGCTGCAGCAGAAGCTCGACGTGTTCGCCAACGAGACCGTCCGGAACAGTGTGCAGCACACGGGTCGCATCTGCATCATGGCCTCCGAGGAGGACGAGCAGCCCGTCCCCGTTCCCCCCGACAGACCTGCCGGCAAGTACGTGCTGCTGTACGATCCGCTCGACGGTTCGGCCAACATCGACGTGAACGTGTCGATCGGGACGATCTTCTCGATCCACCGCCGCGTCACCGCCAAGAAAAACGGAGCGGGCACCCTCGCGGACTGTCTGCAGCGGGGCCGCAAGCAGGTCGCGGCGGGCTACATCCTGTACGGCTCGAGCACGATGCTGGTGTACACGACGGGGTCGGGCGTGCATGGGTTCACGCTCGATCCGACGATCGGCGAGTTCCTGCTGTCGCATCCCCAGATCCGCACGCCCGAGGTGGGGAGCTACTACAGCGTCAACGAGAGCCACTGGAATCAGTGGACCCCGGGCGTGCAGCGGGCAGTGGGTGCCTTCAAGAACGGTGACGGCGCCGGGCGGGTGCAGGCGAAGAACGCGCGCTACATCGGTTCGCTCGTCGCGGACTTCCATCGCAACCTGATGTCGGGGGGAATCTTCCTGTATCCGGCCGACACGCGTTCGCCGCAAGGCAAGCTGCGCCTGCTGTACGAGGCGGCTCCCCTCGCATTCGTCGTGGATCAGGCGGGGGGGCTCGCGACCGATGGCCGGCAGTCGATTCTCGACGTGGCGCCGGAAACCCTGCACCAGCGGACGCCGCTCGTCATCGGGAGCAAGCAGGACGTCGCTTTCGCGACTGAGATGATGGGGGCTGCGGCGCGATGAGCGATCGCAAACCCGTGTATGGGCCCGAGGACTGGCGCGGCGATGCCGCGCGGGACCTCGGCGCGCCGGGCGCCTTCCCGTTTACCCGCGGTGTTCACCCCACGATGTACCGCGGCAAGATGTGGACGATGCGCCAATACGCGGGCTTCGGGACCGCCGAGGAGACGAACGCGCGGTTCCGGCATCTGCTCGCCGCGGGCCAGACGGGCCTCTCGGTCGCGTTCGATCTGCCCACGCAGATGGGCTACGATTCGGATCACGCGATGGCCGAGGGCGAAGTAGGCCGCGCCGGCGTCGCGATCGACACGGTGGACGATCTCGAGCGTTTGTTTCACGAGATTCCGCTCGACCGCGTCTCCACGTCGATGACGATCAACGCCACCGCGGCGATTCTCCTGGCGATGTACGTGGTGGTGGGGGAGGAGCAGGGGGTCGCGCGCGCGCAGCTGCAAGGCACCATCCAGAACGACATCCTGAAGGAGTACATCGCGCGCGGGACCTACATCTATCCGCCGCAGCCCTCGCTCAGGCTCGTGGCCGACATCTTTCGGTGGACCAACGCCCAGGGGATGAGCTTCAACCCCATCTCGATCTCCGGCTACCACATGCGTGAGGCGGGGGCGACGGCGGCTCAAGAGGTGGCGTTCACCTTCGCCAACGGCCTCGAATACGTGCGCCGCGCCGCCCAAGCGGGGCTCGACGTCAATGCGTTCGCGCCGCGGCTGTCATTCTTCTTCGCCGGGTACACCGACCTGTTCGAAGAGATCGCCAAATTCCGGGCGGCGCGGCGCTTGTGGGCGAGGCTCATGCAGGAGAAGTTCCAGGCCTCGGAGGCGGCCTCGCGGCTGCGGTTCCACACCCAGACGGGCGGGGCGACGCTGACGGCGCAGCAACCCCTCAACAATGTCGTGCGGGTCGCGATTCAGGCGATGGCGGCGGTGTTGGGCGGGACGCAGTCGCTCCACACCAATTCCTACGACGAGGCGCTCGCGCTGCCCACCACCCAGAGCGCGACGCTCGCGCTCCGCACGCAGCAGCTCCTGGCGCACGAGACCGGTGTGCCGGATGTGGTCGATCCGCTGGCGGGGAGTTGGTACCTCGAGGCGCTGACCGATGCCCTGGAGCGGGAGGCCCGCGCACGGGTCGAGGAGATCGAGCGTCTGGGTGGCGCGGTGCAGGCGATCGAACGGGGACTGTTCCAGGAACGGATCGCCGCGAGCGCGTACGCGCAGCAGCGCGATGTCGACGCCGGGCGCCAGGTGGTGGTGGGGGTAAACCAATACGCGAGCGACGACCCGGCGCCGTCGGTGCCGGCGCCGGACTACGCGAACCTGGCGGCGGGGCAGCGGAAGCGCGTGGCGGCCGCGCGTCAGCAACGCGACGCGAAACCGGTGAAGGGAGCGTTGGCTGAGATCGACGCCGCCGCGCGGGAGCCCCAGGCGGCGCTGATGGAGCCAATCCTGGCAGCGGTGCGGGCACGCGCGACGCTGGGAGAGATCAGCGACGTGCTGCGAGGGGTGTGGGGTGTATATGGAGTGAAGCCATGAGCGACGAAATCTTCACCCGCTTGCGGTCCCTGCTCAAAGCCTATGCCGAGCACAAGGACAGCGGCACGCCTGCTTCCCGGTCGAGCCACGGCGCGGCCGACCGGAAACGCCAGGCCTGCGCCGAGGGGCTCCGCAACGTGGTGCGCCCGGTCCTGGACGCGTTCATGGTAGAGTTGAAGAGCGCCGGACACGACGCCTCGACGCGGGATCATACCGACCGGGAGGATGCCTACCCGAGCGTCGCGCTGTCGTTCACGCCGCACGGCGGCCTCGCGTCGGCGCTCATGTTCAAGTACGATCCCAAGCGCGGCATCGTGGTGCAACGCGAGATCAAGTCGGCGCCGGCACAGGGCCGGGTCGTGACGGGGCACGGCGATCGCACGGGGACGATCGGCGTGGACGCCGTATCGGCGCAGTGGGTCGAGACCAAGACGTTGGCGTTCGTAGCCGACGTGCTCAAAGCGAACTGACGGGAGCGCTGCGATGGCCAAGCGCCGCCAGACCTACGAGGCCCCAGAGATCATCGTCACCTTCGATCCGGACGTGTGCATCCATTCCGGCGTCTGCGTGCGCGGCCTTCCGGACGTCTTCGACATCAAGCGCAAGCGCTGGATTCGGCCGGAGCTCCAGAACGCGGATGTCGTGGCGGCGCAGGTCGAGCGCTGCCCCTCGGGAGCGCTGCAATACGTGCGCCAGCCGCAGGCCGATTGACCGGGCCTGGGTGCGCCGCTAAGTTGTTGTGCGATGCCGACCTACGAGTTCAAGTGCCCCAAGGGCCATGTGTTGGAGAAGTACTATCCGACGATCACGAACACGCGCCGGTTGAAGTGCCCCAAGTGCGGCAAAATGGCCGAACGGCTCATCTCGGGCGGCGCCGGACTCGTCTTCAAGGGCTCCGGGTTCTACATCACCGACTACAAGCGCGCCGGTGAGAAGGTCGAGAAGGTCGAGAAGACCGAAAAGGCCGAGAAGACCGAGAAGACCGAGAAGGCTGACAAGCCCGCTGAGTCCAAGCCGAAGCCCAAGAAGGACTCAAGCTCCGACAAGTGAAGGCACACGACACGCTCCGCGCGGCGCTGGCGCAGGCGGCGGCGAAACTTGGCGCGTCCGCTGCCGCCATCCAACTCGAGCGTCCCAAGGATCCCGCGCACGGCGACGTGGCGACGAACCTCGCGCTGGCGCTCGCCAAGACCCTCAAGGCGAAGCCGCGCGACGTGGCGGGGCAGCTCGTGGCTGCGCTCGACCTTCCGCCGGGATGCGTGCGCAAGATTGAGATCGCGGGCCCCGGGTTCATCAACTTCTTCCTCGCCGGCGAACAGGTGGTCGCCGTGCTCCCCGCCATCCTCGCCGCCGGGACGGCCTACGGGAAGAGCGATGTCGGGCGCGGCGCCAAGGTCAACGTCGAGTTCGTGTCGGCCAATCCCACGGGTCCTCTGCACGTCGGACATGGGCGCGGGGCGGCGCTGGGCGACGGCATCGCCGCGCTGCTCGAATGGACCGGCTGGGCGGTCACGCGCGAGTTCTACGTCAACGATGCCGGCACGCAGATCGAGAAGCTGGCGCGCTCGCTCTGGGCGCGCGTGCAGCAGCTGGCGGGTCGTCCTGCGGAGATTCCCGAGGGCGGCTACCAGGGCGAGTACCTGAAAGAGCTGGCCGAAGGCATCCTCGCCAAGGAGGGCCGGCAGTTCGCCGCCCTACCCGAAGAGGAGGGCGTACGGCGCAGCCGGACCATCGGCGTCCTGTCGCAGCGCGCCGAGCAGGACGAGGACCTGCGCGAGTTCCGCGTGCGGTTTGACGTGGTGTTCAACGAGTCCGAGCTCTACCAGCAAGGCTTGATCGAGCAGGCACTCGCCGAGCTGGCGAAAGGCGGTCACACCTTCGAGGAAGATGGGGCGCTCTGGCTTCGCACGACGGCGTTCGGCGACGACAAGGATCGCGTCCTGCGCAAGCGCGACGGCACCTACACCTATCTCGTGCCCGACATCGCGTATCACCGCAACAAGCACGAGCGCGGGTTCCAACGAGCGATCGACGTGTGGGGCGCGGACCACCACGGCTACACACCCCGGATGCAGGCCGCGCTGCGAGCCCTTGGCTACCCTGCCGACTTTCTGCACGTCGAAATCGTGCAGCTGGTGCGAGTGATGCGGGGAGGGGAGGAGGTTCGCTTCTCGAAGCGCGCTGGGGATTTCGTCTCGCTGCGCGACCTGTTCGAGGAGACGGGTGTGGACGCGGCGCGATACTTCTTCTTGATGCGGCGCGGCGACTCCCAGTTCGTCTTCGACGTCGACCTGGCGAAGAGCCAGACCGAGGAGAACCCGGTCTTCTACGTCCAGATGGCGCATGCCCGGATGAGCGGGATCTTCCGGGTCGCCAACCGCGCCGCGGAGACTGTGACGCCCCAGGGCGTGGACCTCGCTGTGCTGGATGAGCCCGAGGAGCTCGAGTTGATCAAGGAGTTGGCCGAGTTCGAGGGCCTCGTCGAAAGCGCCGCGGCCGCGCTCGAGCCCCACCGCATCACCGGGTATCTCGAGGGGCTGGCCCGGATCGCGCACGGGTGGTATCACAAGTACCGCGTGCTGGGAGAGCCCGAGGAGGCGGCGCGACTCGTCCTGGCGGGCGCGGTGCGCCAGGTCCTGGCGAACGGCCTCACCCTGTTGGGGATCAACGCCCCGGAACGGATGTAGCGTGGGTCTGCTCGTCGTCGGTTCGATCGCGCTGGACTCGGTCAGCACGCCCTTCGGCGAGACCGCCGATACGCTGGGCGGAGCCGCCGTCTTCTTCTCCATGGCCGGGGCCGTCCTGCATCCGGTGCAAGTCGTCGGCGTGGTGGGCAGCGACTTTCCGGAGGCGCACCTCACGGCGCTCGCGGCGCGCGGTGTGGACCTCGCCGGCGTCGAGCGCCAGGCGGGGGAGTCCTTCCGCTGGAAGGCGCGCTACTCCTACGACCTGGCGGGACGCGAAACGCTCGAGACGCGGCTCGGCGTGTTCGCCGCGTTCCGCCCGCGCATCCCCGAGAAGTTCCGGGCAGCGCGCTTCGTGTTCCTCGGCAACATCGACCCAGAGCTGCAGCTCAGCG
>Ga0193739_1000468_pt1 | contig 11389 bp, 6 predicted proteins | sample L2a2metaG_FD_144926 | JGI IMG/M metagenome (GOLD analysis project Ga0193739, IMG submission 144926) | Soil microbial communities from a riparian zone of the East river system, Colorado, United States - L2a2 | ecosystem: Environmental > Terrestrial > Soil > Riparian zone | place: USA: East River...
CGGGTTCCGCTCCGAGGGCGCGCTGCTCATCGTGTTTCTCCCGCCCACGGGACTCGCGCAGCTCTCGGCAACGCCTGACGGTCTGATCGTGCTCGCGCCGGAGGGACTCAGTCCGGGGTTTGGGACCGAGCGCGATGTGCCGCTACTGGGCGTTGTCCGCGATCGCTGGCTGCCGTCGGCGGGAGGACCACGCATCTCCCCGCCACCACTGACCGTACCGGTTGAGAGCGAGCCGCGACGCGGACTTCGTGCCGCGGTGGCGGCACTGGTCGTGGCCGCATTGGCGGTCGGAGGGTGGGCATTACTGGCGCGAGCGCGCGAGTCGGCGGTCGTAGCCCCCCCCGCCCCCCCCCAACCCGCCGCATCCGCTCCCCGCTCCCCACTCCCTGCTCCCGCCCCGACCCCAATCCCTAAGCCCGACACCCTAGGGTGGACCGTGCAGCTCGCGGCGTACGCCTCACTCGACAAGGCGCTGGCGCATGCCGATCGTCTCGCGGCCGATGCGGGAGTGCCCGCACTCGTGACGCCGGTGCCGAGTGGGCAGGGGGCGGTGTGGTACCGAGTGCTGGCCGGCTCCTACGCGACGCGCGCGGGCGCCGGCGACGCCCGCGCGGATTTGTGGCGCCGTGGCATCGCGGCCGAAGGGATCGGGGATCTGCTGCGCGCGCCCTACTCCTATCGCGCCCCAGCGGGTACGTCGCTCGACACGTTGCGCCGCCGCGGGCTTCCCGCGGTGCGCTGGTCCAACGGCGTCATCTTGCTCGGGGGATTCGAAGCACCCGAACAGGCGGCGTTCACGCAAGCGGCACTCAAGCGCGCCGGCGTGCGCGCGAACCTACTCCCTCGCATGGGGACACCATGAGACTGAGCAGGCTCGAGCTTTCAGGCTTCAAATCGTTCGCCGGTTCGGTGGAGCTGCCCTTCGAGTCGGGGGTGACGGCCATCGTCGGCCCGAACGGGTGCGGCAAGTCGAACATCTCCGATGCCGTCCGCTGGGTGTTGGGCGAGCAGTCGCCCCGCCTGCTGCGCGGTGGAAAAATGGAAGACGTGATCTTCCAGGGCTCGACTGGACGCCGGCCGGTGAACGTCGCCGAAGTGTCGCTGGTGTTCGACAACTCAGACGGCAGCCTGCCGATTGCCTATCAAGAAGTCGTCGTCACGCGTCGCCTCTCCCGTTCCGGCCAGAGCGATTATCTCCTGAATCGCTCGCCGGTCCGGCTGCGCGACATTCAGGACATGCTGCGGGGCACGGGCTTGGGCACCGATGCCGGCGTCGTGATGGAAGCGAAGATGATCGAGGCCTTGCTTTCCGAAAAAGCGGAAGAGCGGCGCGCGCTGTTCGAGGAAGCGGCCGGGATCGGTCTCTATCGCGACCGCAAGAAGAGCACGGAACGCCGGCTCGAGGAAACGGCGGCCGATCTCGCGCGCCTGGAAGATCTGATCAGCGAAGTACAGACGCAGGTGCGCAGCCTGGCGCGCCAGCGCGGCCGCGCCGAGCGGTACGGCCAGATGATCGAGGAGCGCTTTGGCATCGCCATGACGCTGGTGCGGCGTGAGCTGGAAGACTTTGATCTCTCGCTGGGAGCGCTGGGCGTGCGCGCGCGTGAGCTCGCGGAAGCATTGCCCGCGGCACGGACCCGGCTGAGCGACGCCGAGCGCCAGCGCGAAGCGCGCGTGCAGGCTCGGCACACCGCCGAGGCACGGCGTACCGAAGTCGAACGCCGGCTCGGTGACGCGAAGCTCGAAGTTGGGCGGCTGGAGAGCGACCTCGCACTCGCCGCCGAGCGGTTGAGCAATGCGGGGCAGCGCCGCCAGATCGCGGCCGATGAGCGCGTGCAGGGCGAGCGGCGCGCGGCGCAGGCGGAACGCGAGCACGAAGCGGCGGCCGCGGAACGAACCGCCGCGGAGCGCGATCTCGCCGCCGTGCAGACGGAGCTGAGCGCGCGGACGGGTGAGGAGGACGACGTCCGCGGCCGGCTCACCGCGGAGCGTCTCGCGGTGCGCGAGCTGGAAGAGGCGTTGCAGCGCCGCGCCGAGACGGCGCGAGCGCTCGAAATCGAAGGCGGAGCGCTGGACCGCGAGCGCAGCGAGCTGCGGGAACAGCTCGCGCTGGCAGCCGCCGATCGCCAGGATCGCGAGAGCGCCGCGCAGGAGGCCGCGGGCGCGGCCGACGGTGCCGCGCAGCGCGTCAACCGCGATGCGCATGCAGCCGTGCGAGCGGTGGAAGCGCTGCAGCATGCCCGCCGCCACGTCGCCGCGCTGCACGAACAGGAGATGAGCGCGCGCTCCGCCCGCCGCCAGGCAGAAGCCGCGCTCGCGCAGCTGGAAGCGCGGCGGGACGCCCTCAGCGAGCTCGATCGCGAGCATGTGGGACTCGCGCCGGCCGCCCAGGCGCTGCTCAAGGCGAAGCTGCCGGGCGTGCTGGGACCGCTCGCCGACTTCGTCCGGACGAGCCGGCGCGACGCGGAGCTGGCCGAGCGGCTGCTCGGCGAATGGCTGCACGCGGTTTTGGTTCGCGACGCCCTCGCCATCGACGCGATTCGCGCGTGGCATGCGGAAACGCAGCCGGGCCCGCTCGTGCTGCTGCCGTGCGTGCCGGGGCCGCGGCTCGGCGCCGACGGCCATCCGCTGGCGGACGAGCTGCGGGTGGACGGCCCGGCCGCGGCGTGGGTCCGGGCGCTGCTCGCCGGCCATGAGGTCATCGGGGCGAGTGCGCTGCGCCGCGCCAATGGAGCCGTCTTCCTCGACACGAGCACGCGGGCCGCCGGACCGCTGCAGCGGCGCGCCGAGCTCGAAGCACTCGAGAAGGAAGTGCGCGACGCCGAGGCGAATCGCGATCGCGCGCGCGCGGCCGAGGAATCGACGGTCAAGGAGCTCGCCGCGGCGGAAGCGGCGCTCACCACCGCCGGTCAGGGGGCCGAGCAGGCACGCCATGCGGAGCTCGAAGCGGGCGCCGAAAAAGGCGAAGCCGACCGCGGCCTGATTCACGCGCGCCGCGAGGCCGAAGAAGCCGGCGCCCACGTCGAGCGGCTGACTCGGCGTCTCGCTGAAGTGGAAACGCGGCTCGGTGCGCTGCACGTCGAGCTGCAAGAGCGGGAGATGGAGCGGCTCCGCTCTGCAGAGCAGCTTAGCGCGGAGCGCGCCGGCCTCGCCGATCTCGAGGCGCAGCAGGAGGCGGCCCGCGAACAGCGCGTCCGCTGGCAGGTGGAGGCGGCGCAGGTGGAAGCGCGTCTCGGCGCGGCGGCGGAGCGCGCCCGCCGCGCCGACGCGGATGCGGGTGCCTCGCGGGAGCAGGCCGCCGCGCGCGCCGAAGAAATCGGGCGCATCGAGCGCGAAACGGCTTCCCTCACCACGCAGCGCGCGCAGTGGGAAGACACGCTACAGGAGCGCCGGCTCGCCGTGATCGAGCTCGAGACCGCCGCCAAGGACGCGGAAACGCACGTCGGTATGACCGATGCCGACCTTGGGCAGGCGGAGGGCGCGCTCGATCAAGCACGCAAAGCCCTCGCCGCGCTGGGCGAGGAGGAGCATCGGCTCCAGCTCGAGCAGAGCGAAGTCGAGGGGCGCAAGCGTGGGCTCGTCGAGCGCGTCGAAACCGAATGGCGCAAGCCGCTCGCCACGCTCCTCGCCGACGCCCCGGAAGTCGCGGGAGACCAGGAGTGGCTGCGGCAGGAAAACGACCGGCTCCGTGGAGCGATCGATGCGGTGGGCCCCGTGAACGCACTCGCGGTCGAGGAGCACGCCGAAGAGACGAAGCGGCTCGAGTTTCTCCAGACCCAGCGCGACGATCTCGTGACGGCGCGCAACTCGCTGCAACAGGCGGCGCGCGAGATCGATCAGACCGCCAAAACGCTGTTCCTCGAATCGTTCTCCAAAGTGCGCGACCATTTCCGGTCGGTTTTTCAGACGCTGTTCGGCGGCGGCGAATGCGACGTGCGCCTGGCGAATGAGGACGAGCCGCTCGAGAGCGAGATCGAGATCCACGCGGCGCCGCGCGGCAAACGGACGCAGCGGATCCATCTGCTGTCGTCTGGCGAACGCACGCTGGTCGCCGTCTCACTGCTGTTCGCGATCTTCCTCGCCAAGCCGAGTCCGTTCTGCCTGCTCGACGAGGTGGACGCGCCCCTGGACGACGCCAACGTGGGCCGTTACGTGCGGCTGCTGGCGGAGTTCAAGGATCAGACGCAATTCATCGTCATCACGCACAACCCCCGGACGATGCAGGCGGCCGACGCCGTCTATGGCGTGACGATGCAGGAGCCGGGCGTCTCCACTATCGTTGGAGTACGCCTCGGTCAGATGGAACCCGTTTAACGGACCTCATCGGCACCTCATCTCATGCGGCGGTTGGTCTGGCTCGTATTCCTGCCTGCTGGGTTGGCAGCGCAGCAGCCTGCGGTTTCTCCGGTACTGCCGCGGCTCCTGCAGCGCGTTCAAGACACAACGGTTTCGGTCTGGCTCTTCGCCCGTCCCGGTGTCTCGCTCGACGTCCTGAGTGACCGTGCGACCGCGGCCGGCGCACGCGTGCGCGTTCGCAGCCGCTGGTTGCACGCGATCAGCGCCGATGTCCCGAGCGCCGCGCTCCGCGCCTTCCTCCAGGATCGCGACCTGCGCCGCATTCAGCCCCTCGGCCGCTTTCGCCTCCGGCCCCGGCGTCCCGGGGAGCCCCTGATCGATCTCGCGCCGCGCGTTATCCCCGCGCCCACGGCGCCTGGGGACACGTGCGGCTTCACCCCGGGAGACGATCCCGTTCTGGGACCGTCCGAGATGCCCTATCGGCGGCTGAATCTTCGGCCGCTCACCGACACCGGTGTGGACGGAACCGGCGTGCGCATCGCAATTCTCGACACCGGTTTCGATACGGCGAACCCGGCCTTCACCGGTGTCACGATCGCGGCGCAGCGTGATTTTGTGTTCGGCGACAACAACGTGCGAGACGAGATGGGAGATCTCGCCGGCGCCCATTTCCACGGCACCGCGACGTGGTCGCTGTTCGCCGCCGACGTGCCGGGCCGCATCTATGGCATCGCGCGCGGCGCGCAATTCCTGCTCGCCAAGACCGAGGACATCCGCACGGAAATGCGCGTCGAAGAGGACAACTACGTCGCGGCGCTCGAGTGGGCCGACTCGATCGGCGTGGATATCGTGTCATCGAGCCTGGCCTATCTGTTCTTCGATAACGACTTCGGCTACACCCCCGGGCAACTGAACGGTGATTTCGCCGTCACGACCATGGCGGCCGACATGGCGGCGCAACTCGGCATTCTGATCGTCACCGCCGCCGGCAACGAAGGCCCCGGTTTTCGCTCCATCTGGACGCCGGCCGACGGCGACTCGGTTCTCGCAGTCGGCGCGGAGGACTCAACCGGCGCGATCGCGTTCTTTTCATCGCGCGGCCCGACCGCTGACGGCCGCATCAAGCCCGACTTCACGGCGCCGGGCGAGGCGGTCTGTGCCGTCACGGGCGTCGACCGGGTAGGCCGGTTGGACGGTACCTCGTTCGCGACGCCGCTGCTTGCGGCGAGCGCAGCTCTTCTGAAACAAATGCACCCGACGCTCACCCCGATGGCAATCCGCGCGGCCTTCCGCAGCACGGCGAGCAAACGCGCCGCGCCCGACTCGACCTTCGGGTGGGGACGACCCGACGTCAGCGGTTCAGCGGTCTTTCCGGGCGGCGTGATGGCGCTTGCGCCGCTTCCCGCCACCGGTCCTCTGACGACGGTCACGCCGACCTTCTCGTGGACGGTGGGCACGGTTCCGGCGTCCGCCACGCCGGTGACGTATCGCCTGCGCGTCAGCCGCGACACGGCGTTCGCCGCGCCGTTGCTGGATACGTCGCTCACCGTGGAGACATACGACCTGCTGCGACCGCTCAAGCCTGGGACGGTGTACTGGCAGGTAAACGCAACCGCGGCGACCGGCGAGACGGCCGCAACGGGCATCATCGGCCCGGTCGTCGTCCCACCCTGGGCGACGCTGCTCACGTTGAGCAATCCGGCAGGGACCGTGACCGATTCCGCGCAGCCGACGTTCAGGTGGAGGCCCCTGAGTGTGGCAGAACCGCCAGGCCCCTTCAGCTATGATCTGCAGGTGCAGCGCGTGGAAACGGGACTCTATGACTTCGGGATCGCCGGCATCCGGGACACGTTCTTCAGGCTGCCGCAGCCGTTGGAGCGCAACACGTCGTACCGCTGGTCGCTCGTCGTGGACGCCGGCGCCGACACGACGACCGTTCGCAGCCAGGGTTCGTTTCTGGTCGTGGACGGCGGCACGCCCACATCCACGTTGCTGTATCAGAACTTCCCGAACCCCTTCCCCAACGCGGGACGCGACTCGACCTGCCTCTGGTTTGACCTCGCCGTGACCGCGATGGTCGAGCTCGAGATCCTGGATCTGCGGGGCAATCGCGTGCGGCGGTTCGTTCCCGGCCCCGATTTTCCGGCAATCTTGGCGGCCGGCCGCTACGGCCGCGGCCAGGCGGGGAGCGGGGGGATCTGCGACCCCCGCCTCATGTGGGATGGCCGCGCGGATGGTGGGCACCCGTTGCCGGCCGGCGTGTATCTCGCCAAGCTCAAGGCGCCCGGGTTGCTCGTTTTCAAGCGGATCGTCTTTCGCGGAAAGTGAGTATGGAACTCGTTACCGTCGGTACCGGCACCGTAGCCCCATCCGCCCGCCGCACCTGTCCCTGCCATTGGGTGACACGCGGGGACCTGCGGCTGCTGCTCGACTGCGGCGCGGGCTCACTGCATCGGTTGGCCGAGTTCGGATTGCCGTGGCATCAGGTGACCCACGTCATCCTGACGCACTTCCATCCCGACCACTGGGGCGAGCTGCCGATGCTCGTCTACGCTCTCAAGTACACGACTGACCCGCCGCGCCGCGAGCCGTTCGTGATTCTCGGGCCGCCGGGCGTCGTCCAGTTGCTCCGCACGCTCGCCGAAGGCTACGGCGACTGGCTGCTCGATCCTGGATTCCCGATCGGCATTCTCGACGTACGTGATGGCGAGCCGTTCCCCCTGAACGCCGACGTGAGTCTCGAGACGTTTCCCGTCCCACACACGGACGAAAGCGTGGCCCTCTCGCTCGTCGCTCCCGAGGGGCGTCTCGTCTACACCGGCGATACCGGTCCCAGCTCCGAGCTGGCGCGCTGGGCCGCGGGCTGCGATCTGCTCCTGGCGGAGTGCTCGCTGCCCGAATCGATGGCAATGGATATTCACCTCACTCCCCAGCAAGCCGGAGACCTGGCGAAAGAGGCGGCGGCGAAGCGCTTAGTCTTGACGCACTTCTATCCCCCGGTAGAGACTTCGGACCCGGCAAAACTCGCGGGTACACGGTTTCAGGGACCGGTCACCGCCGCGAAGGACGGCGACCGGTTCACCATTGGAGACGGGAGACGCTCGTAGTGCTGATCGTGATGCGGCATGGAGCAACGCGCGACGAGGTGCAAAAGGTCATCTCCGTCATCGAGGAGATGGGCTATCAGGCGCAGCCCATGCCCGGTTCGCAGCGCACGGCGGTGGGCCTGGTCGGCAACGATGGGCGCGTTGACGCATCGCGGCTCGAGGGTCTGCCCGGCGTGCACGAAATCATCCACGTCTCCCAGCCGTACAAGCAGGTCAGCCGGGAGTGGAAGGCCGAGCCAACCATCGTTCGTCTGGCCGCAGGCGTCGCATTCGGCGGCACGGAAGTCGTGGCGATCGCCGGGCCCTGCTCCGTGGAAAGCGAGCGGCAGATCGTGGAGGCAGCCCGTCAGGTCAAGGAAGCGGGCGCGGTCGTGCTGCGAGGGGGGGCCTGGAAGCCGCGCAGCTCACCCTACTCGTTCCAGGGACTCGGCAAACCTGGGCTGCGCCTCCTCGCGAAGGCTCGCGAAGAAACGGGATTGTTGATCTGCACCGAGGCGATGGACGAAAACGGCCTCGGCTGGGTCGCCGAGACCGCCGATATCGTGCAGATCGGCGCCCGCAACATGCAGAACTTCTCACTCCTCAAAGTCGCGGGCCGCTGCGGCAAACCGGTGCTGCTCAAGCGCGGCATCAGCGCGACGGTTCAAGAGCTGCTGCTCTCGGCGGAGTATCTGCTTGCCGAAGGCAATCACGACGTCATTCTCTGCGAACGCGGCGTGCGCAGCTTCGACACGGCGACCCGCAATCTGTTCGATCTCACAGCCATCCCGGTCGTGCACAAGCTGTCGCACTTGCCGATCATCGCGGATCCGTCACATGGCACGGGGCTGCGCGACAAGGTCATCCCGATGGCGCGCGCGGCGGTCGCAGCCGGCGCCGACGGCATCATGGTGGAAGTCCATCCAAACCCGGAAGAGGCGCTGTCGGACGGCGCGCAGTCGCTCTACCCGGATCAGTTTGCGCAGCTGATGCGCGAAGTGCGGATCATCGCGGAAGCCATTGGGCGACGGGTGGCCGAACCTGCCGCTGTAGGCGCATGATCGCCGCGCTGTTTCTGCTCCTCGCGGTCCAGGATCCCTGGCCGAGCCTCGACCGGGCGAGCAAGTCCTACGATTCGGTCAGGACCTTGTCGGCGGATTTTATCCAAGTCATCGACAATCCCATGCTCGGCGAGCCCGACACGACCCGGGGCCGGCTCTTTCAACGGCGGCCGAATTACTTCGCGATGCGCTTCAGCGAGCCGAAGGGCGATCGCATCGTGGCGGACGGGCGGCACCTGTGGGTCTACACGCCGAGCAGCACGGGCGAGCAGGTAATTCGAGCGGCAATCCCGGGCACGGGGACGACGGGTCCTAATCTCATCGGGCAGTTCGTCGAGCGCCCGCGCGAGCGCTACGATGCGCGCTACGTGCGCGCCGATTCGCTCGCGGAGGGGGCGGTGGACGTGATCGTCCTGACGCCGCGAGCGGGCACCGCGGACGACGTCCCTTACTCTGAAGCGACGGTGTGGATTGCGAAGAAGGATGGATTGGTGCGGCGCATCGAGATCGTCGAGACGACGGGCCAGGTCCGCACGATCAGCCTGCGGTCGATCAAGATCAATCGGCCCGTGGCGGCCCGGGAGTTCAGGTTTTCGCCGCCGGCCGGATTACGGGTGGTAGATCAGTAGCCAGCGCGTCCGCGACTTTCTCCGCGGTTGTCTCGTCCATCCCCTGTTTTTGCGCCAGCTCGAGCGCCGCACGCCCAAGCGCGCGGTATAGCTTCGCGTCATCGACCGCCAGCGATTCGAGATGCCGAATGATCGTCGCGGTGTCGCCGCGCACCACGGGGCCGGTGAGCGCCTCGCGCGGCTGGTGCCGGCTCAGATTCTCGAACGTTCCCTCCACCAGCGGCCGCAGCGCGGCCCACGCGTCGGCGTCGGACATTCCGGCATGTCTGAGTAGGCGCTGAGCAATGGCCTCGACCACCACCAGGTAATTCGACGCGAACACCGCGCCGGCGTGATAGATCGCCTTCGACCTGGTGGCGATCGTGAACGGCCGCATCCCAAGGCTCTGCGCGATCCTCTCCCCCGCCTCGACGGCGCGCGGCATGCCTTCGACCGCGGCCCACGCGCCCTTGAGGCGCGCCGGTGCGAGCTCCGGTTCGACGATCGTCTGCAGCGGATGGAACGAGCCGAGTGAGGCGCGGCTGGAGACGAGTGGGCCGAGCGCTTCCTGGCCCTGGGCTCCCGAGAGATGAAGGACGACGTGGCGCTCGCTGATGGCGCGGGCTTTGTCGAGCGATGCGGCAAGCGGTGTGATCGCGTCATCGCGGACGGCGAGAATGACAAGGTCCGTCTCGCCGATCCAGGGCGGCGGCAGGCGTCCATCTCCGACGGTCATCGTCAGGGGCAACGGCAGGCTCTTCTTATGTCGCCCGTGGAGGTGGACTGAATGGCCTGCCTCGGTTAGTGCCAGTGCCAGTCCAACTCCCGCGCGACCGGGCCCAATGAGCCCGATCGCGCGGGAAGACTGTTGCGTCACCGATTGCGAACCGTCGACGGCGAGGGGGGAGGCTGTGTGGTGGCGAGCGCGAGCAGATCCTGCGGCGTCTTCGCCTTATCGGCCAGCGACAACGCCCGCTTCACCTGCTGGTCGTCCGCCATGCGGCGGCGGAATTCCGCGGAGCGGCCGAAGACATAACGCGCCGCCTCGTAGCCAAGGTCCTGCTGGATCAGTGTCCGTGCGCCCGCGATCACCGAATCGGGCAGCTCGGCGCCTTTCGCGCGGATGCGACGCACGATCTCGTCCACCATGCCGGCGGTGACCGTGAAATTCGGATTGGGCAGCCGGTTGCCTTCCTTCAACTCGATCGCATAACTCGTGAGCGCGTCGCGATAGACCGGGATCTTGTCTCCCAGCGTCCTGATGAACGCCCGCTCGGCGGTGGTAAAGGTATCCGCGACGACGTAGATGTCCGGCCGGATGCCGCCGCCACCGTAGACCGTGCGGCCCGCATCGGTCTTGAAGACGAGGCTGGAGTCGGGCTTCGCGTCCTGACCCCGCTGCGCGGCAATCACCTGCGCCTCCTGCTCGGCCTCGGTGCGCGTCACCCGCTGAATGGTGCGGCCGCTCGGCGTGAACCAACGCGCGGTCGTGAGCTTCAGCCCGGTCTCCGGCGTGAGCCGCCAGAACGACTGCACCAGGCCTTTGCCGAACGTCGGCGTCCCCACCAGCACCGCGCGGTCATGATCCTGTAGGGCGCCGGCGATGATCTCCGCCGCGCTGGCCGACCCCCCGTTGACGATGACGACGACAGGCAGGCTCGCCCAACGCTGCGGCTTGGAATCGTTGAACTCATGCGAGGAGCCCGGGGCCCGTCCGCGCGTCTCGACGATCGACTTGCCGGGATCGAGGAAGAGATCGGACACCGCGACGCCCTGATCGAGCAGCCCACCCGGATTGTTGCGCAAGTCGAAGATGAGCGACTTCATCCCCTGTTTCAGCAGGCTGTCGATCGCTGCCGCGACCTCGCGGGTCGAGCTCTCGCTCACCGGTGACAGGTGGATGTAGCCGACGCGGTCGTCGAGCATCATCGTGATACGGGGATCCACGGACCGGATGTGAATCGTCGCGCGGGTCAAGGTGAACTTGATCGGCTGATCGACGCCCGCGCGGCGGATCAACAGCTCGGCCTTCGCGCCGACCGGTCCGCGCAGCTCCTTCACCGCCTTTTCCTGATTCCATCCCTCGGTCGAACGGCCGTCGAGCTCGACGATACGGTCGCTCGTCTGCACGCCGGCGCGCTCGGCCGGCGTGTCGGGCAACGGCGCGATGACCGTAATCCAGCCGCCACGCACGTCGATTTGAATTCCTAACCCTGAGTAGTTGCCGGTCGTCGCCTCGGAGAGCTGGCGGAAATCGTCCGGCTTGAGAAAGACCGAGTAGGGGTCACCCAGCTGATCGAGCATCCCGTCGATCGCCAGCTGGTACAGCTGCCGCTCG
>Ga0193739_1000469_pt1 | contig 11378 bp, 8 predicted proteins | sample L2a2metaG_FD_144926 | JGI IMG/M metagenome (GOLD analysis project Ga0193739, IMG submission 144926) | Soil microbial communities from a riparian zone of the East river system, Colorado, United States - L2a2 | ecosystem: Environmental > Terrestrial > Soil > Riparian zone | place: USA: East River...
TTAGACAGTCTTCAATTGCTCTGAAAGATCCAAATGTTTTCTGAGCTTCAGGTATGTGTTTTTGGAGTGCCTCGCTGGCAGATTCTATAAATAATGACATTGGGTCTTGCTTTTTGAATAATTTCATAAATGATTTTTTTGGATTATTCAACTTGTCAAAAAAGATCGTAGAACTGTCTTCAATAATGACATCTGCTTCGCTACAAGCTATTCCATGATTTAAGAGATGTTTTTCTAGCTTTGCAGCAAATCGAGCAAAGTGGACTGAATATGTATCCTGATCTAGATTTGGCAATAACACTTATCTATCCAATTCATAATATTTAAAAATTTTTTATTCTGATGCTACCTAATTGTCTTCATATTCCCTTTTCTGTTACATGGAATCCGCAGATCCAGCACTAATCGAATTATACAACGATTGACATCGATGTGTCTTTGTTCTCACTTCCAAATCTACTATAATTTATTGTATGATTGGGCTAGTTGCCTGAATCAGCGAGTCCTTTGCAATATTCTTGTGAATTAAAAACACCGATCCCAGCAGATATCTAACTTGTGAGGTGGGGAAGGGATTCGAACCCTTATAGATTCGCTAACTTCATAGTAATTCTGCAGGCGAACGCATAGCCTCTCTGCCACCCCACCATAAGTTATGGTTGACAAATTTTCTCAATTTAAAGCATTGTCTAGATATAAAGCTCTAAAGTGCATGAAGAACTGAGAAAAAATTAATCTAATTTAGAGTCGGCTGACTATCCTTCAGAAATTTTTGTAAATCGCTGATCAATTGGATTATATTCACAGCCCAATGGTCCACAATATCTTCCCACATATTCAGCCTTTGGTCTATAAAGTGCGGGTTTAGGAGCTGCTTCGGCAAATTTTTCTTCTATCACATGAGAAGTCCAGCCAGAAATTCTAGCAATTGCAAAAATGGGCGTGAACAAGTCCATGGGAATTCCCAAACTGTAATAGAGTGAGGCACTGTAGAGATCTACATTAGGATATATTGATTGTTTTCTAGTTTCCAGTAAATATTTTTTGGTCGTCTTTTCAACTTGTTCTGTCATGTCAAACCATGGAGTCCGGCGTTCCTTGTTCACCGTTTTTGATAATCTATATAGGACTTCTGCCCTAGGGTCTGTAGTTTTATAGACCGCATGTCCCATCCCCATAATCTTGTCTGCATGTTCCAGTTTACCGATTACCCATTTGTTAACGTTCTCCATTTTCCCGATTTCTAGTAGCATTTTCATAACCTGAGTATTTGCTCCTCCATGTAGTGAACCGGACAAGGCTGCAGTTGCTCCATTTATAGACGCATAAATATGGGATTTTGTAGAGGCAATTTCTCTTGCTGCAAAGGTCGAAGCATTAAAACTATGTTCTGCATGAAGTATCAAACAAATATCAAATATCTTTGCCTCTTCGTGGTTTGGTTTAGTACCAAATAACATGTACAGGAAATTTTCAGCATTTGTCATTTCCTTTGAAGGTTTGATAATTTCTTTTCCACTTCTGATTCTGTCCCAAACCGCAACAATAGTTGGAATCCTTGAAATTAGCATCTTCGCTCTCTTGATATTCATTTCCCTTGAATCATCTTGTATATCCAAATCATAATCAGGAAATTGAGAAATACAAGACTGAAGTACATCCATGGGAGAAGCTGTTATGGGTCTGTTTTTCAAATTTTGATACAATGCTTGTGGAATTTCTCGGTTTTCTTTGAGATCTAGAGTAAAATCAGCTAGCTCTTCCTTTGTTGGAAGATCTCCGAAAAGTAACAGATATGAGGTTTCTTCAAAAGTTGAATGAGTTACAAGATCTAAAATATCATACCCTCGATAAATTAACTCACCATGTTCACCGTCAATTGAACATATCCTGGTGTCTGCTACCACAATATTTCTCAGGCCTATGTTCCTAGCATCTATATTTCTCATACCACTCATTGACATATATCACGTCAATTCTATTTTAAATAATACGTATATCACTGATAAATCAGAACTTGTATGTATTATTACAACAGACGAATTAAAAAACTTTGTATTGGTTTGATGTAAAAAGAAAAGAATAAAAATTTTTTTTGAAGCTGCGTCCTCATTAAAATATGTTGGATACATTTGACATCAATAGAACCGTTAGACCCTGAAATTAAAAATTTAATCAATAATCAACTAGACTTCATTTTGAATTTTGCCGAATTTATTTCCGGCGAAAGACCTTAGAGTAATTATACAAGAATTATAGCTGAGTTAAGATTATTCCCAAAAAAAATTATTGGAAAGGGATCCCCTTCCACAACATATGCAGAAACTATTCGACACCAAAATAGGATTTTGAGCATATTTATAAATTGGAAACCTGCTATTTCATCTCAGCTGCTAAGCCTTGTCAATTTTTACGTGGATGCTAACAAAATAATGACAAAGCCTGTAACGCTGAGGCATACTAATCCATTTCGGATTGTCTCTACTATTAACAGGAACATTTGACTTGAAGAATTAAAGAAATATTTGATTTCTGGTTCTAGTTCTTGTTCGGCTTGTTCGTCTTTTTGCACGCTATAGGTTGTCCATGAGCATATAAAAACGTAGTATATGCCACTTCATATTTATATATTAAATTAATCCCGTGTTGTCACAGGTCACTTCAAAAGCTTATATGACAATTAATTAATTTTTGGCTGTCCTTCCTTGATACTTTATGACCAATATCCAATTGATGGTATTTTTGGCCTACGACAGTTTGAAATTTGCTTGACTCTTGTTCAAAATGTTGTCCCATCAAACTTTCGAACATGTTTTGTGATTGTGGAAAATTTATTGGTAGCGATAAAGACATAGTTTACTATCAAAAGATATACTAGCCAGTCTACTACTGCTATCTTGTAGGAACAGACTTACTGTCAGGCTGGAGGAATAATTTGTCTTGCAGAGAATTTCTTGAAATCATAAGTTACTCCATTTGACTTGAATATTATCATGGGAGATCCCCATGTTATTGCAGCACCGTCTGTTCTAGCATTGCAATGAGACATGTCATCGCCCCAATTGCCTTTGTCTACAAATTCGGTAGCTTTCTGCCAATTATTGTTATTATCTTTATCAATATAGGATTCTAGTTTGACGCTACCGTCAGGCAAATTGTATACGATGCCCTTAAATCCAATCCACTTGTTCATGGTTGAACCAACTGATATTCCCGAGTAAGGCTTTATGTCATAATTTACGTGCCACATCTCTTTTTTGAATTTGAATTTCCCATTTGTAAAGTCAATATTATTGTGATACGATGAGCCACCACATCCTTCTTGCACGTTTGAGCTATGTCTAACGCTTCTTGAGACCAGAGAGATTTCATCTCCGCCACCAGAAGCCGAAAGTACTTTTACGTAAATTGTTATTTCCATATTTTTCCAGTCCGTAGGTTTGTAAAAGTATCCTGTTTGCGCCAATCTTGAATAGTCATAAGTTGGTAGACTTGATCTAACCTCATCGGATGGTAATCCTGAACTCTTAGTGAATGCCAACATTCTGGTAGTACCCGGTTTAAGACGCCAGCTACCATCAGAATTTTTAGTAATTTCGGCACCGTTTCTGTCAAACTGACCATCATTGGGATTTGTGGGATTGAAAAACCATGTTTCTCCTCCTGTTAGTGTGGGATAAATCATCTTGACTCCATCTCCAGCACCAGAGTTATCTCCTGTATCTCCACCGCCAGTTGACGGTGGTGATGGGGGAGTAGTAATTGTGTTTTGTATGCTTACTTTAGCTTCTGTTATGCTTGCGTAATCATTCTGTGTGTTACCATTGACAGTAATCTTTAGATATCTCGCATTTGTTTCAGGTAAAACATATTTTTCAAGATTTAGCGTAGTGCCGCTACTCTTTTTCTCAAGAACTTTGGTAAATGTACTGCCGTCTTTCGAAGTAGAAATAACAAAATTACTCTGTCTTTCGTTGCCTTTATACCACGCAATATTTACACTGCAAATATTTTTAGTTGATCCTAAATCAAGTTGAATCCATGAACCTTTACCATTATTAGACCATCTGGTTTCGAGATTATTGTCTTTAATGTTTGTAGATGGAAATCCAGTTTGACTTCCTGATCTTTTAATTCCTGTAATTGCCGTGGTAGAACATTGAGTTTGCTGAGGTTGATTCGATGTAGTTGTCTGTATTTTAGCTTCTGTTATGCTTGCATAATCGTTTTGAGTGTTACCATTTACAATGATCTTTACAAAACGTGCCAGTGTGTTGGGTATTACATATTTGTCAAACGATAGAGTGTTACCGCTACTTTTGGTAGATAAAACGTTTTTGTATGAACTGCCATCAGTAGATGTAGATATGACAAAATTACTCTCCCTGGTATCGCCTTTGTACCACGCAATATTTACACTGCAAATATTTTTGCTTGATCCTAAATCAAGTTGAATCCACGACCCTTTACCGTAAATAGACCATAGTGTATTGAAATTCTTGTCAACTACATTGTTTGGTGGAAAATTTTGGCTACTTCCACTGGCAGAAATACCTGTAATATTTGTATCAACGCATGTTGAAGTTGTTCCCTGACCAGAAGTAGGATGAATAGTTTGTGAAATCATAAAGATAGATACTATAAAGAAGAACAATATGGATCTTGTAAATAGGCTTAACAACTTTCATTCCTCCGCCTGTATTTTATTTTTAATATTACTACTACAAAGAGACGAATTTTCTAAGTCAACAGTCGTCAAGTAAATATGATATATTAAATTATAATGATGAATCATCGTAGAATTATTTTATTATATATTATATATGCAGGACTAAGATTTGTACCTATAATACGTTATACATCAGTTAAACATAATAGTTTTTATAAAATATTTTCAATACTTATCTATTGTAAATAGTGTTACTTTTTCGAGTAAATTTATGCAGGAAAATAATATTACAAAATTATACATAAAATATGTAAATTGAGCCCGTAAAATAGATGAGTGTCATCAAATATCTGCAAATTTTCAGTTATTAGGATTCAGTACTGCCCGTCCAACTATCTTGCCTGAACGCAGGTCTTCGAGAGCCTGATTTGCCTCATCCAGCTTGTACGTTCTATTTACAACAGATCTAATTTTGCCGGTCTTGGATAAATTGACGAGATCAACTAAATCATTGAAACTTCCCGTATATGCACCAGTAATAGTAAAACCTCTTAAGGGTACTATTGGCAGACTCAATTCTAGTGCGCCACCAAAAAGTCCGACCATTACAAGCTTGCCTCTCTTTCTCAACATATTAATTGAGAGAGGTGCTGTGCGATCATTATTTACAAAGTCTATTACTGCTTCCGCACCCAACGAATTGGTAAGCCTTTTGATATCTTCGACAGGATCTGCTTTAGCAGAATTTACCACTTCATGAGCACCAAGTTTTTCTGCTTCCGATAATCTCTTGTCATCAACATCCACTACCACGATTGTCGAATTAGTTATTGCTTTTGCAATTTGAACCGACATTAGTCCCAATCCACCGGCTCCAATTATTACAATTGATTCTCCGGGTGCTACCATAGCCTTCTTTACTGCATTATATGCCGTTAAACCAGAACATGCCAGTGAGGCAGAAGAATTTACATCCATATTGTCTATTTTTACAAGATATCTAAAATTAGGGACCAGAACCAATTCAGAATATCCACCGTCTCTGTAAATGCCTATTGTCTTAGGCGCATCGCAAAGATTCTCTTGAGCTACTCTGCAAGCAGGACATGAACCTTCTCCTATCCAAGGATATACTACAACCCTGTCTCCAACACTGAACCCATTAACAGATTCTCCTATTGCTTCAATTTTTCCAGATATCTCATGTCCGGGAGTAACTGGAAATCTAACTCCCCTGTCTTCTACTTTTAAGAAAGTACCTGCAGCTCCAGCATAACCCCCTTCCCATAGATGAATGTCGCTGTGACATACCCCGGATGCTTCAATTCTAACCAGCACTTGAGTATCTCTTGGTTTTGGGTCTGGAAGGTCAACAACAGAAAGTTTTTCTTTAATCTTAATTATTTGAGCTGATTTCATTTCATTATTGCAATAATCTGCATGGTATTAAAAGAATTCACTTTATCTCACAAAAAATTCTATGACTAGGAAAATACATTTGAAATTGAGCTGTTCAGATTTTACATAAAGATAATCTTCAAGGTTGATTTGAAAAGCAAAATTACAAATTTATCTTGAAGTCTTTTTAATATTGTTTGGATGCTAATGAGGTGAAGGAAGAGCCGTCTGAATGTGTAATGAAGAGGGTTATGAGTACCGAAGCATCCATTTTGTAGATGTGTATTCACCAATTGCTGCAAAAAACCAATTGGCTCATCATAGATGGAATAAAAGTACACGCATTCTCACAATAGTAACTCTAAAAATCACTGATAGATTATGATGCGAAAATGCGAAAATAATTTATCCATATTAATGTAACCTGAATGTACCGCAAAATTGAATAAATCTTATGATTTCGTGATGAAAAACTTTCTATTGAAAAAAGATACCTTTCTAGCATCACTAGTAATACCGTTACTTTTGATATTGATTGTTTTAGCCTTATCAAATATTACCCATCAAACTCAAAATATCGAGGCAACCAATACTACTCAAAGAACAAATTCTTCCTCCATTTCTGAACTAATTCAAAAAGGCAACACAATGTTAAACTCCTCAAAATATGAAGAAGCACTTGTGGCTTTCGACCAGGTACTAAAAATTGATACTAGATCTGTTGATGCCCTAAACGGTAAAGGATTGATATTCAATCAACTTGGCAAATATGAAGAGGCAATTACCTGGTTTGACAAGGCATTAAGCATTGATACTAACTTTGTATACGCCCTGAATAACAAGGGAGTAACCCTGGCTAATCTTGGCAAATATGAAGAGGCAATTACCTGGTTTGACAAGGCATTAAGCATTGATCCTAATTTTGTAGACGCACTGTACAATAAAGGTGGAGCATTAGGGGAATTGGGTAGATATGAAGAAGCCATTGTATGGACGGACAAGGCTTTGGCTCTTGAGCCGGCCAATCAAAATGATTCAAACTCTAATCTGTTACTTCCAAACGAATGAAAGTTTGTCAATCTTATTTTCAACATCCAAGACAAATGAACATCCTATATCCCATATTAGAAAAAATGAATTTAGAAAAAGTTAGTAATTATCAACGATTTGAAGACTTGAATCTGTCTTGGCATTGAGTTATGGTCCAATTTTCGTTAGAAAATTCGGAAATATCACAAAACTCAACTAGAATTCTCGCCAATTTACTTGTCATGAGTTTTTCATTGGTATTGACACCGTTGCAATAAACAACACCGACTTCTCTTCCATACCTGTCTCCTCTCCTTTGACCGCTATCTACATCCAACTCTCCTGTTTTTCCAAGACATATGGATTCAACAAATTCTTTTGCTTGGTCAAATCCCGGTTGTCCTCTCTCAGGTGTATCAACCAGAGCTAACCTAATCCTAGTTCCATTGATATCTAATGTATCTCCATCTACCACCTTTGTTACGATTCCCTCTAGCTCAATGTCACTACTTTTATTTTGATTCTGGTCATTGGAAACAATAATTTGAATCCCATACGTAGAGTAATTGTCATTCAGATTCAAATCCTGAACGCTCGGATCTAACCTAGGCGTTGTATTTGCGTGAATTGATACGAGTGATTGACCTAATACAGTGAGGAAAGAAATGGCAAACAGGCAACATGAAAAGCCAATCCTGTATATGTCGTTCAAGACAATAGTCAATTATTTGTATTATTAATTTACTTTACTGGTAAATTCTTGGATTAGGTGATCCTATCTTGATTCAATTTTTTGCAATTAAAAATCTATCAAATACTATTTAAAACAAACAACTTGAAACCATTGAGTAGAAACGAACGGCTAAATTGCTAGATTACGGACTTAAACTCAACGATATGAGATTGGGCCATGACCTTTCTTCAAGAATTACTGGGTTGTATCCATAAATGTTCACTTTTTTTGATATACGTTTTGACAGATACATGCCAAGCGAACTCATTAAATGCCATAACCTGGAATTTGGATTTGAAATAAAAGAATCTATCGCCCATTTGACTACTGAGTGGAATTTCGGATTTGTTTCGCTTATTGAATTTAATATAGTTTGACGAGATGAAGATATAATGTAATGAGCATGTTCATGCATTTCTTCTTTGCTTGCATAGTTAAACTTTCCAATTTTGAACCTACCTTTTCCCAAACTCTCTAAAATTGAATCAAAGTTATTTTCTGATTCTACTGTATTGAAACTTCTTCCGATAGTTGATTTGACATGAGAATCACTACCAACTATTGATTTCAGGTTATTTTTTTTGGTAAACCTTTCAGCAATTAGATTTGAAAAGATATCAACGTTATTACTGTTAAATGATTCAATTATATCGCACTTTCTTGCTTCTTCTCTTATACCATTTGAAACCGCAAAGGGATGAGCAGCACAAGATATACCATTTTGTTTTCTTATTTCATCAAGAGTCTCATCCAGAGTCATACCTGGTCTTATTTCATTTTCTATACCGTACGCCAACACATGACCCTTATTGTTAATCGTTATCTCTTCAGCAGGATAGATTCTTATATTTTGATATTTTTCATGATTCTGTTTATATTCTAAAATTTGGGAGTAACCATCAAGAGTATTATGGTTTGTAACAAACATTACATCAATTTTCTGAAGAGCAGCATTTTCTAATTGTTCTTCCAAGGTGACGCCACAGTCAAATGGTAATCTTGAAAGGTAATTATTGTGATTTGAAAAAACATTATGACAATGCGTTTCAACCCTTAGAACTTCTGCCATACCTTCCTTAGCAATTTGACGGTGTTTACCTAATATATACTGAGGGTTTGTGTGCTGTTTCTAAATAAAGATCATTGATAATAAAGCAACTAATTATTTGAACTTATTTTTATATTTCTGAAATTGCTTGAAAAAAATTAGAAAATTATTGCTATATCAATGATAATTATTTAATTATCATTATAATTTACCTGACTTGCATCGACTCGTAGATTAGAAATTCTATCTAATTTCTATAACTTCGCCTACTATCTGGTTCATTGCAGCTTCGGCAATGTCAAATGAATATTCTGCAGTTCTTCTTATGTGCTCAAGAATCAGTTTGACATAGACATTGTTGTAATTCCTTGGATTCTTATCCTTATCGATTAGTGCTATAATCTCATCTTCAATTGATGTAATGTTTTCAGATTTATCCACTACAATTCTCTTTCTTAATTCGTCAGGAACTGTTCCTATCAGTGAACTCTTAATGGCAATTTCAGAAGCATGGTCGGCTATTCTCTCAAGACTCCTTACTGCTGCACTATAACTGAGACAATCTGCGGGGCTTTTCAGACCTATTGCCTTTAAGGTGCTTTCATTCTGAGAAGCAATGACAAGGTTTCGTAGTACGTAGAGGCTGAATCTATCAACTTCGTCATCTGATTTTATTACCGTCTTGTACAATTCCTGGCTATCTCCCGTCAGCGTAGAAATTGCATCTTTGTGCATTGACGAACCTATCAAAAACATTCTCCTTACAGCTGTGTTAATAGATAATTCCGGAAGGCTCAACAATACCTGAATTGTTACCATGTCAGATGAATCAGCAATTATTTCAGTTCCAATAAGATTCCTGCGAACAACTTCTCTGATTGCATCTCGCTGTGACGGATGAATTGTTCCTGTTTTTGATCTTAAATGCATTACATTAAACCCCCTTAAATACATGGATACTACGGTACGCTTCAACGTAGGACCACTCTTATCACTGGTAACAAAAGAGGTAGCTTCAAAAGTACTAGGACCCCTTACAACATTGGGGACTATAGAAAGTGAATTATTGGCTTCCCTCATTATAGTAACAGGATCACCCGCCTTGAGCTTTAATTCATTGACCCACTTTTTTGGAAGTGATAGCACGTAGGTAGACCTACCAGTATACTGGATCTTCCTTACTTCATTATTTTCAAATGTTTGCAATATAGATATTTAGATATCAGTAGAATATGGGTGTTGTGATTAGTGATCTGTATTTAACATATAGATATACATGTTCTATATAGTTATTTAACGCCTTGGGCTCGGAGCGCCTGTGACGACGTAGTATACACAATCTCCTATGTAACAAGCATGATCTGAGATTCTTTCCAAGTAGCGAAGTATTAGAAGCGCTGAGACATAGCATCTTGGCTCAAAGTTTCTTTTCTTTGTTTGAGTTATGGCTTTCTTTAGATAGTTTCTAAAAATAGAATCTACACTATCATCCATCATGTATAATTTCTGTGAAGCGTTTTTGTCAAGTTTTTCTAGAGATGTTACGCTTAGTTCTATCATCTCTTTTACTGTCTTTGCCATCGTAGTAACCTGGGATTTATCACAGTTTGGAAAAGGGCCTATTGTTTCCAGCACTTCAGCAATATCATAGGCATATCTGCCAAATCTTGAAAAGCCATATGCTGCATCCATAACTGATTGGATGAATCTAAGGTCCTTAGCAACTGGCTGGTACCTTGCTATAAGTTCCGTAGCAAAATCAGTAACTTCAATTTGCAGGAATCTAAGTTTCTCAGAACCCTCAAAAATCTGGGGACGTAGCATGATTCCTTTATCATATGATTCTAGCGCCGAATTAACAAGATCTACGGACAGGTGGCCCATATTCAATATTAGATTTGTAATTCGTTGTAATCCGATGTCTAAAAGCCGTGTCAATTTGTTAGTATGAATTTAACCAAACTTGCCAGAAATATAGCGCTCTGTAAGTTCCTTTTCTGGATTCATAAAGATTTGATTTGTCGAACCGTATTCTATCAAATCGCCAAGATACATAAAAGCAGTAAAGTCTGATACTCTGGCAGCCTGTTGCATGTTATGTGTGACTATTATTATGGTAACATTGTCCTTTAGAACTCTGACAAGCTCTTCTATCTTTGATGAACCAAAAGGGTCTAGTGACGATGTTGGTTCATCCATTAGTAATACTTCAGGCTGCATCGCAAGTGCTCTTGCAATACAAAGTCTCTGTTGTTGTCCACCCGATAGACTCATTCCTGGCTCATCAAGCTGGTTCTTTACTTCATCCCACAATGCAGCATTTCTTAGACTTTCTTCGACAATTTCTCTGATTATAGTCTTGTTGTTCATACCATTGAGTCTTAGACCTGCTGAAACATTATCAAATATGCTCATTGTAGGAAATGGGTTTGGTTTCTGAAAAACCATTCCGATTCGTCTTTTGATAATAACGGGATCAATTGATTTATCATAAATGTCAA
>Ga0193739_1000471_pt1 | contig 11355 bp, 10 predicted proteins | sample L2a2metaG_FD_144926 | JGI IMG/M metagenome (GOLD analysis project Ga0193739, IMG submission 144926) | Soil microbial communities from a riparian zone of the East river system, Colorado, United States - L2a2 | ecosystem: Environmental > Terrestrial > Soil > Riparian zone | place: USA: East River...
TACAGACAACGTTGGCACGTTCGACTTTAATACGGGCCTTTCGCAGCGCCGTGCGGCTGCTGTGGTCACTGCTCTCGTGGGAAAATACGCAATCAGTAAAGCCCGATTAACACCGGTCGGGGTCTCCTTTGCTTCGCCAGTTGCGTCAAATAAAACCGAAGAAGGCAGGGCTAAAAATCGTCGGGTCGAACTAGTTGAGAATTGATGGGTATTTCGCGAAACTGGAATGTATTTCTGATCGCTTCAGTCCTGTTGCTGGCTTTTGTTCATAACTTAGCGGCCATCGATTCGCCTAAATCGATCGTGTTCCTCAGTCCCCAGGAATGCCTTCTTCAGAAAGATCCTTCGACGTCTCTGGCAAGCTCACTGAAAATTGCGGTCGAACTTGGCTGCAAATCGATTCGAATTGCGGCAGGTGAGTGGCAGGTAAATGAAACAATTTTACTGGAAAATATCTCGTCTCCGGTTTCGATTCATGGCGATACCATTGCACCGGTAATCCAGGGACGGTTGATCGTAATTCGAAGAGTGAAAAATCTGACTCTGGAGAACCTGACGCTCGAAGGAAATATTGAAATGGAACAAACAGAAGACATCACCTTTCGAGATATCTTGTTTGATCGCGGAGGATTGTTTTTGACCGGCAAGAAGTGTAATCAACCCAACGAATGTACAAGCTTCAATCGGGGAATTCGAGTGGAAGGATGCACATTTGAAAACTCCATTCGAGGAATTCGAGCGGAGCGGATGGAGAATTCTGTAATCCAAAACAACCGGTTCAAGGGAAATCCAGTCACTTGCAGTCCTGAGACTGTTGGAATCGATCTGGATGGAAGCAGTGAGGATCTCGATCGTCTCCTGGAACTCGGGCACAATAAAGGGAATCTGATTGTTCAAAATTCATTTGAACAGGATTCCTCTATCGGAATTCGTGTGAGGGATAGCTGGGCCAACACAATACGGGATAATCACTTTAAGCGTTCCTATCGGGCAATGGAATTTCACCAGGGGGCTCGTCACAACCAGGTCCTGCAAAGTTATATCACCTACCTTTCACAACAGCTGACTTCAGGGGCGTGCGCGGCGCCCTGTGCCATCTACGTGGGACCCGGTTCTGTGAACAATATTTTTTGGAACAATTTTTTTGAACAGAATTTCGAACTTCAATTTCTGGAAACAAACCGGAATCGTACCTTTGTCATTGATGAAAGCGGCGAGCAAAACGTTTTCCGTTCTGACTTTCAAAAAATCAACCGCTGATTAGGATTTGAACAGAAGACCGCAAAGACCGCAAAGAGAAATCTATTCTTTTCTTCGCGTCCTTTGCGAGCTTCTGTGAAAAAGAGCTAAGATTTTTTCACCATGCGGCGCAGACATTTGAGATTGACCACATCCTCCGCCAGGTCTTTTCCTTTTGGTGTTTCAAGAACTTTCGGGACAGACACGAAACGGGGATCATTGAGCAAGCATCGAAATGCGATCCTGCCAATCTGGCCTTTGCCGATATGCTCATGACGGTCCACGCGAGAGCCAAGCTCTTTCTTGGAATCGTTCAAGTGGAACGCCAGGATCGATGAAAGTGGAACATGATTCAACAACTTTTTGATGGTGTTCGCGTAGGCTTTCTCGGTTCGAATATCGTAACCGGCAGCAAAGAGATGACACGTGTCGATGCAGAATCCCAGTCTGCTTTGATTGGTCACGTGATTCCACAGATAGGCGAGGTGCTCGAATTTGCAGCCAACGCAGGAACCCTGTCCTGCAGTATTCTCAATAACAATTTTGCATTTCGCGTTGGAAGTCGCCTCGATCACTTGATTGATTGCTGCTACGACGTGGATCAATCCTTCCTCTTCTCCTAGTCCCATGTGGGCACCCGGATGGAGCACAACGAATGGCAATCCAAGACTGTCGGCTCTCAAAACTTCAGTGATTAGCCCCGCAATTGATTTTTCGTAGAATTCATTTCCCGCGGCCAGATTGATCAAATAGCTGCAATGAGCGAAAACCGGATGGATGGAATGTTGAGCGCGAATCATTTGAAACTGACGGATCTCTTCTTCCATGAGATCACGGGCAGCCCATCGAGCATTGTTTCTGGTAAAAATCTGAATCGTAGTGCAACCGATCGAGTGCCCGCGTTCGAGCGCGCGATGCAATCCGCCTTCAATGGACATATGAGCGCCAAGCAGAAGCGTATTTTCCATTCGGCTGTAGTGGTTTCCCTATGCGCTAACCGCGCAATCGTCTTTCAGGAATGCACTGAGTGCTTTTCGAGCTTCTGCAAGCACCGTTTTTTCAACGTCCTGCAGTTTCCCGGATAAGCGAATGCCGGAGGCATGAGTGTGACCGCCTCCATCAAAAAGAAGTGCTATCTTATTAGAATGAAAATTCCCTTTGCTTCGTAAGCTGATCTTCACATCATCCGCCGCCACTTCGGCAAACAGCATGGAAAGTAAGACAGAGCGGCAATTGCGCGGCATATCCACAAAGCCTTCCAGATCATCCGGCGTCATTCCATTTTCTTGCAACATGGCTTGAGAAACGGTCACATATGCCAGCCGCTGATCACAATCAAATTGTAAGCTCCCAAGCACCTTGCCGAGGAACTGGAGTCTTTCCGGAGTGTGGTTCTGATACAGTCTTTCATACAAAGTGCGCGGACAAATCCCATAGCTCAACAAATCGGAAACAATCTGATGGGTGCGCGCATTGGTGTTCGAAAATGTAAATGCTCCCGTGTCCGCCAGGATCGAAACATAAATACATTCTGCAATTCTTTTCGATAAAGGAATTTCAAGATAATTTAGCAGATCATATACAATTTCTGCGCTTGCGCACGCATTCACATTTACCAGGTGGTAATCCGAAAATCCTCCGGTATACGGATGATGATCGACGCAGATCTTTGGCTTACCGCAGTAACGAAGTGGATCTGCGAGCATTCCCAGACGTTCCCACCGGCTGATGTCCAGAATGAAGGCTGCGTCAAAAGCGCAATCCGCCAGTTCAGCTTCCGTATATTCGCGGACCCTCTGTTCCGGATCCAGAAAGGAAAAATGTCTGGAAATACTTGTTGGGTTCATGATTACCGGTTCCTTGTTAATCGATCGCAATCCTTCTGCCAATGCGATTTCCGAACCTAAAGCGTCCGGGTCCGCATTGACGTGCGTTGTGATTAAAAAACGCCGGTTGTTTTGCACAATTTCACGGATCGTTTTCCAATCATTGGAAAATGACAGATCAGAAGTCAAAGACATGGTAGGAAGGGCTCCCAAAAATATCAAACTAATATAAGCGATAGGTATAGGAAAAAGCAAACAGCGTTTGATTTCACCACGGAGTCACGGAGAACACGGAGTTTTCTTCAAGACCTTATGATCTCTCCGTGGTCTCCGTGACTCCGTGGTAAAAAAAACATTACTATAGTGAAGTTTTCAGCTGCGAAATCTCCGAACGGAATACAGGGATTTGTGCCATGCTCAAAGTTTCCGTTTTCGCAGAGAGCGCTCTTTCCACGTGCCAGTAGCAGAAAGCAAGTCTGGTCACGGCTCTCAAATATTTCCTGCGAGCTTGAAATTTTTTCCAACTGTTCGCTGAAATCAGCCAATGAATTCTGCTCATTAAGGAGCCGGCCAGATCAATTTCTTGCGGGGAGAGCAATCCTCCTTGTTCCACGGCCAGAACTCGTTTGATGATTCTCTTTTCGCGTCTTGCAATTAAGAATATGAAAACAATAAATCCTAAAAACAGGGGAACCCAAACGACAAAGTATGCAATAAAGAAAGCGCCGCCCATCGCAGAGGCCGACAAATTCCAGAGAGCGTGAAGCATCATTGCTCCAAAAAAACCCAGGATAGGAGCTCCAAACTGGATCAGCTTGTTGTGCGATTCACGCGACAGTCCGCATCCGATTCCTGTCATTGCTGTGAAGAACGAATGGATGAACGGTGAAAGTATTCCACGCAAGAATCCGATAAACAACAACGCGCTTGGGCCTTCTTTGAGAAAAGTGCCGCCATAATAAAGGACGTTTTCAACCGTAGCGAAACCCAGACCAACAACTCCGGCATAGACAATGCCGTCCAGCACACCATCAAATTCTTTTCGAAGGAAAAGAGCGATCAATACTACGCCGCTGCCTTTGGTCAACTCTTCAATGAAGGGAGCAGAAATGATGGCCGACAGTGTCTGCCCCGCGGGTTCTCCCATGAAAGTGGCAGCTACGGAGCCAAAAATTGTGTTGACAATAAAAGAGATAAAGATGCAGAACAATCCTCCCCATGCAAAAGCACCCGCAATGGCCCATGGCGGCTCGGGATCATAGCGGTCCATCCACAGGTAAAGGAACAGGTAAAATGGGGCAGGGAGGAAGGCCATAAAACTTCCCACAAAGGCGCCTTCAAAACCAAGATTCGCAAGCATGAGAATCATGACGACAAACAGCATGATTCCGGTTCCGAGCAACGCTAGCGCGGTTTTCCAGTAGTGGGATTCTTTTTTTGGTTTTTCGGGGTTATAAAATGTGCGTTCGCCCAGGGTTTGAAACGTTCGTGCTTTAGGAGGTTCCGTTGGCAAAGCCGTGAATTCAACGGCGACATTGATTTTTGGTCCGGATCGGCCAAGCTGAATGATGTCTCCCTGATGTAGCAATTTTTCCTGGACAGCTTTTCCGTTGACGTAAGTTCCATTGGTGCTTTTTTGATCCGAAACATGAAAACCGTCCGCAGCTAATTGAATCAAAGCGTGCCGGCTGGATACACCTCCATCTCGATCTGATTGGAAGCGAAGATCGCAATCCGATCCACGCCCAAGAAGAAGCGAGCCCTGTTCCAACTGGATTTGCGATCCGGCCAGTGAGCCGTCCTGAACCATTAACACAAGCCTCATAGATGAGATTCTAACGCAAAGACGCAAAGACGGAGAGATTATGAAACTCAAAAGAATCTAGGAGATAAACCGGATAACAGGATAGAACGGATATTTGTATTTTAATTATCTCCCTATCCTCTTATCCGGTCTATCTCCTAATTTTTTTAGTTTAGGAACTTTACAAATCTTTTGCGTGTATCATAGGGAATTTAACTATGGCGGAAAATTCTTCGACATTGTGGTCTGACTTGCGCGAATCAGTTCGCGGGAGCCATTCACACGATTACACGCAGGCGCCGATCGGCAAATCTGTGCTTCTACTTGCCGTGCCGATGGTCCTGGAAACATTCATGGAATCGATTTTTGCCGTTGTCGATATCTTTTTCGTTTCGCGCCGCGGTCCGGCTTCCATGGCTACGGTCGGCTTAACAGAAGCAATGTTGACGATCTTATATTCGATTGCAATCGGGCTATGCATGGGGGCAGCTGCGATCGTGGCACGACGAACCGGTGAGAAGAATCCTGATGGCGCCGCAATAGCTGCGGTTCAGGCCATCCTTCTTGGGGTTGCTGTTTCGGTTCCTGTAGCGATTTTTGGAGGATTGTTCGCGCCAAAGCTGTTGGGTTTGATGGGCGCTTCCGAAGAAGTGATTCGTGAGGGAAGCGGTTACACCCGCATGATGTTTGCTGGAAATGCGACAATCATTTTTTTGTTCTTGATCAATGCAATTTTTCGAGGCGCCGGGGATGCAGCAATCGCAATGCGCGTATTGTGGTTTGCAAATGCGATCAATATTGCATTGTGTCCCTGTTTCATTTTTGGTCTTGGTCCGTTTCCTGAGCTAGGTGTTACTGGCGCCGCGGTTGCCACAAATATCGGACGTGGAACCGGCGTTCTCTATCAACTGAGCAAGCTGATTCGAGGACATGGCCGTATTCAGATCCGCCGGGAACATTTGAAAGTGGACATACCGGTGATTCGTTCGATGATTCGAATTTCTGGCACAGGAATCATTCAATCACTGGTGGGAACCACAAGCTGGCTCGGTTTGATCCGCATTCTTTCCGGATTCGGAAGCGCGGCAGTTGCCGGCTACACGGTTGGAATTCGTATTATCGTTTTCGCATTGCTTCCCTCCTGGGGAATGAGCAATGCCGCAGCCACTCTTGTCGGGCAAAACCTCGGCGCCGGCAAGCCGGATCGGGCTGAAAAATCCGTTTGGATTACCTGCAAATACAACTTCTACTTTCTGGGAACCATCGGATTGCTTTTCATTCTTCTGGCAGAACGGATCATTGCGATTTTTACAACTGATCCTACGGCTATGCCCTACGCGATTCGGTGCCTCCGCATCGTAAGCTTCGGATTTATCTTTTATGCCTACGGAATGGTTTTGACGAATGCTTTTAACGGCGCAGGAGATACGGCAACTCCCACTCGCATCAACCTGTTTTGTTTCTGGTTGTGGGAAGTGCCTCTGGGGTGGTTGCTCGCAAGGACCTTTGGTTTCGGACCAACCGGAGTCTTTCTCGCGATCACGATTGCATTTTCCACTCTCGCTGTCGTCAGCGCAATTCTTTTCAAGCGTGGTCACTGGAAAACAGGGAAAGTGTAAGACATTATACTGAAGCATATGGAACAGGTGATTAACATTGATGGAAAGCTTTTCCCGGCAGCGGAAGCCAGAATTTCGGTTTTCGATCGAGGTTTTCTTTTCGGCGATAGCATTTATGAAACGCTGCGCACTTACGGTGGTAAACCATTTCTGATGGATCGTCATTTGCAGCGTTTGCAGACCTCGGCAAACATGCTGTTCATGGAATTGCCGCTCGATCTCCAGGAATTTTCGCGGCAAGTGAAGAGAACGGTGGAAGCTTCTTCCAATGCGGAATGCTATATCCGGATTATCGTTACGCGCGGCGCAGGCAGGATTGGTCTGGATGTGAATCTCAGCAAACACCCAAGCTATGTGATCATTGTGATTCGGCTGGAACCTCCTTCCCCTGAATACTACGAAACCGGGATCAAGGTTTCGGTTGTATCGGTGCGTCGCAACGACATCACGACTCTGAATCCAAAAATCAAAAGTAGCAATCTTTTAAACAACGTTCTCGCTTATGTTCAAGCAAAGAAGCAAGGGGCGTTTGAAGGCATCCTGTGCAATATGGCAGGAAATGTGGCTGAAGGAACCGGAAGCAATATTTTCATCGTTCAAAACGGGAAACTGAAAACTCCCCCGCCCGAAGCCGGTTTGCTGGAAGGTGTGACGCGCGCGCTGACTCTGGATCTTGCTTCTGCAGAAAATGTTCCCTTTGAAGAAACACAGTTTACACCGCAGGAACTATTCCAGAGTGAGGAATGTTTCATAACAAGTACAACCAAGGAAATCCTTCCTGTGAGACAGGTAGATGATAAAGAATTTTTAGTTGTACCCGGCCCTGTTACAAAACGATTGATGCACGCCTATAAGAAATTTGTAAAGCACCAAGAGACAAATTTAAGTTAAAGGTTAAAAGTTAAAAGTGGGGAGGGCTTCTTTGACCTTTAACATTTAACATTTATCCTTTAACTTCTATTAATTATGGAAACCATGGACGAAATGCTTCGCGTGACCTATTACCAGGAGATATTGCCAGGCGAAGGCATCAATGCTGATTTTACGATTGAGCCTGAATCGATCACGCAACGCTCCGATGGTATCCCGCCCGGTGATTATATGGCAGGTCCACTACAGGGAACATTTGCGCTGGATTTTCCAACCTTTGATCGTTGGAGAAGAGTGTTGTGTCGCGCCGCTCTGGATTTTGAAGCGGAAAGCGTCTGGAGCAGTCCAGATGCTTTTTCCGGGGAACCATTCTACGAGCTCATCCAGTGCGAAAGACGAAATGTCTTCGGACCCCGTACCAGTTTCAAGCTTGCAGAAGATTTTACAAAAATGGAAGAAGCGGTCGAACAAAAGGCTTCTTCACAAGTGGAGTTGAAGGAATTTCAGTTTTTTATGGATATCTACCAGCTTTTTAAGAAGGCTTTCGTCGTTTCCAGTAACTCAGGCTGCACGATCTTTTCGAACAACTAAATGTTCTCAACAAAAGCCAACAAAGGACACAAAGCTCTAAATTCTTGAACAGAAGATCGCAAAGCACGCAAAGATTTAATAATCTTCGCGCCCTTCGCGTCCTTCTGTTCAAAAAGAGCTAAGATTAACTTCGTTAACTTTGTTTGCTTTTGTTAAAACGAGTTATGGATCCTACACACAGTCCTCTTTCAAAATTCTTGCGGAGTCTCCATAAAGAGCCGGCAAAAGTCCGAAAAGGCTTCCTCGCTTCTGCGGCAACAATAGGCCGCGCCGAGAATGCTTTCCTGTTGTTCGGAGATGGCTCACAACAACTTCTTTCTTTGAAAAAACGTCCGGAGTTCCCAGAGCTACAAACGCTACTTTCCACGTTCGAAAAAAACACAAAGGATGTGTTCACCCTGGGGCGACTTTTTGTGAAACGCCTGAAATCAGAAAATGAGAGAGTAGGAGTGCTGATTCTCCTTTTTCATAAGAAAAAGATGGTAACCACGCTTCCTCGCGCCCTGGAGCCGCTCTGCCGAATCTATTCCTTTTGGGAATCTACGCAGATGCTCCGCAATTTTCTAAAGATGCAGCAGGAGTCTCTGCAGGCATTGTCAGCGGAAAGCGCGATGGTAGCTCAAGATTATATCCGGCTCCGGCAGCAAATGATGGTGAATCAGAATCGCTTGCAAAGCATCACCAAAGGAATTTTGCGAACCCAGGAGGAGGAAAGGGCAAAAATCTCGCGAGATTTGCATGATGGAATCGGGCAGGAGCTTACCGCTTTAAAAATGAACCTGGACGTTCTTTCCAGTAGCGTGGAGAAAACTTTGTCACCGGAAAATCGGGATCGTTGGGTGGAAGCTCGAAGTCTTTCTGAACAAACGCTTCAGGACGTACGGGAACTATCAAGGATTCTGCGCCCGCGAATGCTGGATGATCTCGGATTATTCCCCACTTTGCGCTGGTACATTCGCAACTTTACGAAACGGGTGAATATTCCGGTAGAACTCGGTTTGCAAGGGGAAGAAGAAAAACTGAACACAGAAACACAAACGATTCTGTTTCGAATTGTTCAAGAGGCTTTAAATAATGTTGCAAAACATTCCAGGGCCAGGTCAGCCATCGTTTCGCTGGAATGCACGGATGAGGAAGCACGCCTTCGAATCGCGGATGATGGCATTGGCTTTAATCCTGTGCAAAGTTCTGCGGAAACGGGATCAGGTCTTGCGGGAATGCGGGACCGCGTGGCGCTCTATAAAGGCACTTTTGCCGTCTATTCCGAGCCGCAGAAGGGAACGCGAGTGGATGTTCTCATTCCTTTATGAATCTCAACATCGTAATATGCGTTCGCCAGTGTGCTCCTTTAGCCCGGTTATCTCTTACGCGCTCCATGCCTTTTTCAAATGCCGTTTCCGAAATAGCGCGCAATTCTGATAGCGCCTTTTGTTCGAGAATCTGAATAAATTTTTCGTCAATTTCGAGCAGGCCTGCTAGCTTTTTGTGTTCCATTCCACGCAATTGCGCGAGTTCAGCGCACTCTTTCAAGTAAGAAATCTTTGGATAACGGGCCAGATTGAAGTCGAGCGTCTCAGGAAAATACTCCGATTGACTTCGAGCACGAATATCCTCATCAGAATCGGTAAAAATCAAAGCGACACCACCTTTTTTTAAGACACGGTAGAGTTGCTGAAACAGGAGCCGGTGATTCGTGAGATGATGCATTACATTCACCGAAAAAGCGAGACGAAATGACTCCGCTTTCAACGGGAGTTCCTTATCTAAATCTGCTAAAGTCCAGTGTCCGTCCGGGCATCGCACGGAAGCAAACCGGATCATGCCTTTGGAAATATCTACTCCGAAAAAATTGCAATCGGGATGTTCTGAGATCAATTTGTTTGAGTAATCCCCTGTTCCGCATCCGACGTCGAGTAGGTCCGACTTCGGAAGTATTCTTTTTGAAATAGCGCTGAGGATCCAGGGAAGAGGCCAGCGAGTATTCGCGTAAACCTCTGAAACGGAGTTGTAATCCTCCATGTTTTCATTGTACCGGATCGCAGGCCGCAAGTTGTGCGGGCGGGAAGGCCGCGTTACAATAGCTGTCAAACCTCTGCATGGAAAGAATCAAAGTACTGATCGTTGATGACCACCGCGTCGTGCGGGATGGACTGAGCAAAATACTCGAGTCCTGTAACGACATACACGTAATTGGTGAGGCGGCTAACGGACTGGATGCGATCCGCAAGTACGCTGAATTGAAACCGGATGTGATCTTGTTGGATATTAGCATGCCTAAACTGGGCGGGCTGGAAGTTAGTCGCCGGATCAAAAAGGAAAATCCTTCCGCAAAAATCGTCATTCTGTCGATGCATGAAGAAGAAGAGTATTCGATGAAACTCGTGCGACTGGGAGTTTCCGGCTATTTGTTAAAGGATTCGGCTGCACAGGAAGTGATTGAGGCGGTGCGCAGCGCATTTGCAGGTCGAGCTTATTTCAGCCCGCAGATTTCAAAGACTCTTGCGGAGTCCTACCGGGAAGTTGCACCTGTACAAGATGATCCCTATGAACGGCTGAATGATCGCGAACGGGAAGTTTTGCAGTTGATTGCGGAAGGTCACACGAACAAAGCAATAGCGGACATTTTGTTCATCAGTCCAAAGACCGTTGATAATCACCGCACGAATTTGATGCGAAAGTTGAACATTCATTCCGCCGCTGACCTTGTGCGCTGGGCCACAAAGCGCGGCCTTGTAGGTTAAGATTTCTCCATAAACAAATCAAAACAAATTTAGGAGATAAACCGGATAGAAAGATAGACCGGATGTTTTTATCTCCCTATCCAATTATCCGGTCTATCTCCTTGTGGTTCGCGGCGCGACATGTCCTCTTGAGTGTCCTTTTCTCAGTACGATTTCGATTTCCTGGTATTTCGTAAATTACTCAAACTAAATGGCTTACATTATGGCATGCAGATTGCTTTCTAATCGACTTCAAATAAGTTTTTAGGAGGTAACGGACATGAAATGGTTAAGCATTGCTATTTTGGTGATGGTGGTTTTCGCGTTCAGTCCGGCGAAATCCGCGGAAGCTGCTGATTTCAGTTTCTCGGTCGGATTTCATGATGAGTTGTCGCCTTATGGATCGTGGGTCAACTTTTCCAGTTATGGAAATGTTTGGCGACCCAACGGTTATTCCGGTTGGCGACCTTATATGGATGGATACTGGGGACAAACGAGCTATGGCCCCACGTGGTACGGAAATGAGCCTTATGCTCCTTACGTTTATCACTACGGTAACTGGATCTACACCGCTCGTTATGGTTGGGTCTGGATTCCCGGATACGACTGGCACGCGGGTAGAGTGAACTGGTCTTATGGTGGTGGCTACATTGGATGGAGACCACAGTTCCCAAGTGGATACAACT
>Ga0193739_1000474_pt1 | contig 11306 bp, 14 predicted proteins | sample L2a2metaG_FD_144926 | JGI IMG/M metagenome (GOLD analysis project Ga0193739, IMG submission 144926) | Soil microbial communities from a riparian zone of the East river system, Colorado, United States - L2a2 | ecosystem: Environmental > Terrestrial > Soil > Riparian zone | place: USA: East River...
GCACACCTCCATGAACTTGTACTGCCGGCCCGGCTCGCACAGGCCCGCGATCTGGGCGGCGAGCGCCTGGGCCTTCTCGGCGTCGCGGAACTCGTCGACGAAGCGCACCGCTCCGGCCTCCTCTCGTCACTCGATCTTCGAGTCGGCCAGGGCGGCCAGCTCGTCGGCGTAGGCCTGGCCGATCCCCTCGAGGAAGGCGAGGGCGGCCTTGGCCTCCTGCTCATCGATCTTGGACAGGGCGAACCCGACGTGGATGAGCACCCAGTCGCCAGGCTCCACCTGCTCGTCGGAGAGCAGGCCGATGTTGATGGCCCGCCTGACCCCGCTCACGTCGACCTTGGCCAGGTCGGGCGGGTCGTCGAGCAGCTCGACGACCTCACCCGGGATGCCTAGACACACCGTCTTCCCCCTCCAGTTGAATTGCCTCCAGGATCAGCTCGTCACCGCCCGTGGTCTCCAGATCAAGGCCGCCGCAGGCCGAGCAGGCGGCCAGGGCGTCGGTGGACTCGGCCTGGTTGCCGCAGTCAGGGCAGCGGACCCGGACCGGCACGACCACCAGGTCGACGGCCGCGCCGGCGGCCACCGTTCCCTCCGACACCAGCGCGAACGCCTGGTCGAGGGCCGGCTCGACCACCCGGTGCTGCGCCCCGACCCTGACCCGCACCCGGGTCACGCGGCGCCCGGCGGCCCGCCGCTCCACCGCCTCCAGGATCCCCTGGCACAGGCCCAGCTCGTGCACCAGCTCCCTCCCTGCCGCCGTCGGGACGGCCGCTCACATCTGCCGGATCTTGAAGTACCGGGCGAGGTCCGGTATCGACTTGCGCAGGACCGCGACCAGCCCGACCAGCGCCGCGCCAACCACCAGGCGGCGAAGCATGCTCATCCCTCCTCCCCGGTCTCGTGCTCGCCGATGAGCTCGCGGACGACGGCGACGGCCTGGTCGACCGCGCCGGCGACCGGGCGGCTGAGCCCCATCCGTTCGGACACCTCGGCCGGCTCGCAGCCGACCACCAGCAGCTTGGGGAGGTCGCCGCCGAGGGCCTTCAGCAGCGCGAACACCGCGTCCGGCTCCATGCTGTGGGCGTCGATCAGGACCCCGGGCCCGGTCTGGGCGGCCGGGTCCGGCTGGCCGTCAAGCTCCGGCTCGATCACGTACACGGTGCCCGGCGCCTCCCCGCGGGGCGTGGCGTCGACCAGGATCGCCTTCTCGTAGCCCTCCAGCAGCTCGTAGGCCAGGTGGACGCCGCGGATGCCGAAGTCGGCCACCCTGACCCAGCCGGGCAGGGTCGCGGTGGCCAGGCGCCTGGCCACCTCGACCCCGAACCCGTCGTCGCCGAGGAAGACGTTGCCGACCCCGGCGACCAGGACCGTGGGCTGGGGGTCCGGGGGACTCAAGGGTAGTCCCCCGGTCGGCTGGGGCTCGGCGGATAGGGTCACAGCGGCGCCACCTCGTCGGGTGAGAAGTAGAGGAAGCGGCCGTGCCAGCGCTGCAGGTCGGCCGCGGGGTCCTCGTCGAGGGTGACGGCCAGGTGGCGGTTGCCGTCGACGTCCAGGAACACGGCCTCGACGGTGGCCAGGCGGTCGGTGAGGAACATGTCCTGGGCGTCGGCCCGGCGCTGGCCGGGGCGCAGCCGCACCCTGCTCCCCTTGGCGAGGTTGACCCCGGCGACGACCACGCCGTCGGTCTCGGGGGACACGGTGGTGTCGGCCCCCGGGTCCCACCACGGCACCAGCTCCGGGGCGGCCTCGGCCCCGGTCGCCCCGCTCGGGGAGGTTGGCCCCGCTTCCTCCGGGTCGGTTGGCGGCCGCTCGACCCCGCGCAGGTAGCGGACGGCGCCGTGGAGCCGCTCCAGCAGCTCCCCCGGCATGGTGTCGACCCGGTCGATGATCGCGGCCGCCCGGTCGTCGGTCGCCCTCGCCGCCCGCTTCTCATCCTCGGTCAGGGCCATGGTCCGCAGGGTCAGGATCTCGTCGATCTCGGTGGAGTCGAACAGGTCGCCGGGGCTCTCGGGGGCGATGGTCGGGTGGTCGTAGAGGATGATCGGCGAGGACAGCATCGCGTCCCGCCGGCCCTCCTCGCCGATCAGCACCGGCCAGGTGTGAAGGTTCTGGCAGGCCGAAGCGGCCGGCTTGGCCCACTCCGGCGGGTCGAGCAGCGAGAGGAACACCCCGTGGTCGACGCCGAGCAGGCTGTGGGCCGCGACCAGCGAGCGCCGCAGCGCCATGTCTCTGCCGGCCTTCGGGTCGTGCCAGGCGCTGGCGTTCTCCAGCCGGGCGCGCAGGCGGACCAGGCCGTACGGGCCTTCGAGTCGCTCGGCCGACAGCCGGACCGCGCCGAGGATCGGCCAGCGCCGGCGGACCGTCCGCCCGACCAGCCTGCCGGCCGGGGTGTGGACCGGCTCGATCCGGCGGCCGCCCGGCCGCTTGATCGGCGCCACCAGCTCGCCCTCCAGCAGCTGGGCCAGCGGGGCCTCGACCGTCACCTCCTGCTCGGTGGCCTCGTCCCATGGGAGCAGCTCGGACCCGTCGACCTGCAGCCCCGGCACCTCGTGGAAGGTCCCGGCCTCGACGTCGACCGCCTCGACGGTCTTGGACTGCACGTGCAGGAAGCGCACCAGCAGGTGGACGGTGGTGGTCTCCTCGGGTTCGAGCAGGCACTCGGTCTGGGTGGCCCACGGCTCGTCGGGGCCCTCCTCGCTCCACAGGCGGGGCATCAGCACCCCGAACTGCCAGCGAGCCTGGTTCTTGGCCGCCGACGCCCGGTAGGGGTAGAGCAGGTAACCCTCGTAGAGGACGGCGTCGGCCACCTTGCGGGCCAGCTCGAAGGCCGGGAACGCGGCGCTCACCGCTCGGCCTCCCCTGCCTCCTTGAACAGCGCCTCGAAGGCCTCGTCCCAGGTCGGCAGGGCCCGGACCGCCTTGAAGCGCTGCAGGGCGTCCAGGGTGTCGCGCCGCACCCGGATCCAGCCGCTGCCCGGGAAGAAGCGGTCCATGATCTCCCGCCACACCGAGACCGGCAGCCGGTAGGTGGCCTCCTTGTGCCATGGCACCTGGCCGACCGAGAACCCGCTGATCCCCTTGGTGAACACGGTGCCGCTGAACAGCAGCAGCAGCGGGACCTCGCCGTCGCCCAGCGCGTGCAGGTACTTGGAGGCGGCCACCTCGAAGTCGTAGGTGCAGGGCACCGGCAGCTCGATCTCGGTGCTGCCGGAGAAGCTGGGCACCATCACGGAGACGGTGGCGAACTGCATCGGCTTGAGGGTGTCGCCCCAGCGTTGCGTCTCGCCGAACAGCTCGAGCAGACCGTCGGCCTCCTGCGACGAGTAGCGCCGGCGCTGCGGCTCGATGCGGATCTGGCAGCGCAGCGTGATCGCGTGGACCCGCTCGCCGGTGGTCTCCGAGATCCGCAGCTTGAGCTGCAGGGTGGGGACGGCCGCGTAGCGCTCGGGCTGGGCGTCGATGCAGTCGAAGACCAGGTCGGTCATGGCACCGGTCCCTCCGGGGAGCTGCCGCCTCGCTCCATGAGCCCCACGGGCCCCCCGGCGGCCCCCTTGGCGAGGGGGCGGCTCTGCTCGCGGACGCGGTCGAAGAAGCCGTCGATCGCCTCCCACGCCTCCTGGCCGCCGTCGAACCCCTTCCAGTGCATCCGGACCAGGCCGACCAGCTGGTAGCAGGCGTCGATCGGGACCAGGAAGCACTCGAAGCCCTCACCGGTGCGCTGCACCAGCAGCGCCTCGACATCGGGGACGAGGTCGGTCAGGACCGGGTTGGCGGCGACCACGTCCTCCCAGGCCTCCAGCGGGAGCAGCGACTCGGTCGCCCCGGCCGGGCTCGGGTAGAAGGCGACCACCCGCCCGAGCGCGGAGTTGTTGAAGAAGAAGGCGACCCGGACCGGGATCTGCAGGGCGTCCCACTGGCCCTCGCCCAGCTGGAACGACGGGTCGTGCAGGTAGCGGTCGGGCACCGCCCGGTAGCGCCCGCCGGCCGCCCCCTGGTGGGTGAACAGCAGGTAGCAGGCCCGGCAGGTGCACATGATGTTGCGGCTGTCCAGGTTGACCACGTGAGAGTGGCCGTCGCCGACCGGCTCGGCGCACAGCTCGCAGGCCTCGCCCGGCGCGGCGCGCTGCTTCTCCCCCACCCCGGGGACGGGTGGCGTCTCAGGTTGGGGGCCGACGAAGCGGCGCAGGCCGGCGCTCACCAGCCGACCCCCGACCCGACGGCCAGGCGCACCCCGCCGTCGCCGGTCAGCAGGGGCAGCGGCTCGAGGTGCTGCTCCGGGTGGTCGACCCCACGGCCGGCCAGGCGGACGTCGTAGCGCTGCCGGCAGGACCCGCAGGCCAGCACCTCGGCGTCGAGGTCGGCGCCGGCGGCCAGGCCGGCCCCACAGGCCGGGCAGCGGTCCCGGTAGGCGTACAGCTCCCCGGCGACGCTGCACACGACCACGCCGGCCCCGGCGACCTCGATCGCGGCCAGCCGTCCCGCCTCCAGCCGGTCCAGCCCCTCGACCACCTCCCAGTCGCGGCGCAGCGGCTGGATCTGGAGCAGCTTCGGCTCCTGCTCCCTGGTCAGGTTCTCGACCTCGACGGCGGTCACCTCTGGGGCCGCCTCCTCGATGGCCCGCTCGATGGCCAGCTTGACCGTCATGATCGAGGACGGGCACCCGTCGCAGCTGCCCTCCAGGCGCAGCCGCACGACGCCCTGGGGGTCGACCCCGAGCAGCTCGACCCCGCCGGCGTGGGAGCCGAGGTAGGGGCGGACCTGGTCCAGCGCCTCCAGCACCCGGGTCTCGGTGTCCTTGGGATGGAGGTCGTGGAGGACCAGCAGGCTGGCCACCAGCTCGTCCTTCACGAGCCGTTCGAGGACATCCTCGCCGGCCAGCTCGACCACCCGCTCCAGGCCGGCGCCGTAGAACTCGACGACCAGGCGCACGAGCTCCTCGGCGGTCTCCGCGGTGGTCGGGTCTCCATGGTCGCGGAGCCGGCCGAGCAGCTCCTCGATCCGCGTGCCGACTGTCCGGAGGTCGCGCGCCTGCTCCGTCAAGGCCCTATCCCTGGTTGAGCATGGTCGGCGAGTGCAGCTTCTTCACCACGTTGCCGTCGCCCAGGTACATGTGGACCCCGCAGGGCAGGCACGGGTCAAAGCTGCGGACCGCCCGCATGATGTCGATGCCCTTGAACTTCTCCGGCGGGTTCTCCTCGAAGATCGGGGTGTTCTGGACGGCGTCCTCGTAGGGCCCGGGGGTGCCGTAGGTGTCGCGGACGCTGCCGTTCCACGGCGTCGGCGGGTAGGGGTGGTAGTTGGCGATCTTGCCGTTGCGGATGACCATGTGGTGGGAGAGCACGCCCCGGACGGCCTCGGTGAAGCCGCAGCCGATCGACTCGTCGGGCACCTTGAAGGTCTCCCAGGTCTTGGTGTGGCCGGCCCGGATCTCGGCCAGCGCCTTCTCGGTGAAGTGCAGGGCCGCGGCGGCCGCGTAGGCCTGGAAGTAGGTGCGGGCCCGGTTGCGCTCGATGGCGTTGGACCACTGCGGGATCTTCCACTCGAACGACGTCTCGGGCCTGGTGGCCGTCCTTGGCAGGTTGATGACCACGCTGCTGCCGGTGGCCTTGATGTAGCCGATGTCGACCAGGCCCGAAAGGGCGGTCGACCACAGCCGGGCGATCGGCCCGCCGCCGGTGTCAAGGGCCAGGTGGTCGGTGCCGTCGAACCAACGCGGCGACATCACCCAGGAGTAGTTGTTGTCGAAGTCGCGCTTCTGGGGCTTGGGGATGGTGTGCTGGTTCCAGGGGTGGCGCCGGTCGACCGGGTTGCCGAGGGGGTCCTCGGTCACGAACATCGGCTGGTCTTCCCAGTCCTGGTAGTAGGAGCTGCCCAGCAGGATGCGGATGCCCAGGTTGATCTTGGTCAGGTCGTTGGTGATCAGCTTGCCGTCGACCACGACACCCGGGGTCACGAACATCTTGCGGCCCCAGTTGGTCATGTTCTCGTACTTGAAGTCGCAGAAGTCGGGGTCGTTGAGGCTCCCCCAGCAGCCCAGCAGCACCCGCCGCTGGCCGACCTGCTCGTAGCCGGGCAGGGCCTCGTAGAAGAAGTCGAACAGGTCGTCGTGCATGGGCACGACCCGCTTCATGAACTCCACGTAGCGCATCAGCCGGGTCAGGTAGTCGGTGAACAGCTGCACGGTGGCGACCGTGCCGACGCCGCCCGGGTACAGGGTCGAGGGGTGGACATGCCTGCCCTCCATCAGGCAGAACATCTCCCTGGTGGAGCGGCTGACCTGCAGCGCCTCGCGGTAGAACTCGCCTTCCAGCGGGTTCAGCGAGCGCATGATGTCGCCGATCGTCCGGTAGCCGTGCTCGGCGGCGTGGGGCGACTCGGTCCGGTTGGCCTGCTCCAGCACCCCCGGGTTGGTCTCCTTGACCATGCGCTCGCAGTAGTCGACCCCGACCAGGTTCTCCTGGAAGATGTTGTGGTCGAACATGTACTCGGCCGACTCGCCCAGGTTGATGATCCACTCGCCCAGGTGGGGCGGGCGAACGCCGTAGGCCATGTTCTGGGCGTAGACCGAGCAGGTGGCATGGTTGTCGCCGCAGATGCCGCAGATGCGGCTGGTGATGAAGTGGGCGTCGCGCGGGTCCTTGCCCTTCATGAAGATGGAGTAGCCGCGGAAGATCGACGAGGTGGAGAAGCACTCGGCGACGCGCTTCTGCTTGAAGTCGATCTTGGTGTAGATCCCGAGGCTGCCGACGATGCGGGTGATCGGGTCCCAGGCCATCTCGACAAGGCCGTCACCGGTCGCAGCGCGGTCGGTCGTGGTCATGGTCGTCCCCTCCCGCTCACCAGTTCGGACGGTAGCCGGTGGTCAGCTCTCGACCTGTCTTCCGCCACTTGGGCTCCTTGTCCACCGTCCTGGCCGTGACCGCGCGCAGGCCGCGGATCACCGTCCCGTACATGCCGCTGGCCGCGGTGGACACCTTGCTGCCGGGCGGCTCGTCCATGAACGGCATGAACTTGTCCGGGAACCCGGGCATGGTGCAGCCGATGCAGATGCCGCCGACGTTCGGGCAGCCGCCGACCCCGTTCAGCCAGCCCCGCTTGGGCACGTTGCACTTGACCACCGGGCCCCAGCAGCCGATCTTGACCAGGCATTTCGGCGACCCGTACTCGGTGGCGAAGTCGCCCTGCTCGTAGTAGCCGGCCCGGTCGCAGCCCTCGTGCACGGTCATCCCGAACAGCCAGGTGGGCCGAAGGGCCTCGTCGAGCGGGATCATCGGGGCCTGGCCGGCCGCCTGGTAGAGCAGGTACAGGATCGTCTCCGACAGGTTGTCGGGCTGGATCGGGCAGCCGGGCACGCACACGATCGGGATGCCGGCCTTGGACTTCCAGCTCCAGCCCAGGTAGTCGGGGACGCCCATGGCCCCGGTGGGGTTGCCGGCCATGGCGTGGATGCCGCCGTAGGTGGCGCAGGTGCCGACGGCGAGCACGACCAGCGCCTTGGGGGCCAGGCGGTCGATCCACTCGCTGGTGGTCATGGGCTGGCCGGTGTCGGGGTTGTTGCCGAAGCCGCACCAGTAGCCCTCGCGCTTGATCGCCTCGTTGGGGATCGAGCCCTCGATGACCAGCACGTACGGCTCCAGCTCGCCCCGGTCGGCCTTGAAGAACCACTCCAGGAAGTCGTCGGCGCCCGCGTTGGGCCCGCACTCGAAGTCGATGAGGGGCCAGTGGACGGCCACCTTGGGCAGACCGGGCAGCGCCCCAAGGGCGATCTCCTCGATGCTCGGCTGGGTCGCCGCCGTGAGCGCGACCGAGTCGCCGTCACAGCTCAGGCCGGCGTTGATCCACAGGATGTGGACGACGGCCTCTTCCTGGTCGGTGCCTGCTGCCATGCCGCTTCACCACCTCGTGACGGGGTTGGTCAGGGGCTGTCGGACGCCTTCAGGGCCGCCTGGGTCAGCTCCCACAGGACGTGGTAGACGGTGGTCTGTGCCTCCTGGATCCGGTGGACCGAGGACGAAGGAACCACGAACAGGTGGTCGATGGTGTCGAGCTCGGCCATCTTGCCGCCCTGGTAGCCGGCCAGACCGATGGTGAGCAGCCCGCGCCGGCTCGCCTCCTCGAACGCGCGGACGAGGTTGTCGGAGTTGCCGCTGGTCGACAGGCCGACGGCGATGTCGCCGGGCCGGCCGAAGGCGGCGAGCTGGCGGGCGAACACGACGTCGAAGCCGACGTCGTTGGCCAGGGCCGTGACCACGGCGATGTCATCGGTCAGGGACAGGGCCGGTAGGGCCCGGCCGCCGGGTCGCGGCTGCAGGAAGGTGGTGGCGACGGCCTGGGCGTCGGTGGAGCTGCCGCCGTTGCCGAAGGCGAACAGCCGCCCGCCGCCGGAGAACGACCTGGCCATCGCCCTGGCGCAGTCGGCAAGCCGTGCCGAGTCCCGCCGCACGGTCAGTCGGCGCAGCTCGATGATCTCGGCCACCTTGTCGACGGTGGACTTGCGGACCTGGTCGAGCACGTCGTCCAGGTCGGAGCTTCCCGAGTACAGGAAGGGATAGAGGGACTCCACACCGGCGCCGTCACGACCCACTGGCGGCACCTCCGAGCCTGGCGATGGCCTCCTTGGCGTGGACCAGGATGGTGTCCCCGACGGCCGCGTCGACCAGGGCCACACTCACCTCTTCGAGGCTCTGCCCGGTGTCGACCACGGCCAGGTCCGAGCAGGTGATGCAGACATCGCCGTGACATTCGGGCTCGGCCATCCGGGACACGCCCTCGGAAGAGCTTCCCGATCCGCCGGGGAACCCCACTGGGGTTCCCCGGACCCCAGGGGTCAGACCGGTCCGTTCGGTCAACGGATCACCTCCGGGCCGAGCACGCCCGGCTGCTCGAAGAGCACATGCACCAGCTCCCACAGCACGTGGTAGGCGGTCACGTGGACCTCCTTGACGACCAGGGGATCGTCGGAACGGGCGACCAGCGGGTGGTGGACAGCCGGGCTGCGGGCCATCTCGCCACCGTCCCCGCCGAGCAGGGCGATGGTGAGCATCCCGAGGTCGGCCGCGGTCTCCAGCCCTCGCAGGACCGCGGGGTCGCGGCCGTCGACCGACACCCCGAGCGCGATGTCCTCGGGCGTGGCCAGATAGCGGAGCTGGTAGGCGAACATCTCCGGGTAGCCGTCGCGACCGGCGATGCCGGTCAGGGTGGCCACGTCGCCGGTGAGGGAGATGGCCGGCAGGGCCCGTTTGCCGACGATCACCGGGTGGACGAACTCGACGGCGATATGCTGGGCGTCGGTGCTGGCGCCGCCGCTGCCGAAGCAGACCAGCTTGCCGCCGCGGTGGAAGCGGATCGCCATCGCGTGGCAGGCCCGCGCCACCTGCTCGGCGTCGTCGGCCAGCGTCTCGACGGGCCGGTCCCGCTGCTCGAGGGCGTCAGTCGCCACCGCTTGGAGCGTCTCCGACAGTCGTTGTCGCATGCGGCCCTCCCGGCGGCTTACCGGCATCTGGGAAGCATGCGCCGCCACCGACGGCAATGCAAGACAGTTCTGTCCGGACAGCTCACGGACACTGCGTCAACCTTGGGATTCCTGGGTCTGATGAGCGCCCTGGGCCTACAATCGCACAAATCAAGCCGGGGAGCGGCCTTGGACGAGCGCGTTGAGGACCCGAGGGAGAGCCGGGAGCCCGACGACGCGCGCGCAGCCATCGAACCAGGCGATGAGGTCATCATCGACCCGGTGTTCGTCGTCACCCAGACGTTCCCGGCCCGCCCGTCGTCGATCCCCGACATCCGCGAGTTCGTGCTGCGCTACCTGGCCGAGTCACCCCTTACCCCGCAGGGCCACCAGCAGCTCCACCATGCGGTCCTGAACGCGCTGCTGGACGCGGCCAGTCCCGACGGCGGCCACATCCAGGTGTGCTTCCGGATCTTCCCCGACAGCGTCGAGATCGACGTCCTGCGCGGCCCCGCCACCGTCGGCGCCAGCTTCCCCTCTGTCCGCCGGGACCGTCCCGAGCACCGCTCGTTCGCGGAGTGGATCGCCGGCGTCCTCAAGCGCGAAGGCCTCTCCCAGGAGGCCGCGGCCAGGCAGCTCGGCGTCTCGGTCAAGACGGTCAGCCGCTGGGTCGGCGGCGAGACCGAACCCCGCCTGCGCGAGCTCCGCCGCATCCACGAGGTCTTCGGCGAAGCCCCATTGGGCTAGGCGGTGGCTGCTTGCCGTTGCCGTCTGCCGGCCAGCACGCGGTCCCCGATCCATGTGGGGAGCTCCGGCTCGGCCACGGCCACCCACCAGCGCCCGCGCCGTCGTCGAGCTGATCCGCTCGCTACCCGGTGGTGGCGGGCTTCCTCGGCGGCGTTGGGATGTCGTCGCCGACCAGGCGCCCGATCTCGTCGCTTTCCATCGGCCGGCCGAAGTAGTAGCCCTGGCCGATGTCGCAGCCCATGCGGCGCAGGGTCAGGAACTGGGTGGAGTCCTCCACCCCCTCGGCGACGGTCTGCAGCTGCAGGCTCTGACCGAGCCGGACGATGGTCCGGGCCAGCTCGGCGTTGTCGCTGGCGTGGCTGAGGCGTTCCACGAATGACCGGTCGATCTTCAGGATGTCGACTGGGAAGCGGTGCAGGTAGCTGAGCGAGGAGTAGCCGGTGCCGAAGTCGTCGATGGCCAGCCGCGGGCCCAGCGCCTTCAGCCGCCGCAGGATGTCCAGGACGGTCTCGCTGTCGTCCATCAGGACGCTCTCGGTCATCTCCAGCACCAGCGACTCCGGCGGCAGGCCGCTGTCCCGCAGGGCCTGGGCGACGTCCTCGACCACCTGCTCGTGCTGGAGCTGCTTGCCGGAGAGGTTGATGCTGAGGGTTACCGGCTTGTCCCGCTGCGGGTTGGCCTGTTGCCAGACCGCGGCCTGGCGGCAGGCCTCGCGCAGCACCCAGGCGCCGAGGCGCTGGATGAGCCCGCTGGACTCGGCCAGCGGGATGAACTCGGTGGGCGGGACCAGCCCACGGGTTGGGTGCTGCCATCTGGCCAGGGCCTCGGCGCCGACGATCTGGCCGGAGGCCAGGTCGATGGTCGGCTGGTAGTGGAGGAACAGCTCGCCCTCGTCCAGCGCCCGGCGCAGGTCGGCCTCCAGCTGCATCCGGTCCACCAACTGGGTGTGCATCTCCGGGTCGTAGCGCTCGTACCCGCCACGTCCGGCGGCCTTGGCCCGGTACATGGCCAGGTCGGCGTTGCGCAGCAGCTGATCCACGCCGTCGACATCGGGGTCCATCCTGGCGATGCCTATGCTGCCGCTTACGTGGAGCTCGCGGTCGTTGATG
>Ga0193739_1000475_pt1 | contig 11304 bp, 6 predicted proteins | sample L2a2metaG_FD_144926 | JGI IMG/M metagenome (GOLD analysis project Ga0193739, IMG submission 144926) | Soil microbial communities from a riparian zone of the East river system, Colorado, United States - L2a2 | ecosystem: Environmental > Terrestrial > Soil > Riparian zone | place: USA: East River...
GGCCGAACGCTCAGCACGCGCAGATCAGGTCGCGATAATGCTTGGGTTGCCCGAGGACGCAGCAATCGAGCGCACTGCCCTTGAGACCGAAGAAGTGCCCGTCGTTCTCCTCGCTTACCGTCGGTCCGGCGAGACCGGTGCATGACGTCGCTGGTCTTCCTCGTCCGCCACGGTGAAACGGAATACAACCGGCGTGGTCTCGCACTCGGCCGCGCAGACGCGCCGCTCAACGAGACCGGCCGTCGCCAGGCGGAATGTCTGCGCGAGGCGCTCGCCCAAGTACCGCTCACGGCGGTTTACGCCAGCCCGCTCGTGCGCACTCGCGACACCGCTGCCCGTATCGCTGAGGTACATGGCCTCGAGGTGCAGGTTGAGGATCGCCTCATCGAGATGGACATAGGCGAAGTGGAAGGACTCACCTTTTCGGAGATTCGTGAGCGGTTCCCTGTTGTTGCCAAAAACTGGGCCCAACCCACCGGCCCCACGTTCCAAATGCCCGGCGGCGAGCGCCTCATCGATGTCCAGAACCGCGCCGTCGATGCCATCGAGGCACTCGCCGCCCGCCATCAGAACGAGACCTTCTGCGTTGTCACGCACAACTTCGTGATCCTGTCGTTTGTCGCATCCGTCCTGGGCATTGAACTGGCGCAGTTCCGGCGCCTGAGGCACGGCGTCGCAGCGATCGCCGAAGTCGATGTCCGCCCCGGCCGCTCACGCGTCGTCCGGCTCAACGATACCTGTCACCTCGACGGCCTGAGCTAACCACGAACACGCCGGTCGCGTTGTAATTACGTTGACCAGACGAACTTTCACGGGGGACGCGGCCGCATGCGGGAAACCTTAGGGGCATGATGTCTTCAGGCAGGATCATCCTGCTCGTGACGTCGCTCGTCGTGGCGTACTTCCTCGTAACGGCAGCCCTCGGCGCCGTCCGTTCGTACCAGCTTCACCAACGCGAGGGTCGCCTCCATGGCGAGATCCAGGAACTCCAGGTCCGCTACGAACGCCTGGAAGCGTTGCGGGAGTACCTGAACTCCGACGAATACATCGAGGCCGCGGCCCGGGAACAACTCGGCCTCGTCCGACAAGGCGAGATCGGCATCATCGCCATCGCCTCACAGCCTTCGCCCACTCCAGGACCGGACGAACCCCGCCCGGAGCTCTGGTGGGACGTTCTCATCCGATAATCGCGATCTAGACGCGATACAATCTGAGGGCGTTCGCCATGGGTCTCACGTTAGAGCAACTTGCCTTACCGCGCGGTGGGCGGCACGGCGAAATTTACCACCGCGTCGCTGAATTCGTGCGGTCGACGGGATGTATTCACAACGGAGAGACGGTGGTTATCGGGGTGTCGGGAGGTGCGGACTCGACAGCCCTCGCCCTCCTTCTAGCGCCAATGCGTCGGTGGTATTCGCAGCAATTGCATATAGCCTATTTCGACCACCAGCTTCGCTCGCGAGTCGAGGTGGAAGAGGATATCGTTTACGTGGGCAATCTCGCAGAGCGGCTCGCGATCCCCTTTTGCTCGGGCGCCGACGACGTGCGGGCTTATTCGAAGCGGCTGGTCATCTCGGTAGAGGATGCCGCTCGTCGCTTAAGATACCGCTTTCTGGCGGATGAGGCGGCCAGCTTAGGTGCGAGTGTTATCGTTGTCGGCCACACGGCGAGTGACCAAGCAGAAACGGTCTTGCACCGGATCATCCGCGGTACCGGCCTTGATGGTTTGAGCGGGATGCTGCCCCGGGCACCATGGCCCTTTCCTGGAAGCGGACCGGAACTTGCGCGACCGCTCCTGTGCCTAGCCCGTGAGGAGACTGAGTTCTACTGCCGCGAATTCGAGCTGACACCCCGGGATGACTCAAGCAACCTGATTCTCGATGCAACGCGCAATCGTATCCGACATCGGGTCATGCCCATCCTCAAGGAAATTAATCCACGCGTCGAACAGTCGTTAACGCAGCTTGCCAGAAACACGGAGCGCGACGTTGCATATCTCGACCGACTGGCGGAGGCTCTGTGGCAGTCGCTGGGTCGCAGATCGAATGGCGACATCGTTTTTGGCATCAACGAGCTTTACGACCTCGACCCGGCTCTTATGGCCCGAGTGCTGCAAAAGGCATTCCGGGAATTGGCGTTACCTGGGACTCAGTTGGACGGTATTCATATCGAGAAGATAGACTCCCTCATCCATAATTCATCGAAGAAGACCTGGCGCATATCTCTCCCCGGTGGAGTGCGTCTCGTCGCGGGCCGTCGTAACGTTCGTCTGATGGTTGGGGAGCCCCAGCCCGCGCTACCGATTCCTGTAACATCCCTGATCGTTCCGGGGCTCACACAAGTCGGCGGCTGGAGTATTCGCTTAGATCAAGAGCCACCGCCGGCAAATCCCGCCACGCAAGTCCGCCTCAAAGCCTATTTCGATGCCGACAAGACGGGCGCCGACCTTACCGTCCGCTCCCGCCGCCCCGGCGACCGCCTTCGTCCCCTCGGCCTCGGCGGCGAGAAGAAGCTCCAGGACATCCTCGTCGACGCCAAAGTCCCCGCCCGCGAGCGCGACGGTGTCCCCCTCGTCTGTGCCGGCGACCAGATCGTCTGGGTCGTCGGTCACTGCATCGACGAGCGCTACGCCCTCCAACCAACCTCGCGACGGGCGATCCACCTCTTGGCGTCGCCAACACCTAACGCCTAAACACCTAACACCCGTTTCCCGACACCCCTTTCCCGTTGACATCTCTCTCACCCCATGAGATGATGCACCGGAACAAAGTTCTTTAAAAGCCAACGCAGAAGCGCCGGCGGGGCCGCGACGGCTCCCAGCAAGTCCCGAATCACATTTGACAGGTCAGTAGGCGGCGTTTAGACTAGCTCGTTGGTAGATTCCCAATAGAAACCGAACATCTCGAGAGCGGCTCAGAAGGCTAGCTCGCGGGTGTTTGCGTCTTTGGGGAGCACCTTAACAGCTGAATAGTGGATGGAAGTGCGAGGCTCTCTAAATTTGGCCAGATTGAACTCGAATTTTTTATGAGGGTTTGATCCTGGCTCAGGACGAACGCTGGCGGCGCGCCTTACGCATGCAAGTCGCACGGACCTTCGGGTTAGTGGCGGACGGCTGAGTAACGCGTAGGTAACCTATCCAGTGGTGGGGGACAACTCGCCGAAAGGCGAGCTAATACCGCATGTGTTCCCGGTGTGAGATTCACCGGGACGAAAGCCGCAAGGCGCCACTTGAGGGGCCTGCGTCCTATCAGGTAGTTGGTGGGGTAACGGCCTACCAAGCCTGTGACGGGTAGCTGGTCTGAGAGGACGACCAGCCAGAAGGGGACTGAGACACGGCCCCTACTCCTACGGGAGGCAGCAGCGAGGAATCTTGGGCAATGGGCGAAAGCCTGACCCAGCGACGCCGCGTGAGGGATGAAGGCCTTCGGGTCGTAAACCTCTTTTGTGAGGGAAGAAGTTCTGACGGTACCTCACGAATAAGCCACGGCTAACTACGTGCCAGCAGCCGCGGTAATACGTAGGTGGCAAGCGTTGTCCGGATTTACTGGGCGTAAAGGGCTTGTAGGCGGTTTGTTAAGTCCGGTGTGAAATCTCCCGGCTCAACTGGGAGGAGCCATCGGAAACTGGCAAGCTAGAGGTGGGCAGAGGAAAGCGGAATTCCCGGTGTAGCGGTGAAATGCGTAGATATCGGGAGGAACACCAGTGGCGAAGGCGGCTTTCTGGGCCTATCCTGACGCTGAGGAGCGAAAGCGTGGGGAGCAAACCGGATTAGATACCCGGGTAGTCCACGCCCTAAACGGTGGATGCTAGGTGTGGGGGGTGTCGACCCCCTCTGTGCCGTAGCTAACGCTTTAAGCATCCCGCCTGGGGAGTACGGCCGCAAGGCTAAAACTCAAAGGAATTGACGGGGGCCCGCACAAGCGGCGGAGCGTGTGGTTTAATTCGATGCAACGCGAAGAACCTTACCAGGGCTTGACATGCTGGTGGTACGGATCCGAAAGGTGAAGGACCCTTCGGGGAGCCAGCACAGGTGCTGCATGGCTGTCGTCAGCTCGTGCCGTGAGGTGTTGGGTTAAGTCCCGCAACGAGCGCAACCCTCGCCGTCAGTTATACTTTTCTGACGGGACCGCTGGGATAAACCCAGAGGAAGGTGGGGATGACGTCAAGTCAGCATGGCCCTTACGTCCTGGGCTACACACACGCTACAATGGCCGGTACAATGGGTTGCCAAGGCGCGAGCCGGAGCTAATCCCCCAAAGCCGGCCCCAGTTCAGATTGCAGGCTGCAACTCGCCTGCATGAAGGCGGAGTCGCTAGTAACCGTAGGTCAGCACACTACGGTGAATACGTTCCCGGGCCTTGTACACACCGCCCGTCACGTCATGGAAGCCGGCAGCACCTGAAGCCGTTGAGCTAACGCGTAAGCGGGGCAGGCGCCTAGGGTGAGGCTGGTAACTGGGACGAAGTCGTAACAAGGTAGCCGTACGGGAACGTGCGGCTGGATCACCTCCTTTCTAGGGAGTGAAACCAGTGGCACGGGCCCGTGACTCTAACGAGTCTAAGGCCCTGTCAAACATCACACCCAGGTCGACCCCCGGTCTCGATCGGGGAGACAATCTGGAAATACCTCGAGCCAAAGCACTTCCATCCGCTATCCAGCTGTCAAGGACGCGCCGCCTGCGCCACTCATCCATTGATGACCCATCGTGTCCGCGTGATAAACTCTCTCCCGTGGGCGATTAGCTCAGCTGGTTAGAGCGCGGTCCTGATAAGACCGAGGTCGGTGGTTCGAGTCCACCATCGCCCACCAGAGTCAACTCATGCCGGAGAATTGGTGTGCGTATGTCCTGTGCATTCGAAAGAACGGTCGGCTGTATACCGGATCAACCAACGATCTGCAACGTCGCTTGCAAGAGCACGAACGTGGAAAGAACAAGTACGCGCGTTACGCAGGCCATTCGACCTTGTTTACAGCGAGGACTGCGAAAGCCGTCTTGAGGCTCGCAGGCGTGAGCGGTATCGTAAGAGCGGTGTTGGACGGGAATTGTTGAAATCGCGGTTGGCGCAGCTGGCGAGCGACTAGCTCTGCTGGTTAGAGCGGTCGCCGCGGCGACAGGTCGGTGGTTCGAGTCCACCATCGCCAACCATTAGCAGCTAACAGCTCAAGTGGGGCCGTAGCTCAGCTGGGAGAGCGCCTCCTTTGCAAGGAGGAAGTCAGGGGTTCGAGTCCCCTCGGCTCCACCAAACCCCACCCCGCAGGTGCACTATTGACAGCAACCCGCAAACTGATACACTTAGTCTCCGGTAATGACGAATCGCGATACCAGCTGACAAGCTTCTCTGATGCCCCAAAGCCAATCGGCCTGCATCAGGCCGATTTTTTTGCGAGCATCAGCGTCGCGAAGAGTCAGGCACCTTAACAAGCGAATAGAGAGAATGACCTGAGGGATCCCAACCAAGCGTTGTGACGGTAATGGAATGGTGGTTAAAGCTAAGGGCGCGCGGTGGATGCCTAGGCATTGGGGGCCGATGAAGGACGCGGCTCGACTGCGATAAGCCTCGGTTAGCTGTCAAGCAAGCTTAGCCGGGGATCTCCGAATGGGGTAACCCGTTCCGATGAATAATCGGATCATCCCGACGTTAGTCGGGAAGGGAACCGGGGGAACTGAAACATCTAAGTACCCCGAGGAAAAGAGACCATTCCCCTAGTAGCGGCGAGCGAACGGGGATCAGCCCAAACCCATAGGGAAGGTAACGGCATACGGGCCAATGCCCTGTGGGGGTTGTAAGACACAGGCCGGCCAAACCGTATCTCGGCCGGGAAGTTACCAAACCCTGCTCTAGCAGAAGGACCCTGGAAAGGGCCGCCATAGAGAGTGACAGCCTCGTAGGCGAAAGAGCAAGGGCCTTCCTGGCCTGTGTCCTTGAGTACCACGGGACACGTGGAATCCCGTGGGAAGCTGGGAAGACCACTTTCCAAGGCTAAACACCCCCAATGACCGATAGTGCAGCAGTACCGTGAGGGAAAGGTGAAAAAGCACCCCGGAAGGGGAGTTAAAAGTTCCTGAAACCGCGTGCCTACAAACCGTCGGAGCCCCGATTCGTCGGGGTGACGGCGTGCCTATTGAAGAATGAGCCGGCGAGTGAATCTTAGTGGCACGGTTAAGCAAGGTGACTTGCGGAGCCATAGCGAAAGCGAGTCCGAATAGGGCGCCCCCGATTCGTCGGGGAAGTCGCTGGGATTCGGCCCGAAACCGGGTGAGCTACCCATGGCCAGGGTGAAGCCTCGATAATATCGAGGTGGAGGTCCGAACCATTTGTCGGTGCAAAGACACTGGATGAGCTGTGGGTAGAGGTGAAATGCCAATCGAACTCGGAGATAGCTGGTTCTCCCCGAAATGCATTGAGGTGCAGCCTCAGGAAAAGTCTCTTGGAGGTAGGGCACTGAATGGGCTAGGGGGCAAAACGCTTACCAAACCCAATCAAACCACGAATGCCAAGAGATAAGCCTGGGAGTGAGCCCGTGGGGGATAAACTTCACGGACGAAAGGGAAACAACCCAGACCACCGGCTAAGGTCCCCAAGTGTGTGCTAAGTGGGAAAGGATGTGGGACAGCCCAGACAGCCAGGAGGTTGGCTTAGAAGCAGCCACCCTTTAAAGAGTGCGTAACAGCTCACTGGTCGATGCCATCCCGCGCCGAAAATGTAACGGGGCTCAAGCACACCACCGAAGCCGTGGGCCCGATGAGCGCAAGCGTCATCGGGCGGTAGGGGAGCGTTCCGTCCCGCTGTGAAGTCAGACCGCGAGGTCTGGTGGAGTGGACGGAAGTGAGAATGCCGGCATGAGTAGCAAAAGGCGAGTGAGAATCTCGCCCACCGAATGCCTAAGGTTTCCTACGGAAGGATGTTCCGCGTAGGGTTAGGCGGGCCTAAGGCGTAGGCGTAAAGCCGAAGCCGATGGACAGACGGTTATTATTCCGTCCCCGTCTGTGTAGCGTTATGAGACGGAGAGGGGACCCAGGAGGGTAGACTGAGCGGGCCCATTGGACATGGTCCGTCCCTGGTCTATAGGCGTCCGGAGGGAGGCAAATCCCCCTCCGGGTTAAGCTGAGGGATCGGGGGAAGCGGCGACTTCGGTCAAGGCGACTCAGTCAAGCCCACGCTGGCCAGAAAAGCCTCGCCGTCCAGGTGCATGGACGCCCGTACCGCAATCCGACACAGGTAGGCTGGGGTTAGCGCCCTCAGGTGGTTGAGTGATCCCCCCTCAAGGAACTCGGCAATTTGGCCTCGTAACTTCGGGAGAAGAGGTGCCCCTGTTCGTGAACGGACTTGCTCCAGGAGCGAACGGGGGTCGCAGCGAAGCGGCCCAAACGACTGTTTAACAAAAACACAGGTCTCTGCCAAAGCGAGAGCTGAGGTATAGGGGCTGACACCTGCCCGGTGCCGGAAGGTTAAAGGGAGGGCTGATGAGGCCTGAACTGAAGCCCCGGTGAACGGCGGCCGTAACTATAACGGTCCTAAGGTAGCGAAATTCCTTGTCGGGTAAGTTCCGACCCGCACGAAAGGTGTCACGAGTTGGGCACTGTCTCGAGGGGGGGCTCAGCGAAATTGCAGGACCAGTGAAGATGCTGGTTACCCGCTGCAGGACAAAAAGACCCCGTGGAGCTTTACTGTAGCTTGGCGTTGAAGGCGGGCCTGGGATGCGTAGGATAGGTGGGAGGCTTTGAAGCCCGGTCTCCGGATCGGGTGGAGCCAACCTTGAAATACCACTCTTCCCAAGTCTTCCTCCTAACTCCGATTATTCGGAAGACAGCGCCTGGTGGGCAGTTTGACTGGGGCGGTCGCCTCCCAAAAGGTAACGGAGGCGCCCAAAGGTCCCCTCAGGCTGGATGGAAATCAGCCGTCGAGCGCATTGGTATAAGGGGGCTTGACTGTGAGGCCTACAAGCCGAGCAGGGACGAAAGTCGGGCAAAGTGACCCTACGGTTCCGTGTGGAAGGGCCGTGGATTAACGGATAAAAGCTACCCCGGGGATAACAGGCTGATCTCTCCCAAGCGTTCACAGCGACGGGGAGGTTTGGCACCTCGATGTCGGCTCGTCGCATCCTGGGGCTGGAGTAGGTCCCAAGGGTTGGGCTGTTCGCCCATTAAAGCGGCACGCGAGCTGGGTTCAGAACGTCGTGAGACAGTTCGGTCTCTATCCGCAGTGGGCGCAGGAGACTTGCGAGGAGCTGCCCCTAGTACGAGAGGACTGGGGTGGACGGACCTCTGGTGTGCGGGTTGTTCCGCCAGGAGCAAAAAGCCCGGTAGCTATGTCCGGACGGGATAAGCGCTGAAAGCATCTAAGCGCGAAACCCTCCTCAAGATGAGGTCTCCCATCCGCAAGGAGTAAGGTCGCGGGAAGACTACCCGCTTGATAGGCGGCATGTGTAAGTCCGGTAACGGATTCAGCTGAGCCGTACTAATGACCGAGGGCTTGACCACCATTCCATTACCCCCACAACGCCCGATCATCAGGTATACTCTCTATTCGTAAACCCGCCGCGGGGTGGAGCAGCGGCAGCTCGCCGGGCTCATAACCCGGAGGTCGTGGGTTCGAGTCCCACCCCCGCTACCAACCGCATATCGTCGGGGCGCCCCGACTCGTCGGGGCGCCCCGGCAACCGAAAACTGACAACCGACAGACCGACAACCCAATATCGCAGACAGGCTCCTGGTGGCTAGAGCGAGGTGGACCCACCCGTTCCCATCCCGAACACGGAAGTGAAACGCCTCAGCGCCCACGATACTGCCCGGGTAACTGGGTGTGGAAAATAGGCCGCTGCCGGGGGCTTTTCTTTATCCCCTCGCTGAGCCTCTCCTCCGCATTACACCAGCAGGCTGAGTCTGACGTGTCTCTCATCAACCCGGCAGCCGATACGGGTCCCCACCTCCACGTATCCTCGAGCGCTTGATTGCCCCGCTGCGTGCGCGCCGTCTGCTCGCTAGGATGCCCCTCCGGCGAGCACGTATAAGCTAGAATGGCCTTAATCCGAGATGCCGATAACACTCCGTTGACCGTCCATCCCATCCGCCTCCTCCCTGACCCTGTGCTCCGCCGTAAGGCGGTGCGCGTGCCCGCTATCGACGCCTCCATCCATCGCCTGATCGAGGACATGATCGAGAGCATGTACGCGGCCAACGGCGTCGGGCTCGCGGCGCCGCAGATCGGCGTCTCACTGCGCGTCGTCGTCATCGGCATGCCCGAAGAGGAACCGTTCGCGCTCATCAACCCCGAGATCGTGAAGCGCAGCGGCGAGCGCATAGTCGACGAAGGCTGCCTCTCGCTGCCCGGTTACCGCGGCGAGTTGACGCGCTCGACGCTTGTGATCGCCAAGGGGCTCGACCGGAACGGCAAGCAGGTGCGCATCAAGGCGAAAGACAACCTGCTCGCCCAGGCGCTGGAGCACGAGACTGACCACATCAATGGCACGCTGTACGTCGACCACTTGCCGAGCATGGACGTGCTGCGACGCATTGACCAGCCTGACGAGGAAGACGAAGGCGAGGAAGCGGAAGAAGAACCCGAGCCCGCTGCGCGGTCCGACTGATCCGCCGCCTGTAGAATCAAGCCCATGGTCTACACCGACGACCTCCACCTGCCGCCGTCCATGCGCCAGCTCCTGTCGGAGCTAGCCGCACTTCTGTCCGCCCGTGGCGTCGAGGCCTACGCGACCGGCGGCTTCATCCGCGACGCGCTGCTCGGCGTGGACACCGACGATCTCGACATCTCTGTCCGCGCCGACCCGATGAAGCTCGGGCCGGAGCTGGCGGACGCGTTCGGCGGCAACTACTTCCCGCTCGACGCAGACCGCGGGCATGTTCGCGTGCTCTTACCGAAGTACGACGTCCACCTCGACCTCCGACCCCTGGCAGGCTCGCTCGTGGAGGACCTTCTCGCTCGTGACTACACGGTCGACGCGATGGCCGCGCCGCTGCCGGAAGTGGCCGCGGGCAGCGCTGAGCTGACCGACCCGGCCGGCGGATTGGACGACCTCCGGAAGCGCACGATCCGCCTCGTGTCGGAAGAGGCTCCCGTTACCGACCCGCTGCGCTTGCTGCGCGCCGTCCGTCTCGCCGTCCAGCTCGACTTCGACATCGAGCCGGAAACGTCCGATGCGATCCGGCGCCACTCTGGCTTGCTTGCCGAGGTCGCGGCGGAGAGGCAGCGGGCTGAGCTTGTGCAGATGCTGCGGACCAACCGCGCCGCGACTGCGATGCGCCTGCTGGACGAGGTTGACCTGCTGGATCGCTTGCTCCCCGAAGCTGCCGTGATGCGCGAGGTCGAACAGCCGAAAGAGCACAACTGGAACGTGTTCGGCCACAGCCTCGCCGCCGTCGAGGCGCTCGACACGATGCTCGGCGCGGACGAGCCCGACGGCGAGCCAGGCGCATCGCTCTGGCGCGAGCTGTGGGCTCAGCTCGACTGGTGGGACGGCAGTCGCGACTACTTCCGTGCGCAGATCGTCCCCAACACCCCTCGCTGCGCCCTCCTCAAGCTCGCCGGCTTCCTGCACGACGTCGGCAAACCCCAGACTAAGACGTTCGAAGAGGGCGGGCGCATGCGTTTCTTCGGGCACGCGCACGCCGGCGCCGAGATCGCCGCGCGCGCCATGCGCCGCCTCCGCTTCTCGTCCCACGAGGTCACGCTTGTGCGCGCGATGATCGAGGCGCACCTCCGGCCGCTCCAGATGGCGCAGCAGGGCGCGCCGACGCGCAAGGCGATCTACCGCTTCTTCCGCGACACGGGCGGTGCCGGCATCGACACGCTTTTCCTTTCGCTGGCCGACCATCTCGGCACGGTCGGACCACGCGTGAACCTCGACGGCTGGCGGCAGCACGTCGCGCTCGTGAGCTACGTCATCCAGCAGGGGCTCGAGGGCGGCGAGGTCGTCGACCCGCCGAAGCTGATCGCCGGCGAGGACATCATGGACGCGCTCGGCGTCCCTCCGGGCCCGCTGCTCGGCGAGCTGCTCGAGGAGATCCGCGAGGCCCAGGCGTCAGGCGAAGTCACCACGCCGGACGAGGCGATCGCCCTCGTCCGCCGGCGCATCCAAGACACTGCGACGTCGGCGTCATAGGGCGCGTGTCAGTCGAACTCATCTTGATCAACAAGTGCGTTACACAGAGCGTCGTTTGAACGCGCATCTGCCGGACAGACGCAAGACTGGCCCTCGGGTTTGACCCACGAACTCTGTGGACCTGATCCCGTACCGAAACGTCGGCACTGTGTCGCGGCGTATGTCCCTTCGGGTACGTCGCCTAAC
>Ga0193739_1000476_pt1 | contig 11299 bp, 8 predicted proteins | sample L2a2metaG_FD_144926 | JGI IMG/M metagenome (GOLD analysis project Ga0193739, IMG submission 144926) | Soil microbial communities from a riparian zone of the East river system, Colorado, United States - L2a2 | ecosystem: Environmental > Terrestrial > Soil > Riparian zone | place: USA: East River...
GGACGCGACCGCGCTGCCGGTGATGCTCTACGACATCCCTGGCCGCTCCGGTGTTCCGATCATGACCGAGACGCTGGTCCGGCTGGCCGAGCACGACCGGATAGTGGCGGTCAAGGACGCCAAGGACGACCTCTACGAGTCGTCGTGGGTGCTCGCCCGCACCGACCTGGCCTACTACTGCGGCACCGATGCGCTCAACCTGGCGCACCTGACCCAGGGCGCGGTCGGCATGGTCAGCGTGGTCGCGCACGCCGCGGCGGCCGAGTATGCGGCCATGGTCCGCGCCCTCGACGCCGGCGACCTCACCGAGGCGATCCGGGTGCACAGGTCGCTGCTGCCTGCGGTGCGGGGAATCATGACCCGGACCCAGGGAGCGATCATGGCCAAGGCCGCCTTGCAGCTCGCGGGTGTGCTGCAGAGCCGGGCGATGCGCCTGCCGCTCCTCGCTGCCACAGACGAGCAGGTCGAACTCCTGCGGACCGACCTCGCGGAGGCTGGCTTGCTGTGAGCCACCCCCACCCGGAGCTCACGACCCCCCCGCCGCTGGCCGAGGGGGGTCTGCGCATCGTGCCCCTCGGCGGGCTCGGCGAGGTCGGGCGCAACATGACGGTGTTCGAGCATTCCGGGCGCCTGCTGGTGGTCGACTGCGGCGTTTTGTTCCCCGAGGACCACCAGCCCGGAGTCGACCTGATCCTGCCCGACTTCGACTACATCAGAGACCGCCTCGAGGACATCGAGGCCGTCGTCCTCACCCATGGACACGAGGACCACATAGGGGCGGTGCCGTTCCTGCTTCGCGAGAAGTCCGACATCCCGATCGTCGGATCGCGGCTCACCCTCGCCCTCGTCGATGCGAAGCTCACCGAGCACCGCCTCGACGCCTACCAGCTCGAGGTCGCCGAGGGCCGCACCGAGAACTTCGGGCCGTTCGAGGTCGAGTTCCTCGCGGTCAACCACTCGATCCCCGACGCTCTGGCGCTGGCGATCCGCACCCCGGCCGGAGTGGTGCTGCACACCGGCGACTTCAAGATGGACCAGCTTCCCCTCGACGGGCGGCTCACCGACCTGAACGGCTTCGCCCGGCTCGGCGACGCCGGCGTCGACCTGTTCATGGTCGACTCGACCAACGCCGAGGTGCCGGGCTACAACGCGCACGAGCGCGACATCGCGCCGGTTCTCGACCGGGTGTTCGCGGAGGCGCCGCGCCGGGTCATCGTCGCGTCGTTCGCCAGCCACATCCACCGCGTCCAACAGGTGCTCGACGTGGCCGTGGCGCACCGGCGCAAGGTCGCGTTCGTCGGGCGCTCGATGGTCCGCAACATGGGCATCGCCCGCGATCTGGGTTACCTCGACATCCCCGGCGGCACGCTGGTCGACGTCAAGAGCATCGACGACCTCGCCCCCGAGGAGGTCGTGCTGATGTCGACCGGGTCGCAGGGCGAGCCGATGGCGGCACTGTCGCGGATCGCGAACCGCGACCACCCGGCGATCCGGATCGAGCCCGGCGACGTCGTCGTTCTGGCCTCGTCGTTGATCCCTGGCAACGAGAACGCCGTTTCCCGTGTCATCAACGGTCTGACCCGGTGGGGCGCCACCGTCGTGCACAGGGGTAACGCGATGGTGCACACGTCCGGTCACGCCAGCGCGGGCGAGTTGCTGTACGCCTACAACCTGGTCAAGCCACGAAACGTGCTCCCGATCCACGGCGAGACGAGGCACCTGCACGCCAACGCAGGCGTCGCCATCAGCTCCGGCGTTCCACGCGACCGCGTCGTCCTGGCCGAGGACGGCGTGGTGGTCGACCTCGTGGGCGGCGTGGCGCGGGTCGCGGGTGCGGTGCCGTGCGGGTACGTCTACGTCGACGGGTCGAACGTCGGCGGCGTCGCCGAGGCGTCGCTGAAGGACCGGCGGATCCTCGGCGAGGAGGGGTTCATCTCCGTCGTCGTGGTGGTCGACTCCGTCACGGGCAAGGTCACCGGCGGGCCCGAGATCCACGCGCGGGGCTTCGCCGAGGACGACAGTGTCTTCGACGAGGTGCGGCCCCAGATCGCGGAGGCGCTCGAGAAGGCCGCCGCGGGCGGCGGCGCCGACACCTACCAGCTCCAGCAGACGATCCGGCGCACGATCGGCCGCTGGGTGAGTGGGCGCTACCGCCGGCGGCCGATGATCATCCCGGTCGTCGTCGAATCCTGAGCCGCCCGCTGACCCGAGATGCCTCGTGCAGCGCGAGCGGCTGGTCGGCTATGAACTTCAGACGCGGGGCCGAGACTCACCCAGGCTGCTTCTCAGGTGGCACGCTCTGTGGCCCACGTGGCACAGAGAGCTGGTTGCAACCGTGGGTGATTTGCGCGAAATGTGGAGCCAGCCAGTATGCCATGTCGGCATTGACGACCCGGATGACCCGGTGGTGCAGATCTCGTGATCAACGGACACGGCGTGTGACGCGTGGTACGGGAGTGCTTCACGGGTAGCCTGCCCATCATGGCGACCCGTACGTCCACGGCGACCCGGTCGCGCAAGTCAGCCGCGACGACGGGCGACAAGCGCGCGACCGGCCGCGGTTCGGCGAAGCGCCGCACGGCGCAGCGTCGCCCCGCGACGCGCCGGCCCGGTGCGACGACACGCGGGGCCCACGGCATCGGCCGGCTCTTCGGCGCGGTCTGGATGGCCTTGGCACACCTCGTGGGTGGCACGGTGCGCCGGATCGGATCGACCGCACGCGAACTCGATCCCGCCCACCGACGCGACGGCGTCGGCCTGGCTCTGATCGGAGCCGCAATAGTCATCGCCGCTGCGACGTGGTGGAACATCGACAGCAGCGTGGCGAACACCATCCGGACCACTGTGGCCGGCACGGTCGGGGCCACGGCCGTGGCCGTCCCGGTACTGCTGGGCCTGTTGGCATGGCGCGCACTGCGCCACCCCGACCGCAACGGCCCGGGGGGACGGCAGCTTGTGGGCTGGACGGCGCTGGCCCTCGGCGTTCTGGGCCTGATCCACATCGCGGCCGGCATGCCGCGCCCCGTCGATGGCCCGGCCGCGATGCAGAACGCGGGCGGTGCGGTCGGCTTCGTCGCCTCCACCGTGCCGGCCGACCTGGTCACCGTGGTGGTCGCGACCCCGTTGCTCTCGCTGCTCTCGGCCTATGGCCTGCTCGTCGTGACCGGGACCCCGGTCCACGAGCTACCGGCCCGCGCGCAGGCGATCCGCAACTGGGTGACCGGCACGACGCCGGCCACCGACGGCGACGAGGACGGGCCGGCCGCGCCACGGCGATCGCTGCTGCGCCGGCGGGGCAGGGCCACGGACGTTCCCGAGGACGGCCGGCCCTACGACAGCCCGCTCCTCCGCGAACGCGCACTCGCGCGCAAGGTCGTGGCGGGCGAGGATGCCGACGACGAGGGCGGGGACCAGCCGACGAGGATCGTGGTCGCAGCTCGTCGGGGCGACGACGACCGCGTCGGCGAACCGCCGCCGCACACTCCACTGCCGCAGCGGGTCGAGCAGCTGGCACTGTCCGGCGACATCACCTACACGTTGCCCTCCAGCGACGCCCTGCGCCAGGGCAGCCCGCACCGGGCCCGCTCAGCCGCGTCGGACCAGGTCGTCGAGGCCCTCACGGAGGTGCTCGAGCAGTTCGAGATCGATGCCCAGGTCACCGGCTACACCCGCGGCCCGACGGTCACTAGGTACGAGGTCGAGCTCGGGACGGCGGTCAAGGTCGAGCGCGTCACCGCGCTGTCCAAGAACATCTCCTACGCGGTGGCCAGCGCAGAGGTGCGGATCCTGTCCCCGATCCCGGGCAAGTCGGCGATCGGCATCGAGATCCCGAACTCGGACAAGGAGACGGTGAGCCTCGGCGACGTGCTGCGGGCACCAGTCGCCCGAAAGGACCACCATCCGATGGTGGCCGGGCTCGGCAAGGACGTCGAAGGCGGCTTCGTCGTGGCCAACCTGGCGAAGATGCCGCACGTGCTCATCGCCGGCGCCACCGGCTCGGGCAAGTCGAGCTGCATCAACTCGCTGATCACCTCGGTGCTCATGCGCTCGACCCCGGACGAGGTGCGGATGATCCTGGTCGACCCCAAGCGGGTCGAACTGACTGCGTATGACGGCATCCCGCACCTGATCACGCCGATCATCACCAACCCCAAGAAGGCCGCCGAGGCGTTGCAATGGGTCGTGCGCGAGATGGACATGCGCTACGACGACCTGGCCCAGTTCGGCTTCCGCCACCTCGACGACTTCAACAAGGCGGCCCGGTCGGGGCGGCTCAAGCCACCACCGGGCAGTGAACGGACCATCGCGCCGTATCCCTACCTGCTGATCATCGTCGACGAGCTTGCCGACCTGATGATGGTCGCCCCGCGTGACGTCGAGGACGCGATCGTGCGGATCACCCAGCTGGCCCGTGCCGCCGGCATCCACCTGGTGCTGGCCACCCAGCGGCCGTCGGTCGACGTCGTCACCGGCCTGATCAAGGCCAACGTGCCGTCCCGGCTCGCGTTCGCCACATCGTCGCTGGCCGACTCCCGCGTCATCCTCGACCAGAACGGGGCGGAGAAGCTGGTCGGCCAGGGGGACGGGCTGTTCCTGCCGATGGGCGCCAGCAAGCCGGTTCGGATCCAGGGTGCGTGGGTCACCGAGTCCGAGATCCACACCGTCGTCCGACACTGCAAGGAGCAGCTCGGACCCTCCTACCGCGACGACGTCACCGCGCCGCAGACCAACCGGCGCGAGATCGACGACGACATAGGCGACGACCTCGACCTGCTCTGCCAGGCCGCCGAACTCGTCATCACGACCCAGTTCGGGTCCACGTCCATGTTGCAGCGCAAGCTCCGCGTGGGTTTCGCAAAGGCCGGCCGGCTGATGGACTTGATGGAGAGCCGCGGAATCGTCGGGCCGTCGGAAGGCTCCAAGGCACGCGACGTCCTGATCAAGCCCGACGAGCTGGACGAGGTTCTCGACACCCTCCGCGGCGGGTAGAACCAGGGGTGTGGCGCAGGCACGGGTCGGAATCTCCGGTTGGACCTACCCGCCGTGGCGCGGGGTGTTCTACCCGGCCGGCCTTCCGCACCGGCAGGAATTGGAGTTCGTTGCGTCACGCATGAACAGCGTCGAGATCAACGGCTCCTTCTACGCGCTGCAGAGGCCGTCGAGCTTCCGCGACTGGTTCTCCCGAGCGCCGGACGATTTCGTGTTCGCCGTGAAAGGCGGCCGGTTCATCACGCACATGAAGAAGCTCGTCGATGTCGAGACGCCGCTCGCGAACTTCTTCGCCTCCGGCGTGCTGGCGCTCGAGCACAAGCTGGGCCCCCTGCTCTGGCAACTCCCACCGACCCTCGGTTTCCACCCGAACCGGCTGGCGGCCTTCTTCGACAGGCTCCCGCGGACGACAGGTCAGGCCGCGTCGCTCGCCGAAGGCCACGACAACCGGCTGCGGCACGGCGCGGTGACGACAACGGCGACTGACCGGCCGCTACGGCACGCCGTCGAGGTGCGGCACCGCAGCTTCGAGACGCGGTCGTTCGTCGACCTGCTCCGGGACCACGACATCGGCCTGGTCGTCGCCGACTCGGCCGGCCGGTTCCCGTCGTTCGGGGAGGTCACGGCGGGATTCGTGTACGTGCGCCTTCACGGCGCCGAGGAGATCTATGTGAGCGGGTACACGCCGGAGGCCCTGGACGAATGGGCCTGCCGGTGCGTGTCGTGGCTGGCGGCGGGGCTCGACGTGTACGTGTACTTCGACAACGACGTCAAGGTCCGGGCGCCCTTCGACGCCATCGGCCTGCTGGAGCGGGTCCCCGCGGTTGGATGATGCGACAGACCGAATGGTCCATGATCGTCGGGGCTTTTGTGCTGTTCCCGCGACACGAAAGCCCCGTTCTCGTGGTCACTCGGGCGCCGTGGACTGTGTCGGTGCGGGCGGCTGTGTCCGGTCGCGTTCGTCTTGGGAGGACAGAGCGGTCGACACGAGCGCGGGGAGGATGTCTGGGCTCTCGGGTTCCTCTCGGAGCTTGGGTGCTGTGGGGCTCCAGGCTCGTAGGTTCTGGAGGACATCCCTGTAGAACGCGTCGATTGCGTCGACGACGGAGTCGATGAAGGAGCCGCGCCCGATTCCCCGTTTGGTGCCCATGGCGGTCATCTGGGTGATCCGGAAGCTGCGAAGTTCAATAGAGCCGCCGTCGATAAGCAGGTCGGGTGCCTCTCGGACTGCGTGGAGCAGCTCCGCGGTGCCAGCGCCGCGGCCGTGGACGACGAAGGCTTCGATACGCAAGGGAACTTGGGGCGTCCCTGAGTTGTCGGACCAGCCAGTTGACGCGTGTGCGTGACCGGCCTTGCCGGGGCGCCTCGATGTCGCAGTGGCAGGCGATCTGGTTGGCGCGAAGGTCTGCGGTGATATGCAGGGTGGGCGATGCGGCCATCCTGCTCCAGTCCCACCCACAGCGGCGCGCTGTGCGGTGCGCCGTCGGGTAGCAGCGTGGCGAGGTGGGCGTAGTTGGGACCGTCGAACAGGGCACGAACAGGCTCGGCCAGTTCGATCATGGTGAGTCTCCACTCTCGACGTTCGCCTGTAACAGCGGCGATGCCGCCTGACATCTGCACGCCGGCCAATGACGCTACCGAAACTATGCGAGGCTGCGAGGTCATGAAGGCGGACTCGGTGGCGATCGTGACGCTTGGGTGCGCTCGCAACGAGGTCGACTCGGAGGAGCTCGCCGGGCGGTTGCATGCCGAGGGCTTCGAGCTGGTCGACGACCCGGCGACGGCGGAGACGGTGGTCGTCAACACCTGCGGCTTCGTCGAGCAGGCCAAGAAGGACTCCATCGACGCGCTGCTCGACGCGGCTGACCTGCGGACGGCCGGTCACGCCCGGTCGGTCGTGGCCGTCGGCTGCCTGGCCGAGCGGTACGGCGCGGAATTGGCCGCCGAACTGCCCGAGGCTGACGCCGTCCTCGGGTTCGATGACTACGCCGCGATCGGCGACCGCCTACGCGCGGTCCTCGACGGCAGGCCGCACGTGCCACACGTGCCGCGGGACCGGCGCCGCCTGCTCCCGGTGACGCCGGCCGACCGGGCCGGCGCGGGCTTGCCGATCCCGGGGCACGTGGTGCCGGACCTGCCGGCCGGGCGTGGACCGGCGTCGGGCCCGCGGCCCGTTCGGCGTCGTCTCGACGGTGGTCCGGTGGCGCCGCTGAAGCTGGCGAGCGGGTGCGACCGTCGCTGTTCGTTCTGCGCGATTCCCAGCTTCCGGGGAGCGTTCTCGTCGCGCCGCCCGTCCGAAGTGCTCGACGAGGCCCGCTGGCTGGCCGGTCAGGGTGTCCGCGAGCTGTTCCTGGTGAGCGAGAACTCCACCTCATACGGAAAGGACCTCGGCGACCCACGGCTGCTCGAGGCTCTGCTGCCCGAGCTGGCCGCGGTCGACGGGATAGACCGGGTGCGCGTTTCATACCTGCAGCCCGCGGAGATGCGTCCCTCCCTGGTCGCTGTGATGACGTCGGCGCACGGTGTGGTTCCGTACTTCGACCTGTCCTTCCAGCACGCCAGCGGGCAACTGCTGCGCCGGATGCGCAGGTTCGGCTCGGGCCCGTCCTTCCTCGACCTGGTCGCATCGATCCGCGATCGCGCGCCCGCAGCGGGAATCCGCTCCAACGTCATCGTCGGGTTCCCGGGCGAGACGGAGGACGACCTCGTGGCGCTCGAGTCGTTCCTCGGGCAGGCGCGCCTGGACGTGGTGGGCGTCTTCGGATACTCCGACGAAGACGGCACCGAGGCAGCGGGCTTCGAAGCGAAGCTCTCGCCGGACGAGGTAGCCGACCGGGTCGGACGGGTCAGCGCGTTGGTCGACGAGCTGGTGGCACAGCGGGCCGAGGACCGGGTCGGCGACACCGTCGAGGTGCTGGTCGAGTCCGTCGACGGCGGCCTGGCAGAGGGTCGCGCCGCGCACCAGGGCCCCGAGGTGGACGGGACGACGACCGTGACCGGCGCACGAGCCCGGGTCGGCGACATCGTGGCGGCCCGGGTCACGGGGAGCGACGGCGCGGACCTGATCGCGGCCCTTGCTCGAGATGCCGTGTCGGCGCACCGGGGACCCGCACCCGTACGCTGACGGAGTGCCTCTGGAGAGGGAGCGTCAGCCGAGTGCGTGGAACGTGGCCAACGCTCTCACTGTTCTGCGACTCCTGCTCGTGCCGCTGCTGGCCTGGCTGCTGCTCCGCGACGGCGGGGAGCACGATCCCTCCCGGATCGCGGCGTTCGTGACCTTCTCGGTAGCCCTGGTCACCGACCGGGTCGACGGTGAGCTGGCGCGTCGCCGTGGGCTCGTCACGGACTTCGGCAAGATCGCCGACCCGATCGCCGACAAGGCGCTCACCGGCACTGCCTTCGTCGGGTTGTCGCTGCTCGGCGAGCTGCCCTGGTGGGTCACGGTGGTCGTGCTCGTGCGTGAGATCGGGATCACCGCACTGCGCTTCGTCGTCATCCGTCACGGTGTGATGCCCGCGGGCCGGGGCGGGAAGGTGAAGACGGCTCTGCAGGGGTTGGCGCTCGGTCTCTATCTGCTGCCGCTGCCTGCCTCCTGGCACCCGGTCGAGGTCGCGGCCATGGCCGTCGCCGTCGTCGTGACCGTCGCCACCGGCATCGAGTACGTGGCGCAGGCCGCGCGTCTTCGCCGCACGAGCGCCCGGACGGCAGCCCGGGACGCCGGGCCGGCCGGGCCCACGGTGTGAGCGGGCCGTCGCCGGGCACGGTCGCGCTGGTGCTGGTGGGCGACGAGCTGCTGGCCGGGCACGTGGCCGACGCCAACGGCCCCTGGCTCGGACGGACGCTCGCCGACGCCGGCGTGCAGGTGGTGTCGGCGGCGTTCGCGCGCGACGACGTCGATGCGGTCATCCATGCTGTCGGGCGCGGCCTCGACGACGCGCGCGCGGTCGTCGTCACCGGCGGGCTGGGCCGTACGAGCGACGACGTCACCCGACCGGCGTTGGCCCTCCTCGCGGGCGACCGGGCCGGGGTCGACCTACCCAACGGGCGAGGCTCCGAGGCAGGTGTGCGGCTGGACCTTCTTCGCGGGACCGTCTACGCCGTGCCCGGGGTGCCGCGCGAGATGGCGGCAATGGTCACCGATGAGGTCCTGCCTCATCTGGTGGCCGTCGCCGGTGAGATGCCCCCCCGGCTCACGCGGTCGCTGGTCGTGATCGGCGTCAGCGAGGCCTGGGTCGCTGCGGCGCTGGCGCCGCTGGACGCCACGCTCGGCGCCAACGGTGCGCTGGCCTACCTGCCACGTCCCGGCGAGGTCGAGGTTTGTATCCGGGTGGCTGGGGCCGATGCGGCAGCCGTGGCGGCGGCCGGAGTCGCCCACGCTCGAGAGCTCCTCGGCGACGTCGTCGCCGCCGTCGACCGGCGCCTCGAGGAAGCGGTCGTCGGCGATGTCGCCGCACACGATGCCACGGTGGCGACGGCGGAGTCGCTGACCGGCGGCCTGCTCTGCGGTGCGCTCGTTTCGGTTCCCGGGGCCTCCGCCGTGGTCCGCGGGGGAGTCGTGGCCTACGCGAGCGACCTCAAGGCGGAGCTCGCAGGCGTGCCCTGGCCGGTGCTCGACCGCCACGGCCCGGTGGCGGCGGCCACGGCCGCGGCCATGGCCGAAGGGGTTCGGCGCCGCTGCGCGGCGACGTTCGGCGTGGCGACGACAGGAGTTGCAGGGCCGGACCAGCAGGACGGACACCGGGCCGGGACGTTCCACGTCGCGGTCGCGTCCGGCGCCGGAACCCGGGTCGGCTCACGCCCTCCGGTGCCGCACCTGTCGGCCGACCGCGAGATGATCCGGCGGCTGGCCGTCGTCTACGCGCTCGACCTGCTGCGTCGCTGTGTCCAAGGCGTCGGCGGCGGGGTCGGGGAATCCTCGGCCGCGCCGACACGTTGAGCGGTCACGTGCCCCGCACGCCGGTGCTGTCGCCGGCCGGAGGTACGGTGAATGTGTCGGTGACGGCATACGTCGCGAGGAGGGGAGTGGCCTGTGGTTCTCGTCAGACGTCTGATCGGCGATGTTCTGCGCCGCCGTCGGGTCGACCAGGGCCGCACCCTGCGTGAGGTGTCGGCCGCCGCCCGGGTGAGCTTGGGATACCTGTCCGAGGTCGAGCGCGGACGCAAGGAAGCGTCCTCCGAGCTACTCGCGGCGATTTGCCAGGCGCTTGATCTGCCCATGTCCGAAGTGCTCCGCGAGGTCAGCGAGGAGATGTCGCGCGTCGAAGCCGCGGCCGTCGGCGCGCTCACCCAGCTCCGGGCTCCTCGCCGCCCGGACCGCGACGTGGTCGCCGTCGGCTGACCCGACGTCTCCTTCAGTCCGACTCGGCGCGCCGGACATCCGCCCTACTTCCGGTGGCAGTCTTCTACTGGTAAGTTTCCTATCTGAAAAGACTGTTTCCGATATCGAGGGCGGATCTGGATGTCGCGGCGACCTGGAACCCCGAGCCTGCTTCGCGCGATCAACGACCGCAGCGCCCTCGAGTTGCTTCTCAGTGAGGGCCCGCTGACCCGGGCCCGACTCGGCGAGCTCACCGGGCTGTCGAAGGTGACGGCATCTCAGCTGGTGTCGCGGCTGCAGGAGCGCGGACTGGTCGAGGTCATCGGCACCCGCTCGGCCGGGCGTGGCCCCAGTGCCGAGCTCTACGCCGTCCGGCCCGGCTGCTCCCACGGCGTCGGCATCGACATGGCGCCGCACGAGGTTGTTGCCGCCGTCGCCGACGTCACGGGGGCGGTGAGGGGGCGGGTTTCGCGACCAGTCCACGACGTCGACGACCCGGTCCGGCTGGTCAGCGACACGGTTCACGCGGTCACGGCTCAGGCAGGCGTCACCGTCACCGACGTTGCCGATGTCGTCCTTGGCACGCCGGGCGTCGTCGATCCCATCACGGGCGACGTCGGCTTCGTCTTCGACCTGCCCCGCTGGCACAAGGGCCTGCGCGACGCCCTGCGCGGCGACCTCGGCTGCGACGTGACAATCGAGAACGATGTCAACCTGGCCGCCATCGCAGAGCGCGAGTACGGCGCCGCCCGCGACGTCGACGACCTGGTCCTGCTGTGGGTCGGTCGCGGCGTCGGCTTGGCTGTCGTGCTCGGCGGCCGTCTGCACCGTGGGGCGACCGGGGCGGCCGGCGAGATCGGCTACCTTCCGGTCCCGGGCGTTCCACTGCCTGCGAGCGGTTCGCATCCGGACAAGAGGGCCTTCCAGCGCCTGGTGGGCGCCGAGGCGGTGTCCGCCCTGGCTGCCGAGCACGGTGTCGTCGCCGACGGCGCG
>Ga0193739_1000477_pt1 | contig 11236 bp, 8 predicted proteins | sample L2a2metaG_FD_144926 | JGI IMG/M metagenome (GOLD analysis project Ga0193739, IMG submission 144926) | Soil microbial communities from a riparian zone of the East river system, Colorado, United States - L2a2 | ecosystem: Environmental > Terrestrial > Soil > Riparian zone | place: USA: East River...
TGGCGAACACATCTCTCGGTGGAATCGTGTACGGCCCTCCGACGTCATCATCAATGATCGTCACGCTCAGCACCTTGCCGAGCAGCGGCGCATCTCCACGAACGAGGCGCACGGCTCGATCCGCGAGACCGTCGGCGAAGCGCTGGTGCTCCGCCAGCGTCGCATCGTCGAGATAGGTCTGACCTCCGGGCGACGCCCCCGGCGTTACGGACCCCCACACCTGCAGCGTCTTCTCGTAGCGCTCGAGCGCCTGCGCCGCTCGGTCGGGCACAACCTGTTCGAGCGCGCGCACGACGCCGGCCCAGTCTGTGGGATAGAGCAACATGTCGCACCCCGCATTCACCGCCGCGACGGCGGCTGCGCCCTCCGGCGCCGCCGCGGTTGCCCCCGCCATGATGAACGCATCCGTGACGATCAGGCCGCTGAAGCCCAGCGAAGCGCGCAGGTAATCCAGGATGGGCCGCGAGAACGTCGCGCCCGCGCCGCTCGGATCCCAGCCCGGGTACGCCACGTGCGCCGGCATCATGCTGGCGACTCCCGCTTGCACCGCGGCCGCAAACGGCGCCGCGTCGGCCTGCTGCAGCTCGGCAAGCGGGGCTTCGACAGCTGGGAGTCCTTCGTGTGAGTCGGTCGTGGTGCGGCCGTGCCCCGGATAGTGCTTCGCACACGCGAGAACTCCGTGCTCCTGGCAGCCGCGGACCCACGCGGCCGCTTGCGCGCCGACGCGCACCGGATCGGCGCCGAAGGACCGGGTCTGGACGATCGGATTCCGCGGCTCGACGTCGAGATCGCACACGGGCGCAAAGACCCAGTTCAGGCCGATAGCCCGCGCTTCGGTCGCCGTTATGGATCCGGCCCTGTACGTCGCGTCGAGATCGTTCAGATACCCCAGCGCCGCGGGCGGCGGGAGCTCGGTGAGGCCCCGGATCTGTTGCCCCGCCCCGCGCTCGAGGTCCGAGCCGAGGAGCAGGGGCCGGCCAGCCTTCGCACGCAGCTCGTCGGTGAGGGCGGTGACCGCGGCGCGTGTACCTGCAAAAAGAATGAAGCCACCGACACCGGCGGCTAACGCTGCCGCGATCTTCGCTTGTTCTGACCTGAAGGAGCCACGCCGCCAGCGGAGCGCCGGACAGACGAGGCGGGCGCGAGTCATACCGGCGTGATGTGCCCCAGGACGCGCGGGCCGCGGGCGCCCGTCGCCGCCGGCAGGTTGCCGGGCTTCCCCGCCACCGTCTGCATTCCCAGAAACGCGAACGCGACCGCTTCCTTCGCTTCTCCGTCGAAGAACACCTGATCGAAGAGCACGACGGGCCTCGGCTGCACGCGCGCAGCTAGTCGCTCGATCAGCGCAGGATTCTTCGCGCCCCCTCCCGATATGACGATCTCCGCCGTGGGATCTGTGGCTCCCCAGCGCGCGATCGCGCGCCCGATCGTCTCGGCGGTGAGCGCCGTCGCGGTCGCCACCGCGTCGTTGTCAGATCCGCCGGCCTTCCGCACCCGCGCCAGCAGCTTGTCGGCGTATTCGATCCCGAAGCGCTCGCGGCCCGTGCTCTTGGGGGGCGGTTGCTCGAAATAAGGATCGGCCAGCAGCTCGTCCAGCAGTTTGGCGACCGGCCGGCCGCGGCGCGCGCGTTCGCCGTCCACGTCGTACGTCGCGTCCGGATCCACGCGCCGCGTGATGGCATCGATGACGGCGACGCCAGGACCGGTGTCAAACGCGAACGCGCCCTCGCTCACGCCGCGGCGCGGCACCCAGGTCACGTTCGCCATGCCGCCCACGTTGAGCAGCCAGCGTCCGTGCTGCTCGTGGCCGAACAGCATCACGTCCGCCAACGGCACCAGCGGCGCGCCCTGCCCGCCCGCCGCGACGTCGCGCGCGCGGAAGTCGCTCACGACTTGCACGCCCAGACGCTCCGCCAACACCGCCGCGTCGCCGAGCTGGAACGTGGCGCGGCCGGGCTCATGCCAGATCGTCTGACCGTGGGAGGCGATGAACGCGAGGTCTTTCGGCGCGACGCGCGCCTGCGCCAGCAGGGCCAGCACCGCGCCGGCGAATCGCTCCCCGAGGGCAACATGGAGAAACGCGACATCCTTTGGCGCGCCGCGCGCCATCGTGTCAATGATGGATCCGCGCTCAGCGGCGGTGTACGGCTCCTGACGGAAAGCGACCAGCTCCACCCCATTGTCCCGCAATCGCACCAACGCCGTCGTAATCCCGTCGAGCGACGTGCCCGACATGACACCGACGGCAAGGGTCTTGGTCATGATCGCACGGGTGGTGGATCGCCCACGACCGGGCGGACAAAGCCGCCGGCGGTCTCGATCAGGCGCTTGGCTTCGGCCGCGTCGACTCGCTTGCGCACCATCACGATGGCCAGCTTCACACTTCCCCCGGCGCGTTCGATCGCGGCACGCGCCTCGGCGCGGCCCACGCCGCAGCACTCCATCACGATCCGCTCGCCGCGGTCGTGCAGCTTCTGGCTCAACGCCATGAGGTCCACCATCAGATTCCCGTACGCCTTGCCGAGGCGAATCATAGCGCCCGTCGTGAGCGTGTTGAGCACGAGCTTCGTCGCGGTGCCCGCCTTGAGGCGGGTCGAGCCGGTGAGCACCTCGGGACCGACGACCGGGTTGATGATGACGTCGCACGTTTCCGTCAGCGCCTTAGGCGGCGTCCCACAGGTGAGGAGTATCGTGCGGGCGCCGAGTGTCTGCGCGCGCGCGAGGGCGACGCGCACGTAGGGCGTCGTGCCGCTCGCGGCGATACCGACGACGACGTCGCGATTCGTGAGCCCGGCGGTGTCCATGGCCGCCGCGCCGGCGTTCACGTCGTCTTCAGCGCCCTCGGCGCTCTTGACGAGCGCCGGGTACCCTCCCGCGATCACGCCCGTCACGAGCGACGGCGCCGTACCGAATGTCGGGGGACATTCAGAGGCATCGAGCACCCCCAACCGCCCCGAGGTCCCCGCCCCGATATAGATCAGGCGGCCGCCCGTCTTGAAAGCGTTTACCACAAGGTCGATGGCCCGAGCGATTTTTTCGCGCTCGCCGGCTACGACGGCCGCAACACTCGCGTCTTCGGCATTCATCAGGTCTACGATTTCGAGGCTCGAGGCGATATCGATTCGTTGGGTTCTGGGGTTACGCTGTTCGGTGGGCCTCGGATCGCGGAAGTCGGCGTTTGCCATGGAAGACAATTAGACGGAAGATTACGAAATGCGAAAGAGCCTTGCTGTTGTGATGGCGACGGCCATCCTCGGATGCGGACCCCATAGAGTCACATCGACTTGGACGCTGAAATCGCAGCCGGTGACGGCGCCGAGCGCGATGGTCGTGACCGCCCAGCCACTCGCGACGCAGGTTGGGGTGGACATCCTGCAGCAAGGTGGAAACGCCATAGATGCGGCGGTCGCGGTGGCGTTCGCGCTCGAGGTCGTGCTCCCCGACGCCGGCAACATCGGCGGCGGAGGCTTCATCGTGCATCGCACCGCGGCGGGCGAAGTGCACGCGCTCGACTATCGCGAAGCGGCGCCCAGCGGGGCGTCACGCGACATGTACGTGGATTCGGCGGGCAACGTCACCGACAAGAGCGTGATTGGTCATCTCGCCGCCGGCGTCCCCGGCAGCGTCGCCGGGCTGCATGAGGCTTGGAAGAAGTACGGGTCGCTGCCGTGGGCCACCCTGCTCGCCCCGGCGATCAAGCTGGCCGAAGGCCACGTCATCGATTCCGCGCGCAGTGAGTCTATCGGATGGGATCTCGAGCTGCTGGCGCGGTTCCCGGCAAGCCGGGCACAGTTCCTCGTCAATGACAGCGCTCCCCCGCCCGGCACGGTGTGGAGACAACCCGATCTGGCCCGCACGATCCAGCTCATCAGCGACTCGGGCGCCGATGTGTTCTACCGGGGGCAGATCGCCGATCTGATTGTCGCGGAGATGCAGCGCGGCGGCGGGTTGATCACGAAGGAAGACTTGGGGCGCTACCAGGCCAAATGGCGCACGCCCGTCGAGCTGTCCTATCGGGGCTACACGATCTATTCGATGCCGCCGCCCAGCTCGGGCGGCGTGACGATGGGTGAGCTGCTCAACATCCTCGAGGGCTACGACTCTTTGCCCAGGTTCGGGACGCCCGCCTACGTGCATGTCGTCGCGGAGGCGATGCGGCGGGCGTTCATCGATCGCAACCGCTACCTCGGCGATCCCGATTTCGTGCAGATGCCGCTGGACCGGCTGCTATCGAAATCGTACGCAGCCACGCTCCGGGCGCAGATCGACCTCCAGCGCGCTACTCCCACCCCGCAAACCATTAGCGGTGGCGAAGCGATGCACACCACGCACTATTCGATCGTGGACGCCAACGGCAACGCGGTCGCGGTCACGACCACGTTGAATGGTGGCTTCGGCAGCGGCGTCACGGTTACCGGTGCGGGGTTCCTGCTCAACAACGAAATGGATGATTTCACGTCGGCGCCCGGCAAGCCGAACATGTTTGGGCTGGTTCAGGGCGAGGCGAACGCGATCATGCCCGGCAAGCGGATGCTGTCGGCGATGACGCCGTCCATCGTGCTGGACCCAGCTGGCCAGCTCTACATGGTGCTGGGCACGCCCGGCGGTCCGACGATCATCACCACCGTGGCCCAGGTCATTCTCAACGTCGTGGACCAGAAGATGTCGCTCGCGGACGCTGTGGCGGCACCGCGATTCCACCATCAGGCCCTCCCCGACCTCATTCGCTCCGAGGGCGGGGGGCTGAGCGAATCGACGATCCACGACATGCCCCATGGCCGGCATGTCGTGGATCGGCGGGGTGGCAGCGGGACCGTGGCGGCCATACAAAAAACCGCCGGCGGATGGGTCGGTGTTATCGACCCACGGTCCGCCGGCGGTGCTTTAGGCTACTGACTACTGACCTTCAACGGCTCGGTGATGGTCGCCAGGATATGCGCCCCATCCGGGAGCACGATATCCAGATCTTTCGTCTCGGCGGCGACGCCGGCGCCTGCGATGCCACCAACAACGGCGCCGATGACGGTGCCCTTGGTGTTCTTCGACAGGACCTGGCCGATCACCGCGCCTGCGGCCGCGCCAACGCCAACCTTCGCGGCGTCACGGCCATTGACGTTCTGCTTGCGGTGCTCGGTCTGCACGGAGTCAATCGTCGCCCTGATCGGGAACGTCTTGCCGCTCGTCTCGATCGTGGACAACGCCAGGGTCATCGTCCCCGGGGTACGGCGGTTCGGTGCGGGCTTCACAGCCACGACGCTGCCGTTCACCGTCGAACCTTCTTCGATCACGACGTTGCCGGACGCGTCACGCACATCGCTGTACACCTTCGCGGTGAAGGTGTCACCGGGCTTGTTCTGACGGGAGCTGAGCTCGCTAGTAATGGTCAAATCGAGCTGCGTTCCCGCTGGAACAGTAAACGATACTGGCAGGTCGGACGGATCTCGCGCAGTGTTATCGCGATTGTTGTACTGATCCGAAGCCTGATTCTGCTGGTCCGCAGCACGATCGGGCTGGCCAGCTTGCCCGCCCCTTGGCGAACACGCGCCGATAGCGGTGGCGCTCGCCAAAATGGCCAAGGCGATCCAGTTATTCCGGGTCATGGTTTCCTCTCGGTTCTTGAGTGAACTGCATAGCCCCAAAAAAAGCCGACTAGCCGAGGACCCGGTATTACTCGCAGGTTTCCATTCGTTGGATGTAGCAGGTCAATCCTTGGAATGACTACGGAGCCTTGAATGCGCCCTCACACTCAATCATCGCCTGTGGATGTCCTGATCATCGGCTCGGGAGCCGGCGGTGGGATGGCCGCGTATGTGCTCACCCGCGCCGGTCTCAACGTCACGCTCCTCGAAGCCGGCGGCCCATGGGACAACGCCACCGATTCGGCCATGCTGAAATGGCCGTACGAATCGCCGCGCCGCGGCGCGTCCACCAAGCTCAAGCCCTTTGGAGAGTGGGACGCCTGCGAGGGCGGATGGGAGATCCCCGGCGAGCCGTACACCGTCGCGCCGGGGGACAAGTTCCGCTGGTGGCGCGCACGGATGGTGGGCGGACGCACGAATCATTGGGGACGCATTTCGCTGCGATTCGGCCCGCGCGACTTCAGGAACAAGACGCACGACGGGCTGGGGGATGACTGGCCGATCAGCTACGACGACGTCCGGCCATACTACGACCGCCTGGAGCAGCTGGTCGGCGTCTTTGGGAGCAAGGAGAATCTGCCCAACGCCCCTGACAGTCTCTTTCTGCCGGCGCCCAAGCCTCGCTGTTACGAGCTGCTGGTCCAACAGGCCGCCCGCCGTCTCAACATCACGTGTGTTGCGTCCCGGCTCTCGATTCTCACCCGGCCGCTTCCGGGCCGGCCCGCGTGCCACTACTGCGGCCAGTGCAACCGCGGCTGCCGGACGAACTCGAACTTCTCCTCCACGAACGTCCTGATCGCGCCGGCGCTCAAGACCGGAAACCTCACGCTGCGCACCAATGCGATGGCGCGTGAGATCACGCTCGACCGCGCAGGGCGCGCCAGCGGCGTCATCTTCGTAGACACCACGGACGGCACCGAGCACCGGCTCGCCGCCCGGGTGGTCGTCGTGGCGGCCAGCGCCTGCGAGTCGGCGCGCCTGTTGCTGAACTCGAAGTCGTCGCAGTTCCCCAACGGACTCGCGAACGGCAGCGGCACAGTGGGTAAGTACCTCACCGACACGACCGGCACCGACGTCTCCGGGTTCATTCCCAAGATGATGGATCCCGTGCCCCACAATCACGACGGCGTGGGCGGCCTGCACGTCTACATGCCGTGGTGGCTCGACAATGCGAAGCTCGACTTCCCGCGCGGCTACCACATCGAGGTATGGGGCGGCGCCGGTCTGCCGGGATACGGCTTCATGGGGGGCATCCACAGGTATCCGCCAGGCGGCGGATATGGGCAGCAGTTGAAAGCAGATTATCGCCGCTACTACGGCGCGTATGTCGGGTTTTCCGGCCGCGGCGAGATGATTCCCAACGACGGCAGCTACTGCGAGATCGATCCCAACGTCGTAGACCGCTGGGGCATTCCCGTGCTCCGGTTCCACTGGAAGTGGACCGATCACGAGTACCTGCAGGTGAAGCACATGCAGGAGACGTTCCGCGCGATCATCGCGGAGATGGGCGGCGAAGTGTATTCGCCGATGCCGACCAAGGAGGCTGGCTACGGCATCGCGGCGGGCGGCGTGATCATTCACGAGCTGGGCGGAACACGGATGGGCGCCGACCCCAAAACCTCGGTAGTGAACGGCAACTGCCAGGCGCACGAAGTGAAGAACCTGTTCGTGGCCGATGGCGGCCCGTTCGTCTCGCAGGCCGACAAGAATCCCACATGGACGATCATGGCTCTGTCCTGGCGGACGTCCGATTACATCGCGGACCAGCTGAAGCGGAGGAGTCTATGAAGCGCCGCGAAGTTGTAGGCACGATGGCGATGGCCGCGCTGACAGCGGCGTTTAAATGGACGCCGGCCGAGGCGGAACGGGCGGCAACCTTGGCCCGCGAGACGGTGAAGGCGCGCTACGCGCCGACGTTCTTTACGCCGCGCGAGTGGGAGACCGTACGCGTCCTCGTAGATCTGGTCATTCCGCGCGACGAGCGCTCGGGAAGTGCCACCGACGCCGGCGTCCCGGAGTTCATGGATTTCATGATGAACGACCGGCCCGACGGGCAGATTCCCATGCGCGGCGGGCTCGCCTGGCTGGACAACGAGTGCTACGAGCGCTCCGGCAAGACGTTCGTCCAGTGCTCCGAGAGCGAACGCAGCGCGGTACTCAACGACATTGCGTGGCCCAAGAAAGCCAAACCGGAGATGAGCCAGGGCGTCGCGTTCTTCAACATGTTCCGCGACTTGACGGCGTCGGGCTTCTGGTCGAGCAAGATCGGGATCTCCGATCTCGATTATCGAGGCAATCAGTTCGTGCGCGAGTGGACAGGCTGTCCGGAGCCGGCGCTGCGCAAACTTGGCGTTCAATACGAGGACTGAATGAGTAAACGCCTGGGGATCGGGATGGTGGGGAGCGGGTTCAACGCCAAGTTCCATTTGCTGGGATTGGTGGGCGTCCGCGACGCCGACGTGTTGGGCGTCTGGAGCCCGAACCAGAAGAACGCCGCCGAGACCGCCGGCGTCGCGCGCAAACTCGGCGTGGGCGAGGCCAAAGCGTATCCCTCCATCGTCGCGATGGTCGAGGATCCCGCGATCGACGCCATCTGGCTCTCTGGTCCGAACCACGCGCGCATCGAGAACGTGGAGGAAATGGTGAGTGCACTCGAGCGCGGGAGAGGTCAGCTGTTAGGCGTAGCCTGCGAAAAACCGCTCGCTCGCAATGTCGCCGAAGCGAAACGCGTCCTTGATCTCGTGACCAAGGTCGGCCTGCCGCACGGTTATCTCGAGAATCAGCTCTTCGCGCCGCAGGTCGAGACCGGCCGCAATCTGTTGTGGGCGCGAGGCGCCAAGCTCACCGGCCGGCCGTATCTCGCGCGCGCCGCCGAGGAGCACAGCGGACCGCACGCCCCCTGGTTCTGGCAAGGGAAGCTGCAGGGTGGCGGTGTTCTCAACGACATGATGTGCCACTCGTCCTTGCTCGTACAGCACCTCCTGACCGATCCTCTTAAGCCGCGAAGCTCCGTCCGGCCGTCGCGGATCACCGCGCACATCGCCAGCCTCAAGTGGACGCGGCCGGCGTACAGCAAGAAGCTGACAGCGACGATGGGCCAGGACGTGAACTACGAGAAAGCGCCGTCCGAAGACTTTGCAAGTCTGATGATCGAATTCGAAACCGACGATGGGCACCGCGTCCTCGGTGAAGCGAGCACGTCGTGGAGCTTCGTTGGCGCTGGGCTCAGGCTGTCTGCGGAGCTGCTCGGGCCCGAGTACTCGATGTCGTGGAACTCGCTCGACTCTGGGCTGAAGCTGTTTTTCAGCCGCGAGGTTCAGGGGAAGTCGGGCGAAGACCTGGTCGAAAAGCAGAACGCGGAGATGGGACAGATGCCCGTGGTCGCGAACGAGGCAGCGGCGTACGGCTATGAAGGCGAGGATCGCCACTTCGTGCAGTGCTTCCTCAACAAGCAGAAGCCTTCACTGACGTTCGACGATGGATTACAGGTCGTCAAAGTCTTGATGACCGCGTACATGAGCGCCGAGCAGGGCCGGACGCTCGATTTCCCACCGCCCGGGCTGGATACCTTCGTGCCGGCGGTCGCCAAAGGAACCTGGAAGCCATGACACCCGCGTTAGCTTTGCTCCTCATGGCACAGGCACAGCAGTGGCCCATTCACTCGATGGACCGGCCGCGGCCGCCGGTCGTTCAGCCGGGTCCGGAACGTCCTCCCGCCCCTGCTCCAAGTGATGCTGTGGTGTTGTTCGACGGATCGAACCTGAACGAATGGCGCGCGGACGACGGGACCGCGGCGAAATGGATCGTCAACGATGGATACGTCGAAGTAAAGCCGGGCACAGGGACGCTCGTATCGGGCCGGTCGTTTGGAGACGTGCAGCTGCACATCGAATGGCGCACACCGGTGCCGCCGAAGGACACCGGTCAAGACCGCGGCAACAGCGGGATCTTTTTGATGGGGAGGTACGAAGTGCAGGTGTTGGATTCATACCAGAACGACACCTATCCCGACGGCCAGGCGGGCGCGATTTACGGCCAGAGCCCGCCGCTCGTCAACGTATCCCGTCCCCCCGGCGCCTGGCAAACGTACGACATCGTGTTCCGGAGACCGCGCTTTAATCAGGACGGATCACTGCAGCGTCCGGCACGCGTGACGGTGTTTCACAACGGCGTGCTGGTTCAGGACGCATTCGAGCTGTCGGGACCGACGGCGCACAAACAGCGGCCGCCGTATAGTGCGCATGCCGACAAACTGCCGCTCCGTCTACAGGATCACGGCAATCCGACGCGGTTTAGGAGTATTTGGATTCGGGAACTCGACTGAGGGGCTAGGGCCTCGGGACTGGGGGTACTGCTTGCTCCTGCTCCTGGGGCCGGAAGAACGCCGCGAAGAACAGCAACACCGCCCCCGCGAACACCGCAGGCAGCCACCAGAAACTGCGCCACTGCTCGAGCGTCAGGGTCGTGGCAGTCCCGAGGAAGCTGTTGTACACGCGACCGGCCACCTGCGCGCCGATCAACATGCCGACGCCATACGTCACCAAGACCAAAAAGCCTTGCGCCTGGCCGCGAATCGCCGGCGTGGACTTCTTGTCGACGTAGATCTGGCCGGTCACGAAGAAGAAGTCGTAGCAGATGCCATGGAGCAGAATGCCGATCGCGATCAACCAGAAGACGGCGTTCGGCGCCGCGATCGCAAACAGGGCATAGCGCAGCACCCACGCCGCCATCCCTACCATCAACATTCGCTTCACGCCCAGCCGCAGGAACATGAGCGGCATCAGCAGCATGAAGACCGTCTCGGACATCTGACCGAGCGTCTGCGTCGCCGCGATTTTCGTCACGCCTGCGGCGCCCAGGAAGATCTGCGTGAAGTTGTAGTAAGCAGCGAGTGGGATGCAGAGCAGCAGTGACGCCGTGATGAAGACGTAGAACGGGCGGTCGCCGAGCTGCTTGAGCGCGTCGAGGCCGGCGATGCTGCGCAGCGAGACGCGTTGCCCCGCGCCCGATGGCGGCGTGTGCGGCAGCGTGAAGCTGAAGACGCCGAGCAGCACGCTGGCGATGCCGGCCGTGTACAGCGGCCAGGCCGTCTGCTCCGGAACGGCGGTCATCAGATTCCCGAGGACGAGGCTGATGAACAGCCCGGCAACGATCCACCCGACCGTCCCAAACACCCGGATCAACGGGAACTGTTGCTCCTGCGACTGGATGTGATGGAACGCGAGGCTGTTCGCGAGGCCAAGCGTCGGCATGTAACAGAGGTTGTAGGCGAGCAGGAGCAGGATGAAGGTGGTCGGCGATCCGGTGAAGCGCGGGACGGCGCAGAGGATAAAGCCGCCCAGGATGTGGAGGACGGCGAGTACTTTCTCCGTCGCGAAGTAGCGGTCGGCGATCAGGCCAAGAAAAAATGGAGCGACGATGGCCGCTATCGGATTCACCGTGTAGGGCCAGTAAGTCAGTCGCTCCATCCCATGATCCGTCATGTACACGGCAATCGTCGTGTACCAGGCCCCCCAGATGAAGAACTGGAGGAACATCATGGCCGACAGCTTGGTCCGGATCACCGCGCTAGAGTGCCGATACCGCGAGCTCCTTCG
>Ga0193739_1000478_pt1 | contig 11203 bp, 7 predicted proteins | sample L2a2metaG_FD_144926 | JGI IMG/M metagenome (GOLD analysis project Ga0193739, IMG submission 144926) | Soil microbial communities from a riparian zone of the East river system, Colorado, United States - L2a2 | ecosystem: Environmental > Terrestrial > Soil > Riparian zone | place: USA: East River...
CGCGCGTATTGCGCGTGATAGCCCACCTGCAGCTTCAGGTTGAAGACGTTGAAGCTCTCGGCGTTCGCGGAGGTCTTGAGGATCTCCTCGCGCTCCGGGAGCATGTCGAGGACGACCAGGTCGAGCCGGCGATCGTTGTTGAAGTCCGCCGCGTCCACACCCATCGAGAACCGGCTGGTGTGCGGCGCCGCGTGGGCGATCGATTCCGTGAATGTCCCGTCGCAGTTGTTCCAATAGAGAAAGTCGTTCTCCTGGAAGTCGTTGGCGACGTACAGGTCGGTGCAGCCGTCCATGTTGAGGTCGCTCGCGACGACGCCGAGACCGTATCCTTCCACTCCGCCGTAGATGCCGGCGCGCGCGCTCACATCGGTGAAGCGGGTGCCGTTGTTGCGGAACAGGCGGTCCCCCGCCCGCGGGTGGCGGGGGGAGCGCTGCGGCTGCGAGCTCACGCCGCGCTCGGTGTGCACCGAATGATTCAACAGATACATGTCCAGGTCGCCGTCTCCGTCGTAGTCGAAGAAAGCGGCCTGGGTCGAGTAGCCGATGTGCTCGAGTCCGAATTCCTTGGTCCGGTCGGTGAATGTCAGGTCGCCGTTGTTGATGTAGAGGACATTGCGGCCTTGCATGGTGAGATAACTGACGCCGGAGACGTAGATGTCGAGCCGCCCGTCGCCGTTGACGTCGGCCATCGAGACGCCGGTCTTCCAGCCCACCGAGTCGGCGACGCCGGCCCGCGCGGTGATGTCCTCGAACCGGAAGCCGCCTTTGTTCAGATAGAGGCGATTGGAGCCGAGGCTCGATGTGAGGTAGAGGTCGGGGAGTCCGTCGCCGTCGATGTCGCCTGCCGCGACGCCGCCGCCGTTGTAATAGTAGAGGTAGTTCTGGATGTTGAACGCCGAGTCTTCCGGCAGGGCGTTGACGAAGGCAACACCCGTGGCTGCGGGGGGGAGCCGCTCGAACAGCGGCTGCGCGGCGGGGCGGCAGCCGAGCAGCGCCACCACCCCTGCGGCGACGAGAAACCGCACGCTACCGCGCCGGCCGGATGCGAATCGCCTGGCCGCCGCCGCGCGCCAACACGAGATGGAGCCGGGTCAGCGAGGTGACCGGGCGCTGCGAGATCGTCACCGGCAGCGGGTTGGTGAGCCAGTTCGCCCCCGAGCCGTCGGCGTAGATCTCGGCGACGTAGCGCCGGCCGGGCGTCAGGAACGAGAGCGGCACGTCGAACGTGCGGGCCTGCTCATCGGTGATCGCGCCGATGAACCAGCTCGGTCCGCCGCGCTCGCGCCGCGCCACCACCACGTAGTCCCCGATCTTCCCCTCGATCACGCGCGTCGTGTCCCAATCGACGGCGACGTCACGGATAAACTGGAAGGCCGGCTGGTTCTCGTAGTTCTCCGGCAAGTCCGCCGCCATCTGGACCGGCGAGTAGATCGCGATGTAGAGCGCCAGCTGCTTCGCGAGCGTCGTACGGATGCGGGGTTCGTCGGAGCGCCGCGGCCGTCCAGTTCCCCGCTCGATCAGGATGTCGAAGACCCCTGGGGTGAAGTCCATGGGACCCGTAAGCAGGCGGGTGAAGAACAGGATCGTCTCGTGCTCCGGGGGATTGCCGCCCTCGCCGCTCCAGGCGTTGTACTCCTGCCCTCGCGCGCCTTCGCGGCTCATCATGTTCGGATAGGTGCGGCGTTCGCCGGTGTCGTGGATCGGCTCGTGGACGTCGAGCATGATGCCGTACTGCGCCGCCTTCTCGATGACGTGGCGGTGGTGGCGCACCATGTATTGGCCGTAGTGCGAGTCGCCCTGCCCCACGAAGTCCGTGACGTACCCGGACTTGATGGCGTCGAGGCCGAGGGAGTGGTACAGCGCGAAGGCGCTGTCCATCTGGCGCTCGTAGTTCTCGAGGCCGCCCGACGTCTCGTTGTGGACGATGATCTTCACGCCTTTTTCGCGCGCGTAACGGGCGACTTCGGCGAGGTCGTAGTCGGGGTAGGCTCGCGTGAACGAGAACGCATTGCGGTTCTGGATCCAGTCGCCGTCCCAGCCGACGTTCCAGCCCTCCACGAGCACGCCGCCCAGGCCGTTCGCCGCCGCGAAGTCGATGTAGCGTTTCGTGTTCGTGGTCGTGGCGCCGTGCTTTGGCCCCGAGCTCCACGTCATCGTGTTGATGTGCATCCCCCACCAGATGCCCACGTACTTCATCGGCTTGATCCAGCTGGTGTTTTGGATGACACTGGGCGGATTGAGCTTCAGGCCAAGGAGCGAAGGCGCGAGATCGGTGACCCGGTCGGCGACCTGGATCGTGCGCCACGGCGTCACGAACGGTGTGCGGCCGCGGACCTTCGACCCGTCGGCCCACGGGGCGAGCGCCGCGCGCAGCGTGCGGCTCTGCTCGCGCGGGCCGTTCAAGAACAGGCGCGCGTAGTCGACGAGGTTCGCTTCGTGGATCACCATGAACGTGCGGCCGTCCGTGGTCTCGAGCGTGAGCGGCGTCTGCACGCTGTCGAGCCTGCTTACCGGTGACGACGAGTACAGCATCTCCGAGCGGTCCAGCCGCGGCCGGTTCGAGGGGATCCACCAGGCGCGCGCGTCGTCGACCAGCGCGAACTCCGTCAGCTCGTCGGTGATAACGAAGTCGCCGAGGTTCGCCTGCGCGGGGAACTCGTAACGGAATCCCACGCCGTCGTCGAAGACGCGGAACGTCACGCTGAACTGGCGGTTGGGAGCCGCCGTCTCGACGACACCGATCTTCAACTCGTTGTGGTGATCCCGCACGCGCGCGACTTCACCCCAAGGCTGCGTCCACGTTTGGTCAACCGTCTGCCGCGTGGAGTCGGCGATCCGCAGTCCGTCCCGCAGCGGCGGCGCTCCGCGGAACTCGAAGCCGAGCAGTGAGGGGGTGAAGAGCAGGCGGCCGTCCCGTTGCACGCTGTAGTAGAGCTTGCCCTCACGTATTTCGACCGATACCTGGTTGCGGCCGTCGGGCGACGTCGCGCGGACCTGGGCCTGGGCGGACGACGCGGCCCCGATGAACAGGGCCAGCAGCAAGGACAAGCGGGGCTTCAGCATGCGGATCTCCATTCGGAAGGCTATATTCTCGAACAAAAGGGGGGTTCCATGACCCTATCACGCGTCTTACCTGCCGGTCTCATCATTCTTCTCGTGGGAAGCTTCGGCGCTTGCGCCGCACGGCAACCCTCCACCGCGACGGAAAACTTCGTTCCCGTTGAGCCCGCGACGATCGAGCAGATGCTCGCCGGTCGCGTCGCCGGCGTGATCGTGACGCCCATGAAAGGCGGCGGTATCACGGTGCGCATCGGCGGGCCCAACTCCTTCAGTATGAAGGAAGATCCGCTCTTCGTGATCGACGGCGTCCCGATCGAAGTGGGGCCGGGCGGCACGCTGAGCTGGCTCAATCCGCACGACATCGAGTCCATCGCCGTTCTCAAGTACGGCGCCCAGACGGCGATCTACGGCGTGCGTGGCGCCAACGGCGTGATCGTCATCAAGACAAAGGGCGCGCACTAAGCGTCACCCGAATCGCGTCGCGCGCCACAACGCTACGCCGCCCGCGACGAGGAATCCGAACAGCGCGATCGTAAGCGCCGTGGCCCAGCCCCAAGCGATGTCGAGCGCGGGGACGCGGGCGACCGCAGCGGCGGCCACGAAGACCGCCGTCGCAACGAGGACGAGCAGCCAGTCCAGGGCGCCGTGTCGCGCGGCGCCCGCGTCGTTTCCCGCCATCCGAGCCGCCACGTAGGACGGATCTACGCCATAGCGGGCGCTCTCCCGGGCTCCCGCCTCCTGCCAGCGGCGGTACTCCCGGCTAGGCGCCGAGGCGAACGCGATGGCTCCCGCTCCCGCGGCCATCAAGAGCGACCCCACAATCACATCCCCGCGCCCCCCCCCGTCGGCCAACTCGCCGAACACGAGCATCCCCCAGAGCAGCCCCCACAGCTGGTTGGTGTTTGAGAGCGGGATGCCTCGGCTGATGCCGACATACTTGGCCGCGTACTGCTGGAACAGATCGCCTACCACCCACACGAAGCCAGCGATGAGGAGCCAGAAGAGGATGTCCCGGCTGGCGGCGAGCTCGTGCCACACCTGCTGCGGCCCGCCCAGGAACGTGAGTGCCAGTACCGTCATCATGACGAGCTCGCCGATCGTGAAGAACGCGATGAACGAGAGCGGATGCATGCCGGTGAGGTACGCCTTGCGGTAGGGGATGTACATCGTACCCCACAAGGCGCCCGCGGTGAGCGCGGCCACGACGCCGCGCAACGCGTTGCCTCCCGGCGTAAGAGCGGCCGACGTCACGGCCAGCACCGTCGCCCCAGCGAACATGACGACCGCGCCGCCGAGCACGGCGATCCAGCGCGCCCGGCCGGCATCGCGCAGCTCATTGAACAGCAGCGCACCCCAGAGGATGCCGAGCAGGCTGTTCGCGTTCCACAGCGGGAACGCGATGGCGAGGCCGATGTCCTTGATCGCGAAGATCGTGAGCGTGTTGGCTACAGCCCAGAGACAGCCCCCGAGCGCCGCCCAGACCAGCAGGTGGGGCGCCTGTCGGACGTCGTCTCTGAGAGCGGCGGTGCCGCGCACCAACGCCGGGAGACTCCAGCGCGCGAGGAACACGCCGAGCACCATCATGAACGAGATCAACACCGGCGAGATGCCGAGCGTGACGAGCTTCGTGGGCGCCTCGGCGGCGCCGAGCCACGCACCCGCGGCGAACCCGGAGAGGATCCCCACGCGCTGCAGTTGGCGCAGCCGCGACGAGTCGAGCTCGCTCACGCGATCCACCAGAGCACGACGAGTCCGACTGCGAGCACGGCCACCGGGATCCAGAAGTGCACGTCACTCAGCGTGGCGCGCCAGCGGGAGCGAGGTGTGGGGAGAGGGGGGGGGAGCATGGACGTTGGAGACAATGGCGGCTAAACAGAGCGCTCGCTAGTATGGCATCCATGGATGGAAAGACGGGCGTGGGCCTCATCGGATCGCAGTTCATCTCTACGATTCATGCAAAGGCGCTGCAATCGGTTTCAGATGCGGCGATCGTGGCGGTCACGTCGCCGACCGAGGGACACGCCAGGGATTTCGCGACCAAGCACGGCATACCCCATCACTTCACGTCGCTCGATCAGATGTTGGCCAGGGACGACATCGACATGGTCGTCATCGGTGCGCCCAACTTCCTGCACTGTGACATCACACTCAAGGCAGCGAAGGCCGGCAAGCATGTGGTGGTCGAGAAGCCCCTGTGTCTGAATCTGGCCGACGCGGACCGCATGATCGAGGCGTGCAAACGGGCGAATGTCAAACTGATGTACGCCGAAGAACTCTGCTTCACTCCCAAGTATGTGAGGTTGAAAGAGCTGTTAGATGAAGGGGCCCTGGGCAAGCCCGTCTTGCTGAAGCAATCCGAGAAACATGATGGGCCGCATGCCGATCATTTCTGGGACGTGGAGCGATCGGGCGGCGGGGTCACGATGGACATGGGGTGCCACGCCATTCAGTTCTTCCGCTGGTTGAATGGCAGGACCCCCATCACCACCGTCTATGCGCAGATGAGCACCAGCGTGCATACAGCGAGGACACGAGGCGACGATAACGCCATCATCATTCTCGAATTCGCCAATGGCGTCACCGCGATCGCCGAGGAAAGTTGGACCAAGCTGGGCGGCATGGACGACCGGGCAGAAGTCCACGGCTCAGAGGGAGTCGCCTATGCCGATGTCCTGCAGGGCAACTCGATCCAGACCTACAGCACGCGTGGCGTAGGGTACGCGGTGGAAAAAGCCGGCGATACGAGCGGGTGGAGTTACACGATGTATGAGGAGATCTGGAACTACGGGTTTCCTCAGGAATTCGCTCATTTCGTGGACTGCGTCAGACATGACAAGCCACCACTGGTGACCGGCGAGGATGGGAGAGCGGTGCTCGAGGTCATACTGGCGGCGTATGAATCGGCAGGGACAGGAAAGAAGGTCCGGCTGCCCTTCAAGACTGATGTCGACAAACCCTACAAGCTCTGGAAGAAGTAGGTCTCCCCCGCCTTGATGGGCCCGCTCATCGTCTGGCGTCGACCCGACGGCCAGCGGATCTCGATACGCTCGGCGTGGTCAGCGTCGCCGAGGCCGAAGTAGAGGGGCAGATCGCTCTGCGAGAGGTATCCCGACTTTCCATCATGCACCTTCAGGATACGCCGCCCGTCGGGTAGCACCACGGTGACTTGCGCACTGAGCCCGCCGCGCAGCCGGACCTTGAGGAAGTGGACGCGATCGGGATGGCGCTGCGCCAGGTCGCTGATGAGCACCTGAGGGCGCCCGTTGAACTCGTTGGTCACGATGTCGAGATCACCGTCATTGTCCAGGTCGAGTGCGATGGCGGCGCGCGTGCCGAGCGAGCCCATCATCGTCAGTCTGCGCTCGGTATCCAGCCGGCACATGTGGCTCGCCCCCGACTGGGAACAGGCGCCACACAACGGACTAGTCGCGTCGGCTCCGCCACAGTCGAGGGTGAACCAGACCTGCTGCGTGACGCCGTTCGGTCGCGGCTCGACCCCCACCACGAACTCGCTCGGCAACAAACGGCGTCCCGCGTCGTTCAGTAGGACGGAGTTTATCCCATATCGGAAGGGGAAGTTCATCCCGGCGGCAATGAAGATGTCATCCCAGCCATCGGCGTTGAGGTCGTCCACGCTCGGCCCCCACGGCCAATAGGTTTCAGCGCCGACTGAGTCGGACACCTCCTCGAATCGGCCTTCGCCCCGGTTCGCGAACAGCTCGTTTCCGAAGATGAAGCGCCCTTTCCCTTCCGGAATCATCCCGGCCGCCACCTTGGAAGAGTCGGCCTTGCGACCCTCGGCGGCCCAGTCGCCCGCGGCGATGTCCACCCACATGTCCGGGTGCATGCTGGTGACGAAGAGGTCGAGGCGACTGTCGCCGTCGAAGTCGAACACCTTCACACCCATCGAACCCCAGGCGCTTTTCGGGAAGTACTGCGCCGTCGCGTCGCGAAAGCGCTTCCCGCCCTCATTGAGCCAGAGGTGATCGCCGCCCTGCATGTCGAGGATGTAGAGATCGGGGAACCGATCATCGTTCACGTCGAGTGTCGTGGCGTCGCCGCTCCAGCTGCGATCCACCAGCTCGACCGCGCGCGTCACATCCCTGAACCGGTTGCCACCCAGGTTGCGGTAGAGTATGCTCGCTTCGGCGCGGTCAGGGTGGAGGTGGCCCATGAACGCGTCTTGTAGACCGACGTAGTAACCGCCCGCTCCAAGCTCGTTGCTCGTGTACGTGCCGACATTGGTCACGAAGAGATCGAGCAATCCGTCGCCGTCGTAGTCGAGGAACACCGCGCCGGAGGAGTGGCCGACGTATCCCACGCCGGCCGCGCGGGTGATGTCGCGAAACCTTCCTTTCCCGACGTTTTCCAAGAGCCGATTCCCGTGGCGCACCGTGGTCACAAAGAGGTCGGGATCGCCGTCGTTGTCGATGTCGGCAAAGGAGCATCCGACCGCGATTGCGTCGGGCATTTCCAGCCCCGCCTGCCCCGTGACATTCACGAACCGACCGTTGCCCTGGTTCCTCCAGAGCTCATTCGTGCCGAGTTGGGTGGTGAAATAGAGATCGGGGAGACCGTCGTCATCGACGTCGGCAGCGCAGAGTCCGGACCCGTGGTCGTAGTGCACCAGCTTGTACGTCTTGCCGGCGTCGTCCACCACGCGGTTCTCGAACGTGATGCCGCTGTTGTGGATCTGATCGGTGAAGCGGAAGTCGTGCACCACCGACGACCGGGCGGCCAGCTCGGCTTCCTGGCGGCCCCGCTCGACCAGCCAGGCCGGCGCCCGAGGCGAACCGCCGCACGAGGCCAGAAGGGCGAGTGCGAGTGCGCAGACGAACGCTATATTGCGGGCAAAAGGGGGTCCCATGACCTCATCCTCATCGCAAAGGCTGCCTGTCGTACTGCTGCTCGTCGGATGCATCGCCGCGTGTGCGGGGAATAAGACGCCGGCCGACAGCCGCCCCGCCGCCGGGAGCGTGACGTCGGCAGACATCAGCCGAACTCCCAGCGCGCCAATCGAAGAGCAACTCATGAGCCGGTTCCCGGGCGTCACGGTCACGCGGACGTCAACCGGCATCGCGATCCACATCCGCGGCGCCACGTCGCTGCAGGGCAGGAACGAACCGCTCTACGTGATCGACGGCATGAGAGTCCAGCCGGGGCCGGACGGGGGCCTGTCTGGGCTCGATCCGCATGACATCGAAACGATCCAGGTCTTGAAGGACGCGGTCAGCATGGTCACGTACGGCGGAGACGCAGCGAACGGGGTGATCGTGATTAGGACGAAGCGTCCCCGTTAGTGACTCGCCACGCTCGCTGACGTCCGGACGCGCTGCACCACGAGCTCGCCCACTTTGCGTCCCTGGTCGATCCCTTCTTCGATCGCCATGCGGTAGTGGATCCCGCCGTACAGGCGGCTGATCGCCGCCTCGGCGCCCGCTTGCTTGAAGGACGTGAAGACCCTAGGCGGCAGGCCGTAAGCGATCTCGACGCTATCGGTGAAGGCGAAGCCATCGCCGAATTCGTCGGTCAAGACCGTCGCCGCCGCGGTCGAAATACCGCTGTGCCCGCTCGTGTACTCCGGGAATGGCGGCGTCTGCAGGAACGGCTCCCAGCGCTCATCCAGGTATTGATTGATCACCGTTTCGGGCCGGACCAGGTTGGAGCGGTATTTCTCGTCCCAGACGCTCAGGAACCCCTCGGCCAGGGCGATCGCCGTCCGGGCATACGCTTGCGCCGACCGCATGAAGTCGGCGCGGGCTTTGCGGGCCGCCTGGCCGGCGATGCCCATCCAGTGCCCGCCCGGCGAGATCTTCTTCGTCGCGAACATCGTGTGGCCCTGCACGTGCATCACGAAGGGATTGCAGTCCCAGAACGCGGCGATCGCACGCTGCTCGTCGGTCAGCAGTTTCCCGGTCTCGTACACCTCGAACACCTGCCGGTAGAACGCACTCCCCGCCTTCATGTCGAAGCGGAGGGGCGGCCTGGGCCGGAACTGGCTCGACGAGTCGAGCACGAAGGGCCGGATGTGGGTCCAATGCGGCTCGACGCCGTCCATGTACGCGGGTGGTGTCGGCCGCCACCGAGCGGGATGGGTCGTCACCGTGTATTTCGGATAGCCGCGGGTCTGCAGGTATTGATCCTGCGACGCCCAGGCCAGGATGTGTTTCGCCACCGTGTCGCCGTATGCGATGGAGCGCTCGAACACGGGAGCGGGGATGCCGGTCTGGCGCAAGCGCTCCTCGAAAGCGATACGCAGCGAGTCCATGCGGTCGCGTGAGAAGGTCATCGCGCGACCCACCGTCAGGAAGGCGTGAATCGCGGCGACCGGAAAGGAATACTCGACGCCAGACTGCGGCTCGGGTGGCGGCGTGAGGTCGTTCAGTTGTCCCGCCAGTGACCGTTGCGCCGGATACCCCGGGCGCGCCGCTTCATAAGCGGCGACGCTCGAATAAGCGTAGACCCGAGCGGCCTGCGGTGGGTTGAGGATGTCGTACACGATGACGCCGGTGAGCTCGCCCATCGCGGAGTGGAGCAGCTCCGGATCGGCTGCGCGGGTCCGATAGTCGCCGGAGGTGCTCGCGCACCCGGCGGTCAGCAGCAAGACAAGGAGTGTGCGGCGCATCGTCTATCTCCTACCCGCCACGTGCCGCGCCGGCGCGGCGCGGAAGAACAGGGGGCGGTCGTTGTTGCGAGCCACGACGTACAGGTCGCCGCGGCGGGTCCTGAGGCGCTGGATGTCCCGCGCCTGGCCATTCACGAGGAATCCACTCTCCGCGGTCCGCACGGGGGCGAAGCCTCCCGTGCCGTCTCCCCGCAGAAAGAGTCCACGACTCGCGCTCATCCGGCCGATCTCCGGCTTGACGCCGTCGAAATTGCCGGCGAGCACCAAGTCTAACCGGCCGTCGCCGTCGAAGTCGGACGCCAAGATCCCGTAGACCGGGGCGAGCTGTGCCTCGCGCGGCAACGGGATGAGCGTGAACGAGCCGTCGCCATTGTTCTTCGCCAGAGCGGTGGCGAAGGTCTCGGCGCGTTTCACGACGGCATCCGCCAGACGCTCCCCGAAAATATCCTGCGCCGTCTGGCCGGCGTAGTCCGAGTACTTGAGGTAGCGTGCCTTGAGGTAGGGCAGGCCGCGGATGAGATCGTCGCGCAGCACGAGCGGTAAGCTGACGCCGCCCGTGTAGGAGCACACGATCTGCTCGGTGGACCCATTGCCGTCGAAATCCTTGACGTACATCGTCGCCGGCTCGGCGGCGCTGGCCTGCAGGTGCGTGTTGAGCCCCAGGTTCCCTACGACGAAGTCGAGACGGCCGTCGCCCGTGAAGTCCGCCGCCACGATCCGGTTCCACCAGCCCGAGCTATGCTCGAGACCAGGCGTCGCCAGGCGCTCGAGCTTCGTGCCGGTATTGCGGAAGATCGCGATCGGCATCCACTCCCCCACGACCACGAGATCGAGGCGGCGGTCACCGTCCACGTCGATCCACAAGGCGTCGGTGACCATGCCGACGTGCGCCAGATCGGGAGCCACTTCCGGCGTGACGTCGGCGAAGGTGCCCTTGCCGTCATTGCGGAGCAGGGTGCTGGGTGGAGCGATGCCGTAGCGCCAGGGCACGACGCGGCCGCCGACGAACAGGTCCGTGTCACCGTCGCCGTCGAAATCGGCGGCTGCGACGCGCGAGCCGCTGCCGAACAAGGGTGGCAGCCGGGGGGGACCGCCCGTCTTCCGGAACGTCCCCCCCCCCCGCCCGTCGCCCTCGTACAGCCGATCCTCCAGCGCGGGCGCCTGGTCGGAGTACTCCGCGCCGCCCGTCACGACGTACAGGTACCTGTCGAAGAAGGCGGCGCCCAAGTCCTCGGAGATGCGGTTCTGTGCGAGGAGCGCCTGGTTCGTGGCGAGGAAGCGGCCGTCCTCCTGCTGCACGTAGAGCCCGCTCGCCTGATCCTTCGCCCCTCCGATGAAGAAGTCGTCGAGACCGTCGCCGTTCACGTCACCCACCGTCAGGAACGGTCCTTCGGTCGATACCATCTTCGGGATCAGGCGCTCGCGGTCGAAATCGACGAACGCATTCTCGTGGTGCACGAAATCGAGCGCGACGCGGTCGGTGACGTCGGTGAAGAGCGGCGTTGCCGAATGGGCGTG
>Ga0193739_1000479_pt1 | contig 11200 bp, 12 predicted proteins | sample L2a2metaG_FD_144926 | JGI IMG/M metagenome (GOLD analysis project Ga0193739, IMG submission 144926) | Soil microbial communities from a riparian zone of the East river system, Colorado, United States - L2a2 | ecosystem: Environmental > Terrestrial > Soil > Riparian zone | place: USA: East River...
TCGCGCGTGGCGCGCACGGCATCGACGATGTAGTCCACGACTTTCTGGTCCATGAACAGCTCGGCGATCGCGCTGCGCGCCGCGAGAATGTCCTCCGCCTCCGCGACGCGCGTCACCTCGATGGGCCGGCCCGAGGCCATGCGCCCGACGATCTCCTTCTCCGCATCGCGCGACGGATAGCCCACCCGCACCTTCAGCATGAACCGGTCGAGCTGCGCCTCCGGGAGCGGATACGTCCCCTCGTGCTCGATCGGATTCTGCGTCGCCAGGACGAGAAACGGCTCGCCCAGAAAGAACGTCTCGCCGCCAATCGTCACCTGCTTTTCCTGCATCGCCTCGAGCAGCGCGGATTGGACCTTCGCCGGCGCGCGGTTGATTTCGTCGGCGAGCACCAGGTTGGCGAACAGCGGTCCCTTCTTGGGATAGAACTCCTGCGAGCGCTGATCGAACACCATCGTGCCGATGACGTCGGCGGGCAGCAGGTCGGGCGTGAACTGGATGCGCGAGAAGCTGATGCGCAGGCACTCCGCCACGGTTTTGACAGCGAGCGTCTTGGCCAGCCCGGGCACGCCCTCGAGGAGGATGTGGCCGCCGGTGAGCAGCCCGATCAACAGCCGCTCGACCATGACCTCCTGGCCGACGACGCGCTTCGCGACCTCGCGCGTGATGGTCTGCGCGAGCACCGCGTCGTTCGTTTTCGCCGTCTTCGTCGTCATCTCAGCGACGCCTCTGCTGCCCGCTTCACTGTCGGCTCCTTGTCACGAGAGTAGAGCTCCAGCAGCGCCTTGGCCTCGATGCGATCGAGGTGCGCCAGGCCTTCGATCGCCGCGGCGCGCACGAACGGCGTGCGCCGCGGCTTCCCACCCGGCTCCGCAAACTTTGCCAGCAACTCCAGCGCTTCTTTGGCGCCCAGCTGGCCGATGGCTTTCAGCAACGCAGCCAATACCCCTTCATCTCTCTCCTGCTCCAGCCGTCGCATCAGAACCGTCGTCGCCCCCACGTCACCCGCCGCCGCGATGGCGCGCGCGGCCGCGGTTCGCACGAGCACCGACTCGTCCTTGAGCGCCGGCATCGCCGGCCGCGAAATCTCCCGTCCGCCCAGCTCGGCAAGACCCAGCAGCGCCGCTTCGCGCACGCGCTCGTCGCTGTGGTGCGTCAGTCCGATCAGTGTCTCCCCAACCAGCGGACTGCCGCTCAAGCCGAGAAACTCCGCGGCTGCCGCCACCACTTCGGGCACCTTGCTCGCGACTCTGCTCTGCAGCAGCTCGACTGTGCGCTCGCCCGCCTCGCGCATCGCGGCCCGATACGCTTCGCGCAGCTCCGGCGCCGCGTGCAGATACGCATCCACGACGAGCCCCGCGGCGACCGCACCCAGCGCTCCAACGGCGCGCACCAGATGCGCGCGCTCGGCCGGGGGCACGCGCGGCTCGCCGAGTCGCGCAACCATACGCTCCACAATAGCCTCGTCCGCAAGCGTCCCCGCCACAGCGCCGATCGCTTCCTGCATCTCCGGATCTTGAATCTTGCCGAGGGAGCGGTCGAGTCCCGCGACGACTTCCGCAACGGCGCCAATATCGCGCAAAGCGATCAGGTCGGGTGTGAGCCGCCGCAACTGTTCGATGTTCGCACGCTGCTCGTCCGCCGTGGCCGCCGTCTGGAGTGCCGCGACCGCGCGGCGCGCCTCGACATCCGCGGGCAGGGCCTGCGGTCTGAACACGCTGCTCGCTCGCAGCGGGGGGGGCGCGTCTGTTTCGGACGGCAACGGAGCGACCGGCGGCGAAGGCGACGGCGGCGAGGGGGCGGCGGAGGGCGGCGGAGCGGGCTCAGACTCGAGCGCACGCACCGCCGACAACCGTTGGGTTGCCCGCCGCCCGAGCAGCACCGTGATGCGACCGAGCACCGAGTCGTCCGGCGCGACAGTGCCCACCGCCACACCGAACAAACCGAGCCAGTGCTCCGGCGTCACGCCCGGATTGACCTGGATCGCGCGGACGCCGCGCGCGAACAAGAGTCCGGCCAGCTCGGCGACCTGCGTGTTGCGCGGCAGCAGATGCTGTCCGTGCCAATGAAGTCCCGTGGCGCCGATCTTCCACTCCACCGTGCCGAGCGCGGCGAGTCCCGGCAGCGACGCGGCGATCTGGCGCATGGCTTCCAGCGCCGCCGGATGCGACGGCGGATAGAGGCGCGTCAGCCGGAAGGTCGTGCCGATCGCGCCCAGCGCGCGGTCCACTGCTCCAGTGTCGATCGCCATCGTCAGGTCTTAAACCGCTCGATCGCTCCGATCTCCTGGCGCGTGAGCTCTCGCCATTTGCCTGCGGGGAGCTTCCCCAGCCGCACAGGGCCGTACGCGACGCGGTGCAGCCATTCGACTTTGAGACCCAACGCCTCGGCCAACCGCCGGACGATGCGCTGCCGGCCTTCGGCGAGCGTCAGCTCGAGCTCGACCGACTTTCCCGCGGGCCGCACGCGCGACTCCACGACGCGCACAGCACGGCCGTCGATCACGATGCGTTGGGCCAGCGCCTCGCGAATCGCATCCGCGTCGGCGCCGTGGACGCCGAGCCAGTAGGTGCGCGGCACTTCGTACCGCGGGTGCATGAGCCGGTGGGCCGCCGCGCCGTCAGTGGTCAGGAGCAGCAGCCCGGAGGTCATCACGTCCAGCCGTCCAACGTACGTGAGACCCGGCACCTTGGGGAGGAGCCCGAAGACCGTGCGCCGTCCTTCCGGATCGGAACGGCTCACGACATAGCCGATCGGCTTATTGAGCGCGAGCCACGTGGTGCGGGTGGCGCCGCGGACGGCGCGGCCGTCCACGGTAATTTTCTGGGACTCGGGATCGACGCTCATGCCGATCGTGGCGGTTTCGCCATCGACGCGTACGCGACCGGCGCGGATCAAGTCCTCCGCTTTGCGGCGCGATGTGACGCCCGCGCGCGCCAGGGCGCGCTGCAGGCGCATGAGCGTCATTCGGGTTCGTCGACGGGGGTGGGGCGCCGGAGAGCCACCGACAGCTCCTCGAGCCGCGGCAGATCCTCCAGATCTTTCAGGCCCAGAATCTCCAGGAACGACGGCGTGGTGCCGTAGAGCAGCGGGCGGCCGAGACCTTCGCCGCGCGTGACGACTTCGATCAGCCCGCGCTCCACCAGCTTGTCCATCACGGCGCCGGAGTCGACGCCGCGGATTTCGTCGACCTCGAGCCGCCCCACGGGCTGCCGATACGCGATGATCGCGAGCGTTTCGAGCGCCGCGGGTGAGAGCCTCCGGGGACGCAGCGCGAACTGCGCGCGCTCGATCGTCTCCGCGTACTCCCGCCGCGTGAGGAATTGCCACCCTTCGGCGATCTCCACGAGCTCGACGCCGTGTTCGTCGCCGTACGCCGACCGCAGGTCGGCAAGGGCGGCACGGACGGCAGGTTCGCCGGCCGTGGGATCGAGCGACGCGAGCTCCTCGAGCGTCAGGGGGCGCGACGCCGCAAACAGCGCGGCTTCAAGCAGCTTCGCGAGAGGTTGCACGCTTGATCACCATCGGGCCGAACGGTTCAGGCTGCGACAGCGTGAGCGAGCTGCGCTTGGCGAGCTCGAGCAATGCGATGAACGTCGAGAGCACATCCACCAGCGTCGCCTGCGGGCCAACCGCCTCAGACCATCCGAACGTCTCGTGTTCGTCAAGCAATGCCAGGATCCGGGCGGTCGCTCCTTCGACGTCGAGCGGACGCGGCACCACACGGTGGAGCATCGGCTCGGGGATAAGCGTGATCACGCGCTCCGCCGCCGCCAGGAGGTCGTTGAGATCGATCTGCAATGGCGCGGGCGGCGCATCGGGCGGAGGAGCCTCGTAGCCGCGGCCGAACCGCTCGGCGCGCACCTCGGCGGCCCGCCCCAACCAGTCCACCAGCTCGCGGATCTGTTGGTATTCGAGCAGGCGGCGCACCAGCTCGGCGCGCGGGTCTTCCCACTCGTCGTCCCCGAGCCGCCGCGGCAACAGCATCTGCGCCTTGATGCGCAGCAGTCGCGCGGCCATTTCGAGGTAGTCGGCGGCCTGATTGAGTCCCAAGTCACTGATCACCGAGAGGAACTGGTCCGCGATCTTGGCGATCGGGAGGTCGGTGATGTCGACCTCGTCCTCGCGAATCAGATGCAGCAGCAGATCGAGCGGCCCGGAGAACTTCTCCAGCTCGACAACGAAACCCGCCTGGTCCCGCATGATGGGGCTGGTCATGAGAACCACCAGTCAGGAATCCCTCCCCGCATGGCGAAGGGGAACAGCAGGTTTAGGGTGAAGCCCAGAAGTTTGACCACCGGCCACATGAAGAAGTTGATAACGCCTGGAAGGAGCCACATGACAAGCAGGATTGGAATAATGCCGAACGCGTATAACTGGCGGAAGCGCATTCCAGCGGCAGGCGGCAGCATTTGTTTGAGCACGTGACTGCCGTCGAGCGGCGGAATGGGGATCAGATTGAAAAACGCTAGTATCAGGTTGACGCGCATCCCCCAAGACAACATTCGTTGCAGAAGCGCGAGACTGGGCGCCGACGTGGACAGACCATTCGCCAGCAACCCCACGAGCGCGAACGCCACGGCGCTCACGACAAACAGCGCCAGGTTCGTACCGATCCCCGCCACAGACACGATGATGTCGCCTCGGACGTAGTGGCGGTAATTGCGCGGATTCACCGGGACCGGCTTTGCTGCTCCGAACACGAACGGCGCATGGCTGAGGATGAGGACCGTCGGCAAGATGATCGTCATGAAGGGATCGATGTGCTTGATCGGGTTCAGCGTCAATCGCCCAAGCATGTAGGCGGTGGAGTCACCCTGACGGTAGGCAGCTTCGGCGTGTGCATATTCATGCGCCACGATCGAAAACAACAGCACGGGGATCTGTAAAAGGATATCCTCGAGTGGCACGGCCTAAGATAACGTAGAGCCTTGACCCCACGCAACTTACCCTCTAGTTTCCGCGCCATGCCGAAGATCAAATCCGCGAAGAAAGCGATGCGCCAGGCGCGGTCCCGCACCGTCCGCAACAAAGCGCAGCGCTCGTCGTTGCGCACCGCGTTGAAACACGTCCGCGCCGCAGCGACCGCCGATGCCGCGGCTGTCGCGTACGCGTTGGCAGCCCGCGTCCTCGATCGCGCGGCGCGCAAGGGACTCATCCACAAGAACGTCGCCGCCCGGCAGAAATCGCGCCTGGCGGCGTTGGTGAAACGGTTGAGAGAAAAGGCCTCGTAGGCGCACGGGGCGCAGCATGCTGCGCCCCTAGGTCATCACGTTACATCGCGGCCAATTCCGCGCCGCAGTTCTCGCAGTACCACTCCGTCGCCAGATTCATCGTTCCGCACTCGCGGCACCTGAGCGTTTTCTCGACCTCGGCGTCGGCATCCGCCGGCGCAGTCGGTGTCGCGTTCTCGTCGATTTGATACTGCGCCCCGCTCGCGCGGCGCGGCGATGGAGCATTCTTCTCGTCATCCGTCACGGACTTCAGGAACGCGAGCTCGTCGATCGGCGTCTTGCGCTTCTCGGGCGGGCCCGATTTGGGTGATGGCGGCGTGGCCGCACCCGGTTTCGCCTTCACCAAGGTATCGAGCTCCTCGAGGCGCGTGATGTCCCGCTCCACATCCATCAGCTCATCGCGCACGGCGCCGAGGTCCGCGAGCGCGTCCTTGTGGACCTGGGCCCACTGCCCTTCATCATACTCGCCGACTTCGTGGCGCAGCTCGGTCTCGGCCAGCCGTTCGGCGGCCGCCTTTTCCTTCTTCTGGAGCTCGACGAGATTTTCTTTGCGCTGCGCGATGAGCTGGCGCGCGCTTTCAGCGTGCGCCCTCAGCTCTTCGGTGACGGCCTGGAGCCGGGCTTCATAGTCGGCGCGCACCCGCGTGCGGACGTGCTCCGGCGCCGAGTCCGCGGTCGCGGTGATGCGCGCGAGCCACGCCTCGTACTGACGCCGCTCCTCCAGCAGCCGCTGAATCGCGGCGGCACTCTTCGACGGTCCCTTAGGCATCGAGCCTCATCGCAACCCGTTATGCTCCTTGAGATATGGGACCACGCGGTCGCCCAACTCAGGCGTGCCGGCCTGGCCGTAAGGCACGAGGGGCACTGGTCCCACGATGAAAGTAAGCTCCGGCAACAAATTGCCCGGAATCTCTTGGCCCGCAACGGCGAAGCCTGTTGCGGTCGGTGGATGTGCGTGCACCACCGCGTGCACGTCGGGCCTGTGACGCAGGATGCGCAAGTGTAAGTCCAACTCGCTGGTAGGCTTGCGGGAGCTCCGCCGGCGTGGTGTGCCCGCGAGATCGACTTCCACCATGTCGGCCGCGTTCACGAGCGATTTGATGTATCCGCTCGGTGTGACGAGCACGCGTTTCGCCCCGATCCGCACGGAGAGATTGCCGTCTCGGCCCGCAATCAGTCCCCGTGCTGCGAGTTGCCGGCAGCACAGCGCCATGCGCCGAGCCACCGCCAGCGGGCTCATCGCGCGGCCGTCTGGGGGGACTCCAGATCGTGAACGATCGCTCCCGCGACGATGGTCAGATCCGCGCGCCCCGTCAGGGCGCGACCGGCAAACGGCGTGTTGCGGCTCTTCGAATGGAACGTCGTCGGATCGACCGACCACTTCGCGGTAAGATCGAGCACGGCGACGTCCGCGACCGATCCCGGCGCGAGGGTACCGCCCGCAAGATGGAAGATCCGCGCCGGCTCCGTGCTCATCCGGCGGATCAGCTCGGGGAGCGTGAAGACGCCGCTGCCTACGAGCTCGGTGTGCGCGACGGCGAACGCCGTTTCGAGTCCCACCACACCGAACGGCGCGTCGTCGAACGCGGCTTCCTTTTCGTCGTACGCGTGCGGTGCGTGGTCGGAGGCGATGCAGTCGATGACACCGTCCTTGAGCGCGCCGCGCAGCGCCGCGACGTCCGCGGCTTCACGCAGCGGCGGATTCATCTTCGCGTGCGTGTCGTACTCCTCGCAAGCGTAATCGGTCAGCGTGAGGTGGTGGGGGGTCACTTCCGCGGTCACGCGGATGCCGCGCTCCTTCGCCTCGCGAATGATGGCGACCGAGCCGCGCGCCGACATGTGGCAGAGATGGACGTGGCCGCCCGTCAGCTCCGCGAGCAGCACGTCGCGCGCCACCATGATCTCCTCCGCGGCGGCGGGAATTCCCTTCAGGCCGAGACGCGTGGCGACGAGGCCCTCGTGCATCACCCCACCCGCCGCGAGCGTCGGCTCCTCGCAGTGATCGGCGACCGGGATGTTGAACGTGCGCGCGTACTCGAGCGCCGTGCGCATCAGGTGGCTCGAGACGACCGGCTTCCCGTCATCCGACACGGCGACGGCGCCCGCGCTGACCATCTCGCCGAACTCGGCGAGCCGCTCGCCTTTCTGGCCGATCGAAACCGCACCGATCGGGTGGACACGCGCGAGTCCGGCACGGCCCGACTGGCGCACGATGAATCCAACCGCGGCCTGATTGTCGGTGACCGGATCGGTGTTCGGCATCGCGCAGATCGCCGTGAACCCGCCGGCCGCGGCGGCGCGCGCGCCGCTCGCCACCGTCTCTTCATCTTCATTGCCGGGCTCGCGCAGATGCACGTGCAGATCCACGAGTCCCGGCACGACCACTTTTCCTGTAACGTTGCGCACGACTGCGCCATCGGGTGCCGAGAGCCCGCGTCCGACGCCCGCGATCTTGCCGTCCTGGATCAGCACATCCGCCGGGCCGTCCAGGTCGCGGCCTGGGTCGATGACGCGGCCGCCCTGGAGCAGCAAGGCGCGGCTCATTCGCTCGCTCCGCCCCGCTTGGCGGCGTCGGCGAGATCCGCGCGACCGCCCGCGAGCAGATAGAGCACCGCCATCCGGACCGCGACGCCGTTCGTCACCTGATCGAGGATGACGCTGTGCGGCCCATCGGCGACGCGCGAGTCGATCTCGACGCCGCGATTCATCGGGCCCGGATGCATGATCGTGATCGCCCGCCGTGAGCGCTCGAGGCGCTCCGGCGTGACGCCAAAGACGCGGTAGTATTCGCGCAGACTCGGGATGAAGCCTTTCTCCATGCGCTCGAGCTGCAGGCGCAGGACGTTGAGCACGTCCGCCCACTCGATGGCTTCCTCGATGCGCCCGAACACCTTCACGCCCAGTTCTTCGATACCGCGCGGCATCAGGGTCCACGGGCCGCAGACGGCGACTTCCGCGCCGAGCTTCGTCAGTCCCCAGAGATTCGAGCGGGCGACCCGCGAGTGCAGCACATCGCCGACCAGGCAGACCTTCAAGCCCTCGATTTTCCCGTGCTTGTCGCGGATCGTGAGCAAATCGAGCAGCGCCTGCGTCGGATGCTCGTGCTTGCCGTCACCGGCGTTGATCACGTTCGACGCAATCCGGTTGCCGAGGAATTCCGCGGCGCCCGACGACGGATGCCGGATCACCACCATGTCGATTCGCATCGCCTCGAGATTACGCGCGGTATCCACCAAGGTCTCGCCCTTGGAGACGGACGAGCCGGTCGCGGCGACGTTGACGGTGTCCGCCGAGAGCCGCTTCTCCGCGAATTCGAACGAGATGCGGGTGCGGGTGGACGCCTCGAAGAAGAGGTTGACGATCGTTTTGCCGCGCAGCGCGGGCACTTTCTTGATGGGCCGTTCCGAGACTTCCTTGAACGGTTCGGCGGTATCGAGGATGTGCCGGATTTGCTCGGGCGTCATGTGCTCGAGGCCCGTCAGGTCTTTACCGAGGATCGACGAACTGGTCATCGGACGACGTCCACCTGATCGCGGCCGTCCAGCTCCTCGACCAGTACTTCCACGCGATCGCCCGCGGTAGTCTTGACCGCCTTTCCGACAATATCGGCCTGAATCGGCAGCTCCCTGCCCCCGCGGTCCACCAGCACGCACAACGAAATGCGTTTGGGACGGCCGAAATCGGCCAGCTCATCGAGCGCCGCGCGCACGGTGCGGCCGGTGTAGAGCACGTCGTCCACAATCACCGCGTGCTTGCCGGTGAGATCCCCGGGCAGGTGGGTTTCGCCGATCACGGGCTTCGGTCCCACCGTGCCGAGATCGTCGCGATAGAGCGTGATGTCCAGCGCGCCGCGCGGCACTGCCGCGCCCTCTTCCCTTTCGATGAGTTTGGCGATGCGCTCGGCCAGCTCGACGCCACGCCGCTGGATGCCGATCAAGACCAGGTCGTCGGTGCCGTGGGCGAGCTCGAGGATTTCCACTGCCATACGCTGCAACGCCCGCGACATCGCGCGGGCGTCTAGGAGAGTCGTGCGTTCTTCTGCTTGTGGGGGCCGGGGCATCCGAAGCTGAAACTTACACCTGCCCGTACACGGGGGTCAAAGGGGGCTTGCCGTGCAGGACGGCCTGCACGTTGGCAACGGCGATCGCGGCCATCTTGCGCCGGGTTTCCTCCGTGGCGCTGCCGATATGCGGCAACAACACCGTCCGTGGCGCCGCGAGCAGCCGGGGATGAATCGCCGGCTCGTTGGCATAGACGTCGAGACCTGCCGCGCCGAGGTGACCCACCTCGAGCGCCATGGCGAGCGCCTCTTCGCGGAGGAGATCGCCACGCGACGTGTTGATCAGAATCGCCCCGGCCTTCATGCGCGAGAGCGATTCAGCGTTGATGATGCCCTTGGTCTCGGGGCTGGACGGCACGTGGAGGCTCACGATATCGCTCTCCGTGAGCAAGCGACTCGCATCCACGCGGGTCGCGGCGGTGTCGCGCTCGAACTCGGGCTTCGGCGTCCGGGCGGCGTACAGAATGCGCAGTCCAAACGCCGGCGCGCGCCGCCCCACCGCTTGGCCGATGCGGCCGGCGCCGAAAAGCCCGAGCGTCCGGCCGCGCAGCTCCAGGCCGAGCAGCTGCTCGGGATGCCAGCCCGTCCACCGGCCGCCGCGCACGAGGTCCACGCCTTCGACGAGCCGGCGCGCGGTCGCGAGGATCAGCGCCCAGGTGAGGTCTGCCGTCGCTTCGGTGAGGACACCGGGTGTGTTCGTGACCATCACGCCGCGCATTTCTGCGGCGACGACGTCCACGTTGTTGTAGCCGACGGCGACGTTCGCGACGATGCGGAGGTTGGGAAGGTTTTTGAGCTCCGTTCCACCCACCCAGCGTGACAGGAGAGGCACAATGGCGACGAAGTCGCCCTTGGGCGTTGGCTCACCAGCGGCGAGCCAGGTCACCTCCAGACCCGCGAGTTGGGACGGCTCGAGGAGGTTCTTGAGCTCCGCGGCGATGAGCACCCGCTGGTTCAACCCTCGACCTTCATGCCCCGCGGTCCCACATACTCCGACTGTGGCCGGATGAGGTGATCCTCGGCGTGTTGCTCGATCACATGCGCGCACCATCCCGCGACGCGCCCGCACGCGAACGTCGCTACGAACGAGCGGGGCTCGAGTCCTAACGCCTGCAGCACGAGTGCGGTGAAGAACTCCACGTTGGTGCGCAGATTCCGCCCCGGCTTCACTTCCTCGAGCACCTTCAACACGGTCTGCTCCACAGAGCGCGCGAGATCGAAGAGGTTCCGGTCCTCGAGCGCCGCCTTGCTCAGCTCGTCGGCCACGTTGCTGAGGACAGCGGCGCGGGGATCACGAACCTTGTAGACGCGATGCCCGAAGCCCATGATGCGCCGGCCCGCCGCCAGCTCGTTGCGCACCCAGGCCTCGGCGCGGTCCGCTGACTTGATCTCTTTGAGCATGTCGAGCACCGGGCCGGGCGCGCCGCCGTGAAGCGGCCCCTTCAACGCACCGATCGCGCCCGTCACCGCACTCACCATGTCCGCGCGTGTGCTTGCGATCACGCGCGCGGCGAACGTCGACGCGTTCATCCCGTGATCGATGACGGTCACCCAGTACGCATCGATTGCACGCGCCGCAATCGGATCAGGCTCCTTGCCGTGCACCATATAGAGGAGGTTCGCGGCGTGCCGCAGATCGGCGCGCGGCGCGATGGGCTCCTTCCCTGCCGCGAGCCGCGCATGTGCCGCGACCACGGTCGGAAACCGCGCCGTCAGCATTCTTGCCGCCTGGATGTCGGCCGCCGGCGAAATGTCGCCGGGATTCGCGAGATCGAGCGAGAGTGTCGCGCACGCCATGCGCAGCGCATCGATCGGCGGCGCCTTCGCCGCCGATCGCACGACGTGCATGGTCTCCGCAGGCAGGGGGCGCAGCTCGGCGATTTCGCGGCGCAGCGTCGCCAGCTCG